>Ga0213827_1000644_pt1 | contig 24900 bp, 19 predicted proteins | sample MC6MC0898MG_FD_180669 | JGI IMG/M metagenome (GOLD analysis project Ga0213827, IMG submission 180669) | Enriched soil aggregate microbial communities from Iowa State University, Ames, United States - MC6-MC0898-MG | ecosystem: Environmental > Terrestrial > Soil > Unclassified | place: USA: Iowa...
AAGAGCGTCGCAACGGCCGCCAGCAGAGCCGCAACCGCAACGGCCGTCGTGACGAAGAGCGCAAGCCACGTGAAGAACGTGCACCGCGCGAAGAACGTGCCGAACGCGCCCCGCGCGAAGAACGTGCGCCACGCGAAGAGCGCGCCCCTCGTGAAGAACGTGCCCCACGCGAAGAACGCGCACCTCGTGAAGAGCGCGCACCTCGCGAGGAACGCGCACCACGCCAGCCACGCGAAGACCGCCGCGGCAACCGCGATGAACGCGTCCGCGAACTGCGCGAACCTCTGGACGCAGCACCGGTAGCCCGCGAAGAGCGCGCGCCACGGGAAGAACGCGCACCTCGTGAAGAGCGTGCACCGCGTGAAGAACGTGCCCCACGCGAAGAGCGTGCCCCACGCGAAGAACGCGCACCTCGCGAAGAGCGCGCGCCACGTGAAGAACGCGCACCTCGCGAAGAGCGCGCGCCACGGGAAGAACGCGCACCTCGCGAAGAGCGCGCCCCACGTGAAGAACGCCAGCCACGCCCTGCCCGCGAAGAACGTCAGCCGCTCGAAGCCGAACAGGCCGCAGAAAAAGCTGCCGAGCTTGCCGAAGAGCAACTGCCAAATGAAGAGCTGCAGCAGGACGAGCAGGAAGGTTCGGATGACGAACGTCCACGCCGCCGCTCCCGTGGCCAGCGTCGTCGCAGCAACCGTCGTGAGCGCCAGCGCAATGCCAATGGTGACCTGATCGACGGCAGCGACGAAGAGGGCAGCGAGGAGCAACCACAACAGCACCAGGCTACCGAGCTGGGTGCCGAACTGGCCGCCGGCCTGGCCGTCACCGCCGCAGTCGCCACCAGCAACATCAGTGCCGGTGCCGAAGCCGAAGCCAACCAGCAAGCCGAACGCGCCAGCGCCGAAACGGCTGCCACCGACAACAGCGAAGTTGCCCAGGCAGCCGAGCAGGTTGAACCTGTCGCCCAGGCTGAAGACGTGGCCATCGCGCCCGTGGTCGAGCAGCCGGTCAGCGAGCCAGTCGCCGCGGTTGAAGTGACTGCCGAGCCTGTGGTCGAAGTAGCGCCGCAGCCTGTGGTCGAAGAAGCCCCAGCAGCTGAGCCAGTTGTCGCTACCCAGGCACCTGTCGAGGCCGCGGTCGAAGCGCCAGCCGTCGAGGCCGGTGAAGCCGAGAAAGCGCCAGTTGTCGTCGAACCAGCGCCGGTTGCCGAGCAACCTGCTCCGGTCGTCGAAGCTCAGCCTGAAGCCGCTGTCGAACCAGCACCTGTCGCTGCCGAGGTAGCACCTGTGGTTGCCGAGCCCGCCCCGGTCGAAACACCGGCCGTGGTCGAAGCCGCTACCGTGATGCTGGCAAACGGCCGCGCGCCTAACGACCCACGTGAAGTGCGTCGCCGCAAGCGTGAAGCCGAAGCTGCCGCCAAGGCTGCGCAGGAAGCTGCCGCCGCCGAGCCAGCGCTGGAAACCGCCGATGAGCACAAGCCTCATCACGGTTGATAGCCACGGCTGAATGAAAAAGCCCCGCCAGTGCGAACTGGCGGGGCTTTTTCTTGGCGGGCTTTTTTATCAGTGTCGGCGCCTGCTCCTGCAGGAGGCTCAGTACAGGTTGGGCTCCATCTCCAGCTCAACCCCGAACTTCGCCAGGATATCCGCCTGGATGCGCTGCGCCAGGGCATGCAACTGCGCCCCGCTCGCCTGGCCATGGTTGACCAGCACCAACGACTGCAAACGGTGCACCCCGGCATCGCCATCACGATAGCCCTTCCACCCCGCCTGCTCGATCAGCCAGCCTGCCGCCAGCTTCTCCCAGCCATCACCCTGGGGATACGCCACCACCCCTGGATACGCCGCGCGAATGCGCACCACCTGATCAGCGGGCACCACCGGGTTCTTGAAAAAGCTGCCGGCATTACCCAGCTCGGCGGGGTCTGGCAGCTTCTCACGGCGAATACTGCAAATGGCATCGCTGATGGCCTGCGCAGTCGGTGCCTGCACGCCCTGTTCGGCCAGGCGTTGACGCACCGGGCCGTAGTCCAGATGGGCCTGCAGGCTATGGCTCAAGGCAAACCGCACACGCACAATCAACCAGCGCCCAGGGTCACGCTTGAACAGGCTGTCGCGGTAACCGAAAGCGCAATCCTCCAGGCTGAAATCACGCAGCTCGCCGGTCTCCCGATCAAGCGCCGTCAGCCCGGCAAATACATCCTTGATCTCGACCCCGTAGGCGCCCACGTTCTGCATCGGCGCAGCACCCACGGTTCCAGGGATCAGGCTGAGGTTCTCCAGGCCGCAGAAGCCTTGCTGCAGCGACCACTGCACGAACGGGTGCCAAGGCTCACCGGCTTCAGCCTCGACCACCACCCGGCCCGCATCATCGCTGAGCACCCGGCGACCGCGGCTGGCCACGTGCAGCACCAGTGCATCGACATCACGGGTCAGCAGCAGGTTGCTGCCACCCCCCATCACCAGCACCGCAACCCCACGCTGGCGCGCCTGCGACAATGCCTCACGCAGCTCATCGTCGTTGTGTGCCTGGGTGAAATAGCGGGCTTTCACATCGATGCCGAAGGTGTTGTAAGGCTTGAGCGAAACCTGCTCCTGCCAGCGCGCCGTCATAACCGCCCCTTGATTTCCACGACCAGCTCACGGCAGGCCGCCTCGACCAGGTCGAGTACCTGCTCGAAGCCGTCAGCCCCCCCGTAGTACGGGTCTGGGACCTCATCGAGGGCAGCGCCATAACGACGCAGGAACAGGTCGAGTTCGCCCTGCGCAGTGTGCGGGCGCATGGCGCGCAGGTGGTCGAGGTTGCTTTCATCCATGGCCAGAATCAGGTCGTACTCGGCAAAATGCGCCGCCTTGACCTGCTGGGCGCGCTGCTGCGAAAGGTCATAACCCCGCGCCAGCGCGGCCTTGCAGGTACGGCTGTCGGGCGCCTTGCCCACGTGCCAGTCACCGGTACCGGCGGAGGCCACGTGAACCTGATCGCCCAGGCCAGCAGCCTGCAGCTGATGGCGCAGCACACCCTCGGCGGTGGGCGAACGGCAGATATTGCCCAGGCAAACGAACAGGACGCGCATCAGGCCTCCAGCAAGCGCCGGACGCGCTCCAGGTCTTCCTGTGTGTCGACACCCACGGCCGGGGCCTCGATGGCGTCTTCTACATGGATACGCACGCCGTGCCACAGCGCCCGCAACTGCTCCAGTGCCTCGGTCTGCTCGAGCCCGCACGGCCCCCAGCTGACGAAGTCCTGGAGGAAGCCGACACGGTAAGCGTACATGCCGATGTGGCGACGATACGGCACACCCTCGGGCAGTTGATCACGCTTGTTGGCGAAGGCATCGCGCGCCCACGGCAGTGGCGCACGGCTGAAGGTCAAGGCCAGGCCGTTCTTGTCGCTGACAACCTTGACCGCGTTGGGGTTGAACACGGTTTCCGGGTCATGGATCGGCTCGGCCAGAGTGGCGATACCGGCATGCGGGTGCGCGGCCAGGTTGGCGGCGACCTGGTCGATGATTACCGGCGGAATCAACGGCTCGTCACCTTGCACGTTGACCACGATCTCATCGGCGCTCAAACCGAGCTGCGCGGCCACTTCGGCCAGGCGGTCGGTGCCCGACTCGTGGTCGACGCGGGTCATCAGCACTTCACCGCCAAAGGCCTGGCAGGCCTTGAAAATACTGGCGTCGTCGGTGGCGATGACCACACGGCTGGCGCCGCTTTTGCGCGCCTGCTCCCAGACGTGCTGGACCATCGGCTTGCCAGCGATCAGCAGCAACGGTTTGCCTGGCAGGCGCGTGGAACGCAGCCGGGCAGGAATGACCACGGTGAAATTCAGGCTCATTTGTCCAGACGCTCGTCGTCGGTCAGGGTACGCGCCTCGCTTTCCAGCATCACCGGGATGCCGTCGCGGATCGGGTAGGCCAGGCCCGCGCCCTTGCTGATCAGCTCGGTCTTGTCAGCGCTGAGCTTGAGCGGGCCCTTGGTGATCGGGCAGGCGAGGATATCGAGCAGTTTGGTGTCCATGAAAGCTTCCTTGAGGCCAGGTGGCCGGAAATTGAATAGGGCTCAGGGCGTTAGGTGCCCTGGCAGCAAGCGTTGCAGCTGGCTGTCGAACCAGGCGCTGAAGGCTGGCCCAGGCTGTGCTTCAACGGCCAGGTACCACCAGTCATCGGCGGCGAAGGCCCGGCATTTCACCGCATCCTTCTCGGTCATCACCAGCGGCAGCGGCGGGCTGAACGCAAGGCTTTGCGCGCTGAACTGTGCGTGGTCGGCAAACGGGTGCGGCACCGGCTGCCAGTTTAGCCCCAGCAGGGTATTGAAGAAACGTTGCGGGTTGCCGATGCCGGCAACCGCGTGCAGGCGCTGGCCTGCAGGGAAATGGTCGAGCGCGCGGCGCTCACCGCTGCGCAGGTTGACCAAGGCACTGGGCTGCAGGCGCAAGGCAAACCCATCGGGGCGGTCGCCGCTGGCACCGTTGAACAGCACCGCATCAGCCGCCTGCAGGCGCTCGGCCGGCTCGCGCAACGGCCCGGCTGGCAGGCAACGGCCGTTGCCGAGGCCGCGGGCGGCGTCGATCAGCACCAACTCAAGGTCACGCGCCAGGCGGTAGTGCTGCATGCCGTCATCGCACAGGATCAGGTCCAGCGGTTCACTGGCCAGCAGGGCTTGCACGGCGCGGGAACGGTCCGGGTCGATCATCAGCGGCACGCCCGTGCGCTGGACGATCAGCAAGGGTTCATCGCCGGCCTGTTCGGCACCCTGCTGCGCCTCGACGCGCCAGGGGAACTGCGGTGGTTTGGCGCCATAACCACGGCTGACCACACCGACCTTCAGCCCCTGACGGCGGCAATGCTCGATCAGCCAGAGGATCATCGGTGTCTTGCCGGTACCCCCGACAGTGATGTTCCCCACCACGATGACCGGCACCGGGGCACGGTAGCTGGCACTTTCACCATTGAGAAAACGCGCGCGTTTGCGCAGCACCACGCGGCGGTACAGTGCCTCGAGCGGGCGCAGCAGGGCCAGGGCCGGGTGCCCGGCGTACCAGGCGGCAAGCAGACGGTCGGCAAGCGCCATCAAGGTGTCCCCTGGGCTGCCTCGACGGTGGTCATGCGCAAGTGGCTGAAGCCGAGCTTGCCGGCGGCATCCATTGCAGTGATCACGGCCTGGTGCGGGGTTTTGCCGTCGGCACTGATCGCCAGCGGCAGCTTGTTGTCGCCACCGGACTCACGCTCGATCGCCTCGGTCAGGGTAGCCAGGTCGCTCTTGGGCAGCAGGTGGTTGTTCACCGAATACACCCCGTCGGCGCTGATGGTGACTTCCACCAGCTTGTCCTGGTCGGCTGACGGCTGCTCGGCACTGGCGGCCTCGGGCAGCTCGACGCGCAGCTGGGTTTCGCGGGTAAAGGTGGTGGTGACCACGAAGAACAGCAGCAGGACGAACACCACGTCGATCAGCGACGCGAGGTTGATGTCGACGTTCTCCCGCTGGCGATTGCGCCGAAACTTCACGCCTTGCCTCCGGCCACTTCGACTTCGCGGTCGCCCTGGATGACTTCCACCAGCTTGATCGCCTCTTGCTCCATGCCCACCACCAGCTCATCGATGCGGCGCAGCAGGAAGCGGTGGAAGAACACCGCCGGAATACCCACCATCAGGCCGGCTGCAGTGGTCACCAGCGCCTTGGAGATACCGCCGGCCAGTACCGAGGCGTTGGCAGTCATCTGCGAGCCCATGAAGGCACTGAAGATGTCGATCATGCCCAGCACGGTGCCCAGCAGGCCAAGCAGCGGAGCCATGGCGGCAATGGTGCCGAGGGTGCTGATGTAGCGCTCGAGCTCGTGGATGACACGCGAGGCGGCCTCCTCGATGCACTCTTTCATGATTTCGCGGCCATGGCGCGAGTTGGCCAGGCCCGCCGCAAGGATCTCACCCAACGGCGAATCGGCGCGCAAGGCCTTGAGCTTGTCACTGGTAAGTTGCTTGTCCTTGATCCACATCCATACCTGGCCCAGCAGGTGCGGCGGGGTAACGCGACTGGCGCGCAGGGTCCACAGGCGCTCGACGACGATAGCCATGGCAGCGATGGAACTCAGAATGATCGGCAGCATCATCCAACCACCGGACTTGACCAATTCCCACACAGTAAACGCCCCTTTGGAAAAAGGCCGCCACTCTACCATACGCGCGCAGGGGCCTCATCTGCCGAAGGTCAGGGAATTGGCGTGCAGAGCTGGGAGGTGCATGCCAGCATCCCCCTCACTCAGCTCGAACCCGCCAAAACCGCCGCTGCCCCCTCATACCTTCAACCTCCCCATACCGCCCCAGCACCACCCGCAACGCCCCCTCCACCGCCGTGTCATGCACCGCCAGCCCATGCCGCTGATAACGCTCCATCACCTGAACATGCGGGTGCCCGAAGCTGTTGTTGCGCCCTCGCGAGATCAATACCCCACGCGCAGCGGTAGCCCGGATGAACGCTTCGGTGGACGAACTGCGGCTGCCATGGTGCGGTGCCTGCAACCAGTCGATACGCGGCGCTTCGGTGTCCGCCAGCCAGGCCCGTTCGGCAGCAGCTTCCATATCCCCCGCCAGCAGCAAGCGCTCGCCCTGCGCCTCTACCAACAGCACACAGGAACGATCATTGCTGCTTTGTCCCTGCGCCCAGCGCCACAGCGAAAAGCGCACGCCATCCCAGTCCCATTGTTCGCCACTGGCGCAAGGCTGCAATGGCACATGCTCCAGCGCTTCCCCGCCGATCAGCCGCCTGACCGGCAGACCACGCTCTATGGCCGCAGCACCACCCGCATGGTCGGCATGCGCATGGCTGATCACCATCAGGTCCAGGCTGCCCACCCCCAGCTTACGCAGGGTCGGCAGCACCACCCGCTCGCCCAGGTCGCTTTCGCCTCTGGCTGGCCCTGCGTCGTACAGCAGGTTGTGATGCCGGGTACGCACCAACACCGCCAGGCCCTGGCCAACGTCCAGCTGCCAGACCTCGACCTGCCCGAGCGGCACCGGCTCCCTGGGCACCCACAGGGCCAGCAGCATCAGCCCTCCCGACCCGCGCAACGGCACACCACGGGGCAGCAAAACCAACAGAGCGCCCAGACACACCAGCAGCCAGGCCCACAACGGCAGAGCCGGCGGCACCCAAGCCGGGCGCTGCTGCGCCACCAGCGCCAGCAGCCGGAACAGCCCATCCAGAAGGCCGCCCGCCAGCCACAGCAGCGCCTCGCCTAACCCGCCCAGCGGCAGCAACAGCGTGCCCAGCAACGCTAACGGCAACACCGCCAGGCTGACCCATGGCACCGCTACAAGGTTCGCCAGCGGCGCACTCAGGCTCACCGGCAAGCCTGTAGCCAGCAGCACCGGTAGCAAACCAATGGCAATGACACACTGCGCACGCGTCCAGGCCTGCCAGGGTCGCCAACCACCCAAGCGGGCACTGAAGCAATAGAGGAGCGTGGCCACGGCGGCAAACGACAGCCAGAACCCAGGCAGCAGCGCCGCCAGCGGTTCGACCAGCAGCACCGCGACCAGCGCCAGCAATAGCGGCAACATTGCGCCGAGGTGGCGAAAGCGCAGGCGCCACAGCAACACGACCGCCAACATCAGGCAGGCACGCTGCACCGGCACTCCAGCACCGGCCAGCCAGCCGTAAGCCAGCGCCGCCACCATGGCCAGGCCACACGCCCACGGCAGCCACGGCAACCTTGCAGGCCACAGCCCCCAACGTGCCAGTCCGGCGACCAAGCCGTACAGCAAACCGGCCACCAGGCCGATGTGCTGGCCAGAAATCACCAGCAGGTGCACCGTGCCGGTGGCCTGCAGCGTCTGCCAGTCCTCGCGGGCCAGGCCGGCGCCGTCACCAAGCACCAGTGCCACCAATGCGGCCTCCCGACCATTGGCTTTGATCGCCAGTAAGCGCTGGCGCAGCGCATCGCGCCAACCACCGGTCACCGGCGCCAGTAGCTGCCCGGTTTTTACCGTACCGGTGGCGCCCACCCGCCGTGCCAGCAGTTGCGCCTCCCGATCGGGCCCATGTGGGTTGAGCAGCCCGGCCGGGCGCTGCAAGGTCACGGCCAGCCGCCAATGCTCACCCGCGCGCAGCGGCGGCCCGTCGAACCAACTCAGTTGCAACCTTTGCGGCAGCTCGGCCCGCCGCGAGTGTGCTGCCTCCAGCTCGAAACGCACGCCTTGCGCCGTTCGGGCTGGCAAGCCAACCACCCGCCCCTCCAGCCACAAGGTGCGGCCATCCAGGCCGGCAGCCAGGCGATCATCCAGGGCGTTCTGAGCAGACCAGCAGGCCCAACACAGGCCCAGCAGAAAGCAGCCCAACGGCCAAGCGCGGGAAAACAGGCTAACGACAGCGAAGGCCGCCAGCGCCAGCAACCATCCGACCGATGGCAATAGCGGCAGAAAACCCAGGCACAGCAGCCCGAGCGCGAGCGCAAACATCCCTGTGCGCATGAGGTAGAGCTCCCGAAGCACAATCGCTCACAGAGGCATAGCCTAAAACCGGGCCTGGCTCGCTCAACAATTGTCACAAACTCTGAAAGAGGCTGAGCTGGAATCAAGGCATACTTCCCCGATCAACGCTCCGGGAGCCTACATGCCGCGCCGTCTGTTCAAACGCTACATGCCGGACCCGACCAGCATTCGGGAACACAAGTCCTTACGCTTTTTCGGCAAGCTGCTGCACGACCCGAACCTCTGGCACCTCAACCGCCACTCGGTGGCCAGGGCCATGGGTGTGGGCCTGTTCGCGGCGTTGATCCCCATCCCCATGCAGATGCTGTTGGCGGCAGCACTGGCAATCCCGGTACGCGGTAACCTGCCAATCGCTGTCAGCCTGGTCTGGCTGACCAACCCGCTGACCATGCCGCCGGTATTCTTCGTCACCTACATGACCGGCGCCTGGCTATTGCAGACACCACCGCGCACGTTGCCCGACAACCTCACGTTCGAATGGATCACCGACCAGCTGTCGACGGTATGGCAGCCCTTCCTGCTGGGCTCGGTGGTGTGCGGGGTGGTGCTGGGCATTGCCGCCTACTTCACCACCCTGCTGTACTGGCGCTGGTGGATTGGCCGGCAGTGGCGCCGGCGCAAACTCAAGTGCTCGCCGAAAGGCTCAGGCACGCATGCCGCGGCCGCTGACCAGCAGGCGGACGCACAGCATGTAGAGCACGGCAGTGGCGACCAGCATAAAGGTGATCGCCGTACCAATGCTGATATCCGACACCCCTAGAATGCCGTAGCGGAACGAGTTGACCATGTGCAGTACCGGGTTGGCCAGCGACACGGTCTGCCAGAAGGGCGGCAGCAGGTTGATCGAGTAGAACACCCCGCCCAGGTAAGTCAGCGGCGTGAGCACAAAGGTCGGGATAATCGAGATATCGTCGAAATTGCGTGCAAACACGGCGTTGACGAAGCCCAGCAGCGAGAAGATGGTGGCCGTCAGCAGCACCACGACCACGGTCACGCCCAGGTGGTGCACCTGCAGATCGGTAAAGAACATCGACAGGATGGTCACGATCACCCCGACCGCCAGACCGCGCAGCACGCCACCCAGCACATAGCCGACAAGAATGGTGTGCGGCGATACCGGTGACACCATCAACTCTTCGATCGAGCGCTGGAATTTGCTGCCGAAGAAGCTCGACACCACGTTGCCGTAGGAGTTGGTGATCACTGACATCATGATCAGCCCCGGCACGATGTACTGCATGTAGGTGAAGCCACCCATGTCGCCGATCTGCCGGCCAATCAGGTTACCGAAGATCACGAAGTACAGCACCATGGTGATCGCCGGCGGCAGCAAGGTTTGCGGCCAGATGCGCAAGAAGCGCCGCACTTCACGGTAGACGATGGTGTTCAGGGCGACCCAGTTGGTGCGCAGTTCCACACTCATACAGCCACCTTCGACAGGTTTTTTTCCACCAGGGACACAAACAGCTCCTCGAGTCGGTTGGTCTTGTTGCGCAGGCTTTGCACCTCGATGTTCTGCAACGCCAACTGGCCGAACAACGCGGTAATGCCGATGTCCTTTTCCACTTGCACCTCAAGGGTGTGCGGGGTCAGCAGCCGGCATGGGTAGCCTTGCAGCACCGGCGCGCTGGCCAGGTCCTGCTTGATGTCAAGCACGAAGGTTTCGACATGCAGCTTGCCCAGCAACTGGCGCATGCTGGTGTTCTCGACGATGGTGCCGTGGTCGATGATGCCGATGTTGCGGCACAGCTGCTCAGCCTCTTCCAGGTAGTGGGTGGTGAGGATGATGGTGATGCCCTTCTGGTTCAGCTCGGTGAGAAAGCTCCACATCGAGCGGCGCAGTTCGATGTCCACACCTGCGGTGGGTTCGTCGAGGATCAGCAGGCGCGGCTCGTGAATCAGCGCGCGGGCAATCATCAAGCGGCGCTTCATGCCGCCAGACAACGAACGAGACTGCACATCACGCTTGTCCCACAGGCCCAGCTGGGTCAGGTACTGCTCGGCGCGCTCCTTGGCAAGCTTCGGCGGGATGCCGTAGTAGCCGGCCTGGGTCACGACGATGTCGAAGGTTTTCTCGAACTGGTTGAAGTTGAATTCCTGCGGCACCACGCCCAGGCAGCGCTTGAGCGCCGAAGGCTCGCGGTCGAGGTCGTGGCCGAATACATTCACCGTGCCGCTGGTCTTGTTCACCAGGGTCGAGAGGATGCCGATGGTGGTGGACTTGCCGGCGCCGTTGGGGCCGAGCAAGGCGAAGAAGTCGCCTTCGGCAACATCGAGGTCGATGCCTTTGAGGGCCTGGAAGCCATTGCCGTAGGTCTTGGTGAGCTGTCGGATGGACAGGGCGGAACTCATAGCGGGTCACTTACCGAGGAAAAAGGTGCAGGACACGCCAGGTAAAGTCACTGGCGCAGTGAGTGCGGCCAATGGTGCAAGGCCAGGCCGCACAAGTACAGTCACATCTATTGATAATGACTATCGAAGCAGGTTCAAGTGAGCGCGGTCATCACCGCAGCCTGATAGGCCGGGCGTTGTTTCAGGCGTTCATACCAGGCTTCCAGATGGTACATGGCCGGGCGCTCGATGGGCATTTCGAACCAGGCATAGATGAAGCTACCCAGTGGGATGTCGCCCATGCCGATCTGGTCACCGGACAAGTACGGCTGTTTGGCCAGGGTTTCATCGGCAATGGCCAGCAGCTGAGCGCACTGCTTGTGCGCGGCGTTGATCGCCACCCAGTCGCGCTGGTCTTCCGGCGTGCGCAGCAGGCCCCAGAACAGCGGACGGAACGGTGCGGCGAAGGACGAGGTGGTCCAGTCCATCCATTTGTCGGCCAGGGCGCGCTGGCGCGGGTCCTCCAGGTACCAGCCCTGCTCGGTGCCGTACTCGGCGCACAGGTAGCGGACGATGGTGTTGGACTCCCACAGGGTCAGGTCGCCATCGTCGAGCATGGGCACCAGCCCGTTGGGGTTGCGAGCGCGGTAGTGCGGCTCGTTGACCACGCCGAAGGCCCCCCCGGCGTCGATGGACTCGAAGTCCAGGCCCAGCTCCTGGGCAATCCAAAGCGCCTTGCGCACATTGCTTGAGTTCTTGCGGCCCCAGATCTTCAGCATGACAACGTCCTTATGAATGCGGTGGTCCAGTCTACTCCAGACATTCGCCGCCTGTACCGGCCTCTTCGCGGGTAAACCCGCTCCTACAGGGATCACCACCGACCTGTAGGAGCGGGTTTACCCGCGAAGAGGCCGGTACAGGCGAACAATGAACTGAAACTCCCGCCGCCACACCCTGTCACTGTTCTGAAGCTGCCGTTCACAGCATTGCGTCTAAGCTGTCTGGGACGGCTCAAGCCCCCTGGTTCCAAGGAGGACCGATTATGTTGCTGTTGTGGTTGGTAGTGCTGGTGATCGGCGCGGCGTACCTCACGCACCGGCGCCTGGCGCCCTTACAGATTCTCGGCACCATGGCGGTCTATGTGCTGCTGATGGGCATTTTCAGCAGTGCGCCCGGTTGGTTGCTGGCCCTGATCTGGATCGTACTGGCGTTGAAAATCGCCCTGGTCGCGCTGCCGGAGTGGCGCCGCAAGGTGTTCACGGGCCCGGTGTTCAAATGGTTCCAGCGCACCCTGCCGCCCATGTCGCAAACCGAGCGCGAAGCCATCGACGCCGGCACCGTATGGTGGGACGGCGAACTATTCAGCGGGCGCCCCGACTGGCGCACTTTGCTGGCTTACCCGGCACCTAAATTGACTGAAGAAGAACAGGCGTTCATCGATGGCCCTACCGAAGATCTGTGCGCCATGGTCAGCGACTGGAAGATCGGCCAGGACCTGGACCTGCCGCCCGAAGCCTGGCAGCACATCAAGGAACACGGCTTCTTCGCCCTGATCATTCCCAAGGAATACGGCGGCAAGGGCTTCTCCGCCTACGCCCACTCCCAAGTCGCGATGAAACTCGCCACCCGCAGCGGTGACTTGGCCTCCACGGTAATGGTGCCCAACTCCCTCGGCCCAGCCGAATTGCTGCTGCACTACGGCACCGACGAACAACGCAAGCATTACCTGCCCCGCCTGGCCCGTGGCGAGGAAATCCCCTGCTTCGCCCTCACCGGCCCGCTGGCCGGTTCCGACGCCGGTGCCATGCCCGACACCGGCGTGGTCTGCAGGGGCCAATGGAACGGCGAGGAAGTGGTCGGCCTGCGCTTGAACTGGGAGAAGCGCTACATCACCCTCGGCCCTGTCGCCACCCTGCTGGGCCTGGCCTTCAAAGCCTACGACCCCGACCATCTGTTGGGCGAACAGGAGGAGCTCGGCATCAGCCTGGCCCTGATCCCCACCGACACGCCCGGTGTCGAAATCGGCAAACGTCACCTGCCGTTGGGCGCCGCCTTCATGAACGGCCCCAACAGCGGCAAGGACGTGTTCGTGCCGCTGGACTTCCTCATCGGCGGGCAGGCCATGCTTGGCAAAGGCTGGATGATGCTGATGAACTGCCTGTCGGTGGGGCGCTCCATTTCCCTGCCGGCAGTCGGCACGGGCGCCGCCAAGTACACCAGCCTGGTGACCGGTCAGTACGCGAACATTCGCGAGCAATTCAACGTACCGCTGGCGGCATTCGAGGGTATTCAGGAGTCGCTCGCGCGCATCGGCGGCAATGCCTGGCTGATGGACAGCGCCCGTCTGTTGACGGCCAAAGCCGTGGACCTGGGCGAGAAGCCTTCGGTGCTATCGGCGATCCTCAAGTACCACCTGACCGAGCGCGGCCGCGAATGCATCCAGCACGCCATGGACGTGCACGGTGGCAAGGGCATCATCATGGGGCCGAACAACTACCTGGGGCGCAACTGGCAAGGGGCGCCGATCTTCATCACGGTCGAGGGCGCCAACATCCTTTCGCGCAACCTGATGATCTTCGGCCAGGGCGCCATCCGCTGCCACCCGTTCGTGCTCAGGGAAATGGCCCTGGCCGGGCGTGAGGACCGTGACCAGGCGCTGAAGGAGTTCGACGACCTGCTAATGAAGCACATCATGTTCGCCGCCGGCAACGCCGCCAGCACGTTGGTCTTCAACCTGGGGCTAGGCCGTTTCGAGCCAGTACCCGGTGATGCCTTGAGCCAAGGTTATTTCCGCGCCCTCAATCGCCAGGCCGCCGCCTTCGCCCTGCTGGCCGACCTGTCGATGATGCTGCTGGGCGGCGCGCTCAAGCGCCGCGAACGCCTGAGCGCGCGCCTGGGCGATGTGCTCAGCTACCTGTACCTGTCCAGCGCCGCACTCAAGCGCTACCACGACCTGGGGTCACCCGAGCACATGCAGCCACTGCTGCGCTGGGCCATGGAAGAAAGCCTGGGTCAGGCGGAAAAAGCCCTGGACCGGCTACTGGACAACTTTCCCAACCGCTTTGTCGGTTGCGCACTACGCGTGCTGGTATTCCCCTTCGGCCGCCGCCATACCGGGCCGAGCGATGAACTGGATGCCGAAGTGGCGGCGCTGATCGGCCGCAGCGAGGGCGACCCGGCGCTGGAGGAGTTGCTCGCCGGCTGCTTCCGGCCACAGGCCGAGGGTGACCCGGTGGCGGCATTGCAACGAGCTAGCAACCTGCTGGACGAGACTGCGCCACTGCACAAAGTGCTGCATCAGGCGATCAAGGAGGGCAAGGTACAGCCAGCACCTGGTCAATCGGCTATCGATGCGGCAGTTCAGAGTGGTGCACTGCAAGTCGAAGAGGGGCAACGGCTGCATGCAGCCGAAAACGCACGCAGGGCCGTGATCGATGTGGATGCATTCGACAAGGAGCAATTACTGCCTGAGCAAGGCAAGGTGCGCTGAAGGCAGGGGGCCGTTTTGCGGCCCCCTGCCCACCGGCGTATACTCCGCCCCCGTTTTAGCCACCTCGAGGACCATCCCATGGCCACCCCCCACCTGGAATACCACCTGCAACTGCTGAACCACCTGCGCACCATCCTGGTGGCCTTGGGTGATGCCGAGCAGGTACCGGAGGAAAGCCATGCTCTGTTCCTCGAACGCTTCGATGAACTGCTGACCCTGCTGCCGCAGGACCCGCTGGAAAGCCAGTACCTGGGCCAGGACCTGATCTGCCAGGTCATCCAGCGCTACCCACAAATCGCACACCTGGTACCCCGTGACCTGCTTTGGTTCTTCGCTGGCGACTGCCTGCACTACATGCCCGACGAAGAGCTCGAGCTGTACCAGCAACTGGAAGAGCTACGCTTTGAAGCCAGCGAGCAGGGCGAGCCTTTCGACTGGCACAAACAGAAGCAGCTGCTGAGCCTGCCGGGCAACAGCCAGAATCACTGACTTCGGCAGCCCTCTTTTAATGACAGAGGACTGTGGTAAATGCCCATCAACTTGCGCGACTCGGCTTACAGCCACACGCAGTCGCAATCCCTACTCTGAGCGGCGCACTGGAAACGTCCAGTGTCGTGCGCAGGGCGCACGCCAACCAACAGCGTAGGAAGTAATTCAATGAAGATAGCCTTCATCCCCCTGGCCCTGGCGTTTGCCAGCACTGCTGCCCTGGCCGCGCCGGAAACCGGCACCATCAACTTCTATGGTGCGGTGAATGCTGCCGGTCCATGCCCCATCGAGGTAGTCGACCCGACCACGGGCGCCCCAACCCGCGTCGAGCTCGGCTTCCCGTATGCAGCGCAATTCAAGACCGTAGGCGACAAAACTCCGGCCAGGACTTTCGCCCTCCAAATTACACCTGTCCCCGGCGTTTGCGATATCCCTTCAGGCACAGAAGTGGATGTCTCGTTTGAATCCTTGGGTGGGCCCACTGGCCCGGCAAACGACCTATACAAGCTCCTGCCGGGCTCTACCGCGAACCTGGCCGTCTCGATTCTCGACAAGGACAACACTCGGCTTGCTCCAGGCGACGACTCGGTGAAGTACCAGGTGGACGAACTGGCCCCCACTCGAATGCTGTTTTCCGCGCATTACGAGGCAATCGCAGTACCGGTCGCCGAAGGATCTGCGCTGGCCAACGTGAATTTCACCGTCAACCTTCCTTGACGTTGCATCCCGGGTGTCCAGGCACCCGGGCCATCTCCGTTCATTGCCAGGCCCACACCATGCCCTTCATTTCAACCTGCATGCGCTCGGGCGCATGCCTACTCGCCTTGCTCGGCTGCCTGAACACCGCCTACGCAGCCCTTACCCTGAGCAACAACCGCATCGTCCACGAAAGCGACAAGAACAGCAGTTCAGTCACTGTCGGCAATCCCAGCAAGAAAACCTATGCGGCTCAGGCCTGGGTCAACACCGAAGCGGACGACACCACCACAGCCGTACCCTTGATCGCCGCGCCCGCCCTGTTCCGCATAGCGCCAGGCGATGAACAATCGGTGCAGATCAACCGCCTGCCCAACGACCTGCCGCAAGACCGCGAATCGCTGTTCTTCTTCAACCTGCAGGAAATTCCCCAGGCCGACGCTGATAATGAGCGCAACACCCTGAACATTGCGTTGCGCACACGCATCAAACTGTTCTTCCGGCCAAGCCAGCTCAAGGGCAACCCGCAAATCCACCTCAAAGACCTGAAGTGGTCAGTGCATTGGATCGAGGGCAAACAGCAGCTGGTGGTCGACAACCCCTCGCCGTTTTACTTCACGTTCGGCCTGCTCGAAGTTACCGGCAACGGTAAGACAGAACAGTTGAAAGGCCGCGAAATGGTGCGTCCGTTCGGGCGTCAAACCTACGCGCTTGCGAGCACCGCAGCGTTGGCCAACCTCACAGTAACATTCACCACCCTCAATGATTACGGCGGCGTCACGCCAGCGGTCACTCAACCACTGCTTAGCGCTACACCTTGAGGGGCCATTCATCTGATAGTCAATGTGAGCCTGCCGAAATTGGGGATAGGTGGCCAGGTTGCACCGTCGTCATAGCTGACCATGGCGCTGACCTCCAGAGTGTGGTTGACCGACAGCTGGCGCAGGTATGACAGAGGAATGGTCACATTCCCTTGGCTGCCGATACCTGAGGCAACATCTGTATCGGTCAACTTGTAATCGGTCAGCACGGGATGGCTTGGCTGGTTATCAGATGTGCCCAGTGCCTGTATCGATACCCGCTGATCGACACCGATATGCCTCCACTTTTCCAAGGTGACTACAGCATCCGACGTCAATTTCGCTACTTCGAGGTCACCTCCGGTCCGCCCGTTGACCTGTGGCGTCTGCATATTCTCCAAAGGGATAGGCAGTACTCTCACTTCACGCACCTCAGAGGTCAGAGTGGTGCCTAGTGACACAACCCGGTAGTACAACTGCACCACCTTGCCGCTCATGGCTATAACGTTGCGCATCGGAACCGCGTAGTCTCGCTGCCCATCCCGGCCAGGCTCGCGCCAGCTTGCGAAGCTGCCTTCCTCGCCCCAGACTAGCTCGAAGCTTTCTCCAGGGTTTATGACTGCCGCCTGCGGAACGATCACATCAAGCGCTGCGTTGAAGTTCAGCAGCTTCAGGTCGACCGACGGTTGCGTGCCCAGCGAAGGGATTTCCAAGGCCGGCAGTACACGTGGCGCCGGTTGCGCAGCCACCATCAGGTCCAACGGTGCAGCGACCTGGCTGGCATTGCCAGCGCGATCCTCGATGGCATACTGCGCATAACGCACACCATCCCCCCGTTCACGGATCAAATCGCCCAGATAGGGAAACTGCAGGGGTTTGCCAATGTCCTCGCGGGTGAGCACCCATCGGTCAACCTCGTTGTTTTCGAACAGCTTGCTGTCCCAGTAATAGATGATTACATCCCCCGGCGCGGCGCCCACATAGTCGGGTATCAGGGCCTGCAGGCGATCATCGTGGGTGAGCAGGAAATATTCCGTCAGGTCATCCTCGCCCAGCTCGGGAAACTGCAAACGCCCATTGCTGGCACCTAGCGTCGGAGGCGTCTTGTCGACTGTCAGTGTCAGTTCCTCCGAGCGAAGTTCGCTTGCGTTGTATACATGCCCCACATAGTGGAACTGCAATGTGCCCTCGGTGAAGTGGGTGGCTGGGATATCCACAAAGCGCTCGCTTTCCGGCAGGGGTTGCGTCCATACCTTTTCGCCCACCTTGTTGCCATTGCAGTAGATATCTACCGACTCCGGTTCAGTCGGGGTCGGCTGGGAATGAGCCCATAAGGTGAACTCGATTCGCACAGGGTTAGCCAATGCGTTGATGGGCATCAGGTTAGGCTCACCGCCAGGTATATCCGGCAAGGCAGCCGGTGCGATGGGGGCGGACAACTCAGCGGTGATACCTGCACCAACATCGTTTCTGTCATGCATGACCGTCTCCCGGCCCAAGGGCAAAAAAAAGGGTAGGCCCAATGCCTACCCTATGTTCAGGTCCTACCAGCTGTAGCGCACCCCGACATTCGCCCCCCAGGGCTGCTCGATGTGTTCGCCATTGCTGTAGTCGAAATCGGCGTGCAGTTGCAACCGATCGTTCAGCGATACTGCCAGCCCTGCACCCAGCTCGCCGCGCGAACCGGACAGGTCGTTGTCGAAACGGTTGTCATTGACCTTGACGTCGTTGGCGCTGGCGAACTCATGGGCGTAAGCCAGGCGTACATAAGGCTGCGCGAAGCGCCCCTGACCCAAGTCATACGTACGACCCACGGTGGCGCCGACCTTGCCCAGCAGCGAACGGGTATCGTCACCGCGTGCCTGCAGGCCGTTGTCCAGACGGTAGTCCTTACCCTCGATGGTGACGGCGGACCACTGGGTATAGGGCTCGACGAAATAGCCATCGCCCAGTTCGATATGGCGACCAAATTCGGCAGATACGCCCAGCCCGAGGTTGTCGTAATCACCCTTGACGCGCTTGCCATCGCTGAGGGTCACATCGGATGAGTTGTCAAATCGGTTGAGCTTGACGACGCCGTCGAAGTAATAACCGCTCGCTGCATCGAGCCACGTACCGTAAAGGCCCAGGTAGTAGCTTTTCACATCGGCCGAAGCGCCTCGCTCAAGGTTCAGGTCTGAACTGCTATGGCCTGCCATGATCCCTGCAAGCCATTGCCCGTCACCGACAGGCAACGGCGTATCGGCCCCGATAGAGAAACCTTGCTGAACCTGCTGGTAGTCACTGCCGGCTGCAGGCGAGGCGTTGAACTTGTTGCCATAGGCCCTGGCCCAGGCGCCCGACTTCCCTTGGTCCCGGCGCACTTCACCCATGCGGCTGCGCAGCGTGGTGAGTTCGCCATACCAGACTGTCGGGGCGGTGTTGAACAAGGCCAACACCGAAGCCGTGCCCGGGCTGATGATCTTTCTCGAACCGTCGAGGAACCAGTCATTGCCTCGTTGTACCAGCTCATAGGAGAACGCGCCGAGATCGACCGGGCCGTTGAGCAACGAAAACTGCGCATCGCCGCTGGCGGTGTGGACCAGGTGCAACTGGTTTTCCGTCACCGGGTCCGCGCCGCTACTGCCGACCAGCAGGCTGTGCTCGCCCGTGGCAGAGCCCGTCACTTCAAGGAAGTCGGTTTGCCCGGTGCTGAAATCGGCATCCATTATGAAGGTGCCCTGGCCACTCAGCTCTCCGACCGTCAGGCGCTGGTACTCTCCGGCCTCGCCAAAACGTACCGAGCCCGCATTCATGGCCAGGCTGCCCACGCTGCTGTCTTCGACCATGTTCCAGCGCGCCTGGTTGGCCAGGGACAAGGCCTCGACGTTTTCCAGACGCCCGGTCAGGCTTGCCCGGTTGTCGAGGCTGATGCTCGCACTGGACCCGGCCTCCACCTTCACATCGCCCACCAGAGCACTGCCATCGACGGCCATGGTCGCGGCCGAGTTGCCAAGCACTTCCAGCAGGATGCCGTTGGCGCCGATCAGGCTGGAACCCGGCCCTACCTGGATGTCTGCCTTGGCCGGCCTGCCAGGAAAGTCGCCAACGACGATTGCCGACCCGTCCTTGCCCTCCACCGTACTGCCGACCAAAGTAATCTTGGCCGCGTCAGTGAATGCGCTGTCACCGGTTACCTGCAAGCCAGCGCCTGCCCCCGTCAGGGTACTGCCCTGAGCGTTCAGCACGGCGTTGCCGAACAACGAGGCGGCGCTGGACGTACCCCCTCCTACCAATGTGCTGCCTTGCAGGTTCAAGGTCGAGTTCCCCGACAACAGCGCCCCGCCTCGAGCGCCTTCCACATGGCTGTTGATCACTGTCGCCGTGGACCCCACCAGGTCGCTACGCTGCAAACGCAAGCCGGCGCGATCACTGACAATTCTCGAATTACCCGAGATGTTGGCATTGGCAGCGACCAACGCCACGCCATCGGCACCATTACCCGTTACGGTGCTGCCTGTCATTTGCAGGCTCGCACCGGCACGCACATCGATACTTTCGGTCGTGGCACTTTCGGCGATCAGTTTCGCCCCTGGGTTGACCAGGTAGCTGTCAACCGGCGTACCCTGACCGATGCTCAGTTCGCCATCGACTTGCGTCAGGGCCAGGGCGGCTTGTGGCACCGTGAATGCCGAGGCCAAGATTAAAGCCTGGGCGAGCGGATGCATTCCTGAATATCCAAGAATCATTGATTTACCTTCGTAGAAATAAACAGTTACGACGAAGTCAGCAGGCTACAAGGCTAACCCTGAAATACCTGTAGGAAATTTCTGATTTATACAGGGTTTATCCTTCACGCTGCCTATGCATCTCGTCCCATTCCACCTCATGGCTTAGGTCTCAACGGGCAGCTGTCCCTACCATCGTGCATGGAAACGACGGTTTCCTGAACTTCGGACTCGTAAGTCCTGCTATTCAAAGTAAAGGAATACTTCACTCGCCCGCGGCCATCAGGCTTGCCGTTCACCGGGTCATAAATCTGCTTCACATTGGTTTCAAATGGCACTTTCCAGACAAAACCCGTTTTCGTGGTGTCATCCAACACAATGGGTTCATCCAGGTCAGCTCCATCAACGGGGTCCTCACCGGTACGCCCATGAACTGCGGACCAGTGCAGGGTCACGCTGTCTCCCGCCGTCAGACCATACTGGGTCAGGTCTTCCATTTGCACACGCACGGCTGGCTCCCGGTCGGCGGCATCTTCATAAATCGATGAGCAGTTCAACCAACCGTTTGCAGCAAGCCCAAGGAATTCAGGTTTAGCTGGATGAATACCCACAGCTTCTACCAACACATCAGTATTGACCGAACGAATCGGGTTTGGATTACCTGGGCGTTGCACTCGGTAATGAACGGGCACGGTGTCATTGCCTCGCGCCTCGATAACGTCCCAGCTAACCGTCTTGGTGATTTCGGCCCCGGGCTCCCCATCTGCGACCGTATGGTCGATGTCTTGAATATGCTCATCACCCCAATAGAATGTGAGCTCATCGTTCTCTTTGAGGGTACTATTGACGACAAGCGCAAGCGTTGCATCCTCGAATTCGTCATCGGGGTCTTTCAGGTGGTTTTCCTCACCAGAATCACCCGTGATCGTTACTTTCTCCAGTCGCGGGTTTACCGGGTCTGGCCATTCCGGGTCCGGACCCGGATCTACCGGGCCGATGCGCTCCAGGTTAACCACCACAGAGATGCTCTTGTCACCTACCAGCGCGGTGCCGCGCCGGACCTCGTACGTCACCTGAGTAGGTTTATCTCCCGCAGTGGCGGCACCATACTCAGCAAACAGAATGGATGCCTGGATAGAGAACTCCTGAGGAAACCGGCCGGTATCACTGATCGGGCGCCATTGCGAGGTGTAATTACCCCAAGTGACGCGCAGCTGGTCAGTGGGCTTCCAGTTATCGAACTCCAAGACCTGCACAACGACCCCATCATGAGCATCCTGCTGATTGATTAGCCCATCCGCAGCCATTGGCACAACAGGATCCTTGAGGTTGTCAGGTAGAGCGCCCAAGGCAACTGCGATATGGGTGATGTCCGACATGGGACTGTTGTTGCCTGCCTTGTCCAGCAAGACGTAGACAGCCATGACACCACCATCGCCAACGCCGTCAATAACCGGAGCTGGAACAATTAGCTTCTGGGGTAGTGCTGTGATCTCCCCAAAACCTACGTACGGGACACTCCACGGGTCTTCCGGAATCGACGCCTGCCACCAGTAGGCTACTCGATCGCCAGGTCGAAAGTCCGAATACTCGGGCAACTCGAGTTCGACCGTATTTTTATTGGCATCCGTGACGAGAGTAATGTCAGGCATTTTGACTGGTGGAGTCTGGTTGTAGGGTGCCACACGATCGAAAATAAGCGTCAAGTCAAGTGAATAACTGAAATCTAAATTGTAGTGATCAACCTCAAAGATAAAAGTATTAGGACCCTCCCCCAACACATCAATAAGACTTTTTGGCACCTCAATATCAAATGGGAATTTGCCCTCATCCCCCATAACGATTTCTTGAGTCATGATCACCGTTCTTGTTACCGCATGATAAACCTTCAATGTATCGACATCGTCAGCAAAGGTGGGCAGCTGCCAGGGACTCTGAATGGTGATAATCAGTGGAAAGTTGGCATCCCTGAGATATTTGACAAGCACCGTATTATCGGCCTTGTCCGCCAGCACTTCATCTTTTACAGTCATGGCATCCAATATTGCCTTGGGCTGTGAACCGCCATTGCGCATGCCGCCATCGAAACCTGACTTGCCTACCGTATTCATAGGTAACCTCGTGGAGGGAGTATTCCGCTTTAAGGTACGAAAACCAACAGGATCCTTCGTCCATCTTCCTACCCCCTCCCCGCTCAAGCAACTGGCATTTTTATCAGGTTGACAATAACGTCAGGCATAAAAAAAGCCCGCCTTTATCGGCGGGCCTCAAGTAACCCGATTGATCTAATCAGTTTCCTGGCTGGTCAATCTGTCCAGGGGGTCATAACCATACTTGGCAGTTTCAGCGTTGTGCAAAGTGACGCACCACAACAGCCTGCCACCTGTCTCACGCACGGCTGACAATGCTTCTCCTCCAGGGCCACGCATGGGCCCAACGTCACTGACCGAGCGCGTTGCAGACGGCACATCGACCCTGATCACCTTGCCTTGCTCGTCTGCAGTGAACCGTCGTCCGCCCTGATCCCAGACACGATTGCCCTGCTGGTCGAACGCCTCGCCAATCGGCGCGGGGGGCTCGACACTGATCAGTCGCCCCAGCCCGTCGTACGCCAACTGGCGGCCGGCATCGTCGAGCGTGAGATTGCCATCACCGTCATACTTGAGCTCGATGAAATTCGGGTAATCCGGATGGTTGTTTTCGATGCGGCTCAGTTGCGCGGGGTCCTCCTCCTCGAAGTAATACCTGGCCTGGTTGCTGCCTCCGGCAAATACCGTACTGACTCGGGTTATATTATCCAGGGCGTCAAACCTGAAGACCTGCTCCTGTATGGCTTTACCGTATGGGTCTTCAGGGCACAGGTCACCCTCGCAGTTATACCTGCGCAGCCGGCCGCGCAGGTCGTATAGATACGCTTCATGGCGTAGCACCTGCTCGCCTTCGCTCAATGTCTTCCAGGCGATCGCATCTTCAACATCGTAGCCCTGCGTCAGCGACTGCAGCGTACCGCCAATATCGAACTCACGTTTTACTTCCCTGTCGAACTCATCGAACGCCAGTACTGTTTCCAGATATTGGCTCCCCTCCCGGGTCAGGGTCTTGTACATTCGCCCCAGGCCATCGTATTCGAACGTGGCAACCGTTGTGCCCAGGGCCGTTTGCTTCAATCTGCCGTAAAGGTCGTACTCATACGACTGCTGGCCATCGAGTACGTCGGTGTAGCCCAACTGGCGCCCCAGCAAGCTGGTCTGGTAGTGCATGGAGTAGGTTTGACCCTCATACTCACGGGTTTCGCTTTTGACCTCCCCGTGGCTGAAATATTCGCGCGCGATTACCAGCCCTTGCTCCTCGCAGCGCTGCAGGCGCGCATTCTGGGTATCGTACTGGTAGTCGGCCTTGATTCCCTTCTCGGCAATCTGCCGCAGCTGCGGCTCTTCACTCAGCTGAGGCAAATAGCGGTATTCGATCAGCTGCTTGCTTGGGGTCAGAACCGTGCTGGGCTTCATCTGTCCTGGCTCGAAACCGAATTCGCGCACGCGCCCGCCGGTGATCGACTCGACCATGCGGTCCAGGCCATCGAAACGCTGCTCCCCTAGCACTACGCCGTTCACGCTGATCAATACAGGCACGTCCTCGTGGCTATGCTGGGCATAGTCGCGATGCACCACGCTATCATCGGCCAGGGTTTCATCCACCAGACGGTCGAACACATCATAGGCATAGCGCTTCACTTCATCGCGAGCGTTGACCTCACGCGCCTTGCGTTGCAAACCGTCATACAGCGTCAGGTTAATGCTGTACGACTTGCCATCGGCGTCGAACCTTTCGACACGCGCCGGCTCATCGAAGAGCGTAAGCCAGGTGACGGTCTTGCCAGTGGCCTGCTCGCCATCAGGGGACTCGCGCCAATGAGTTCGGGTGGGCCCTTGCGAGGCCGAGGTGCCGATCGGGTCGTACCGGTCATAATGACGTACATGGTCAACTGCAATTTGGCAGTATTGCTGGCCCCAGCCATCGAACGCCATCTGTCGCTGCAACGCCAACTCGCGGGGCTGCTGCCCTGGGTAATCCAGCCAGTCGAAATCGGTTTCAGCTACCAGGTTGCCCAGTTCGTCGTAGCGGGCAGCGTAGGTCGGCCGCCAGCCGGCACGCTTGTTCGTATCAGGGCTGTCGGCATCCTGACGTGACTGTTCGACCACGCGGTTGAGCCCGTCGACCAGTGTGCGGGTAGTCACGCCTTTGACATCCTTGGTCGTTTGCGCAGCTTGCCCGCCGCCCTGGCTCACCAAGGTATAGGTGTACTCGCGTGCAGCTTTCAACTCCGGGTCATCTGGCGAGACCGTCTCCTTGGTCACGCGGCGCAAGGCATCGTATGCGTAAGCTATTTGCACATCGTTTTCGTCGAAGTTGAGTAGTGGCTGGTTGATCAGCACACTATGGCGCAAGGTATTGACCTTCTGCGCATGGCGAACCGCGCCATTACCAAGGCTTTCACCATGGTCGAAACCGGTCAAGGTGCGCACTTCATTCAGCACATCGGCACCCAATTCGGGGCGCTTGTCGTAACGGTACTCGGTTTTCGTTTGGTGGCCATTCAGAATCTGCGTCTGCAAGGTCATGCGGCCGTGCTGGAGCGCATCTTCAGGCAAGTCCTGATATTCACGCAGCGTGTATTGGCCTGGAGCATCTTGCCCGCCTGCTACCGCCAGCACGTCTTCCTCATGGGCCTCGAGCCAGCCCTTGCCCACACTTGCTTCTTTCAGGGCTTGCAGGTACTGGTAACGGTAATGAGTCTGCAGGGTGGCCGCCTGGCCTTCGCCATTGGCGGCCGGGTGCACGGTGCTGGTCTTGCGGCTGCGGGTGAACAGCTGCGGGTCGGGCGGGCAATCGCTGCCCTCGCCG
>Ga0213827_1000646_pt1 | contig 24821 bp, 25 predicted proteins | sample MC6MC0898MG_FD_180669 | JGI IMG/M metagenome (GOLD analysis project Ga0213827, IMG submission 180669) | Enriched soil aggregate microbial communities from Iowa State University, Ames, United States - MC6-MC0898-MG | ecosystem: Environmental > Terrestrial > Soil > Unclassified | place: USA: Iowa...
CCGATGACGGTGGTCAGCCAGGCGGTCGAGGACTGGATCGCCGCCGGCGGGCCACCCTCCGCCCGCGCCCCCTGAGCGCACCGCGCAGGCGCCGGTGTGCGGCCGGCGACTGCGTATAAATACCTAGCGGCTTACCGTGTAACTCCGGTTGTCCGCGGCGTGGGCGGTGCGCAGAGTGTCAACAGGGTCGGCCGGTCGCGCGGCCCATCGACGACACTCTGGAGACCGTCATGCCGCGCACCCCGTCGCGCCTGCTGTTGGCCCTGGTCCTGGCCGGACCGCTGCTGTTGTCACCGCCGCCGCTTGCCGCGCAGACCGCGCCGGCGACGATCGATGCCGAGGCGATCCAGGCCCTTGCCCGCATGGGCACCGCCCTGCGCGCCCTGCCGCACTTCTCACTCAGCGCCACGACCAGCACCGAGTATGTGCTCGATGATGGCCAGAAGATCGCGTTGCCTGGCACCGTCACGTATCGCGTGCTTGGACCGGACCACTTCTTCGCGGAAATCCAGAGCGACCAGCAGCACCGCCAGCTCTTCTACGACGGCAAGGCCCTGACGATCTACTCCCCGCGCCTGAAGTACTACGCCACGCTGGATGGATTGAACAAGAGCAGCCAGGCGCTGCTGGCCGAATCGGCCACCACCTATGGCATCGAACTGCCGCTGGCCGACCTGTTCCTGTGGGGCACGCCGGCGTTCCCGACCGATCAGTTCCAGTCGGCACTGCTGGTCGGCAGTGCCCGCATCGGCGGTGAGGCCACGCAGCATTACGCCTTCCGGCAGCCCGGCGTGGATTGGCAGGTCTGGATCTCCGATGCCACCCATCTGCCGCGGCAACTGGCCATCACCAGCCACAGCGATCCGGCGCTGCCCACCTACCAGGCCACGTTGAACTGGGACACGCGGCGCGCGGTGACCGCGAAGGAACTGGCCTTCGACCCCAAGGGGGCCACCAAGATCGTGTTCGTTCCGGTCGCGCTGGCCGCGCAGACCACGCCTGACGGGGAGAACTGAGCATGGACCGTTCCACCACGCTTCGCGCCGCACTGGCGCCCGCCTTGATCACCCTGCTGCTGGGCAGCGCGTTGCTGCCGGCCGATGCCCAGGCACGGCCGGGCCTGCGCGGCTTTGCCCATCCTTCGATCGCCCATGCCGGCGGTTTCGGTGGCGGAGGCTTCGCGCACGGCGGTGGCGGCTTCGCGCCGCATCCGCCGGGGCCAGGCCCTTCGCCACATCCCGGTCCTGGGCCCCGCCCCGAGCCGGGTCCGCATCCTGGTCCGGGTCCCGGTCCCCACCCTGCTCCGGGGCCGGGACCCGGGCCGGGACCTCATCCGCCAGGTCCGGGCCCGGGTCCGGGTCCGCATCCGCCAGGGCCTGGTCCAGGTCCTGGCCCGCACCCGCCGGGTCCCGGGCCGTACCCGCCGCCGCCGCCGCCGCCGCCGTACTGGGACCACCCGTTCTGGGATGCCGCGGCATTCACCGCCGGCGTCGCGGTCACCTCGGCGGTGATCGGTTCGGTGGTGTACTCGCTGCCGGTGGACTGCAGCACCGTCATCGTCAACGGCCTGGGCTACCAGCGCTGTGACAATGCCTGGTACCAGCCGCGCTACTCCGGCACCACCGTGCAGTACGTGGTCGTGGATGCACCGCAATGATCTGCCGCCGCCCAGCGCTGTCCCGGCTGGCGCTGCTCGCCGGCATCGCCTGCGCGGCGCCGCTGGCCGCGCAGGAGGCGCCGGCCGGCCCGGCGTCCTCCGATGACATCGCCCGCAAGCTCGCCGACCCCGGGGCGGCCCTGATCTCGGTGCCGTTCCAGTACAACTACCAGGGCTCGGTCGGGCCGGGCGGCGACGTCCACAATCAGCAGTTGAAGATCCAGCCGGTGATTCCCTTCGTCGGTGAGAACGGCAAGTTCATCCTGCGCCCGATCCTGCCGTTGAGCTGGAATCAGTTCCCGGAAGACAAGCACGGGACCGGCGATCTGTTCGTGCAGGGGTACTACATCCCCAAGACCGCCTCCGAGGCACATGGCACCGAGGTCGGCGTCGGCTTCGCCGCGCTGCTCGATACCGCCTCGCACGACAGCCTGGGCACGGGCAAATACTCGCTCGGCCCGGCCTTCATCGTGGTGCACAAAACGCAGAAGTGGACCGTCGGTGCACTGGCCAACCATGTCTGGTCGGTGGGCGGTGACAGCGACCGCGAGGATGTCAGCAGCACCAGCGTGCAGCCCTTCCTCACCCGCAACCTGCCCCAGGGCTGGTCGCTGAGCTTCACCTCCGAGACCAACTACAACTGGAAGGCCGACAGCGGCGACGCATGGACGGTGCCGCTGGGAGCGACCGTGTCCAAGGTGCTGCGGCTGGGCCGCACGCCGGTGAGCATCGGAGTGGGCGGCTTCTACAACGTTGACCGCCCACAGTACGCCAGCCGCTGGACCGCGCGGATGATGGTGACCCTGGTTTTCCCCGAATGATGCCGACGCGCGCCGCCTGGTGCGCGCACTGAAGAGGACATGAGCATGCGACTGCTGCGCACCGCCACCGCCCTGGCGATCGCCGGGGCGATCCTCGCCCTGGTCGCCGCCTGCCGGCCGGCGCCATCGAGCCAGGCCACGACCGCACCGGGTGAGCCGCCGGCGGACGCCGCCGCCGATACGCGCGCGATCGCCCGCGATGCGTATGTGTACGGCGTCCCGATGCTGGGCGAGTACCAGACGATGCACACCTTCAGCATCGACACCGCCAACCCGCAGTACAAGGGGCCGTTCAACACCATCCTCAACATCGCCCGCGTGTTCACCCCGGCCGACACCGCCTTCGTGACGCCCAACTCGGACACGCCCTACTCGTTCGCCGGGCTGGACCTGCGCGCCGAGCCGGTGGTGATCACCGTGCCGAAGATGGAAGCGGAGCGCTACTTCGTGTTCCAGCTGATGGACCTGTACACCTACAACTTCGCCTACATCGGCAGCCGCACGACCGGCAATGAGGGCGGGCACTATCTGATCGCCGGCCCGGACTGGCAGGGCGCCGTTCCCGATGGGATCACCCAGGTGATCCGCTCGGAAACCCAGCTGGTCAGCCTGGTCGGGCGCACGCAGCTGTTCAACCCCGCCGACCTGGACAACGTCAAACGCATCCAGGCCGGGTACAAGGTGCAGCCACTGTCGGCGTACCTGGGCACACATGCGCCGCCGGCTCCCGCCGCGGTGGACTGGCCCACGCCGCTGTCCGGCAGCGAGGCACGCACCTCGCCGGCCTTCTTCGGCCAGCTGGCGTTCCTGCTGCAGTTCGCCCCGCCGCATCCCAGTGAAGTGGACCTGCGCGCGCGCTTTGCCCGGGTCGGCATCGTGCCGGGGCAGCCCCTGGACGTGGCGGCGCTGCCGCCGCCGACGCTGCAGGCGTTGAAGGACGGGATGGCCGATGGGCAGCATGACATCGACGCGCGCCGCAGCGCGCTGGGCGGGAAGATGGACACGCTGTTCGGCACCCGCGAATTCCTCAAGAACGATTATGTCGCGCGCGCCACCGGCACCCAGATGGGCATCGGCGCCAACTCGCGCGACGAAGCGCTGTATCCCATCTACGAAAAGGATGCCGACGGCGCCCCGCTTGACGGCAGCCAGCACCGCTACGTGCTGCGCTTCGGCAAGGACGGCCTGCCGCCGGTGAACGCGTTCTGGTCGCTGACCATGTATGACCTGCCTGGCCAGCTGCTGGTGGCCAACCCGATCGACCGCTATCTGATCAATGCCGCGATGCTGCCGCAGCTCAAGAAAGACGCTGATGGTGGCGTCACGCTGTACCTGCAGCACGACTCGCCGGGGCCGGACAAACAGAGCAACTGGCTTCCGGCGCCCAACGGCCCGTTCATGGCCGCGATGCGCTACTACTGGCCCAAGCGTGCGCTGCTGCAGGGCCAGTGGACCTCGCCGCAGATCGAGCGGGTGCAGTGACCGCTGTTCCTTCCGGAGGTGCCGTGATGAAACTCTGCCTACCCGTGTTGGCGCTGGCCCTGGCCAGCGTTCTGGTTGTCGGCTGCAGTTCCAGCGCACCCGCGCGCAGTGATGCGCCGCCATCAACGGAAAAGCGCGAGGCGCAGAACCAGGCGCGCACCGCCACCGCCGCCGTGTTGTCGCGGCTGTACGCGGCCCAGCCCGGCGCCCGCCAGGCGGTGGAACAGGCTGCAGGGTATGCGGTGTTCCGCAGCTTCGGGGTCAAGGTGCTCATCGCCGGCGGCGGTGGTGGGCATGGCGTGGCCATCGACAACCGCAGTGGACAGGAAACCTTCATGCGCATGATCGAGATCCAGGCAGGCCTGGGATTTGGCGCCAAGACCTTCGATCTGGTCTGGGTGTTCAGGACACCCGAGGCATACCAGGACTTCATCACCCGCGGCATCGAGATCGGCGGCCAGGCCACGTTGGCCGCAAAGGTCGACAAGGCCGGCGGCGGCCTCACCGGCGCCGTGCAGGTCTCCGACAACGTGTGGGTCTACCAGATGACCGAGAGCGGCCTGGCCGCGGAACTGACGGTCAAGGGCACCCGCTACTACCCCGATAAAGCCCTGAACTGAGCCGACAGGCCAAGGAGCTTCCATGCACGGCCATCCGCTGGTCTGGATCGTCAGTCTGTTCGTGCTGCCGCTGGTGGCCGCGCTGGTGCTGAGCCTGTTCGTCCGCCACCGCGGCCTCAGTGCCAATGCGGTGCTGGCCTGGTTCGTGATCGTGTGCTGGTGCGGCGCGCTCGGGGTGATCCTCTCGCAGGTGTGGTGAGCAGTGCCGGCCGCTGGCCGGCATCACAGTGACTGCCCGAGCTCGATGAACACCACGTTCTCGCCGCCCTCGCGGAAGCCCATGCCGAAGATCAACGGGCCGATCCACGAGTCGAAGCCGAGGAACACGCTGCCGTTCCAGATCCCGTCGCTCAAGGACATGTCACTGCGGCGCTGCCAGGCGTTGCCGTACTCCACCGTGCCACCCACCTGCGCCGAGCGGCCGAGCAGCTTGCCCAGCTCGTAGGTGTAGCCGGCAAAGCCGAGGGCGTAGTCCTGCCCGGTCAGCTGGTTGTGCTGGAAGCCGGCCAGCCGCCAGCGCCCGCCGAGCCGGTACAGGTTCTGCACCGGCGCCGTGCCGGAGGATGTCACGTGATAGCGCAGCCCCAGCTGCAGCGCGTGCCGGCCGAACGACCGGGCCGCCACCGCATCCAGGTCCAGCTGGCCGAAACGCGCATCGGCACCCAGGCTGGGACTGGACTGGTACGTGCCGGCATTGACCAGGTAACCATCGCGCGGAAAGTAGACACTGTCGATGTCGTCCAGCGTCGCCTGCGCGATCCAGGCGCCCTCCTCGAAGTTCACGCGCGGAATGGCCGGATCACCGACCTCCACCTCGGCGTTGCCGGTATAGCGCTCCACCCCGACCGACAGCGCAAGCACATTGGACACATTGCGCACCAGCGCCAGCGTGCCGCCGGTACGGCGCACCCGGTAGCGCGCGATCTTGTCACCTTCTTCGTCATACAGATTGAAGCTGCGGGTCTGGAAGCCGCCGCCGGCCTGGAAGGCGTAGCGGTTGTGCAGATCGAAAGGACGGTAGTACTGCCCGGTCAGCCCCGGCTCGCTGCCGATCTGCAGGGCGATGCGCGCCTCGGCGCCATAGGGCGACAGCGGCGAGAACAGCAGTCCCGCGCGCAGGTTGCTTTCGTGGTTGCCCTCCAGATCGTTGCTCAGGCTCAGCCCGGCCTCCAGGTAGATGGGGCCGTTCGGTTTGGGATAGGCCGATACGAACACACCCGTGCGGCCATCGCGCTCGCGCACGTCGTAGTTGATGCTGGCCAGGGTACCCATGCCGTAGGCGCGCAGGACACCGGCCTGCATGCCCTTGATGTCCAGCGGCTCGCCGATCTGGACCGGCAGGTAGCTCAGCAGCAGTGCATCGGCGTAGCCGGTGTGGTTCTCCACCTCGACGAACTCGATCCGGTCCGTGCCGACGGGACGTTCGCGCTGCACACGCTGCGCGGCCAGCTGCCCATATACCTGCGGGCTCTGCGCGAAGGCGCGCAGCGCCGGGGCGGCCTGTTCGGCAGCGAGCTGGCCGATCCGCAGCGCTTCGGGCGCCTTGTCGAAATCGCCGGTGGCAACCTTGCCGGTCAGGTCCGGCGAGATCAGCAGGTCCTGCGTGCCCAGGCTGTCCAGCTGGGTCTGGGCGCTGCGGGTGGTCAGGAAGCCGCTCAACTGGCTGATCACATCCACCAGGCTGGCATCGCGATCCAGCGGCTTGAGCGGCGTGCCCACGTCGACCGCGATCACCCGGTCGGCACCCATCGCGCGCACCACGTCGATCGGCACCTGGTTGGACAGTCCACCATCGAGCAGCACGTGCCCGTCGATCACCACCGGCCGGAAGATGCCAGGCAGGGACATGCTGGCGCGCATCGCCATCGGCAGGTTGCCCTCGGACAGGACCACCGGCTGCCCGGTGTTGATATCGGTGGCGACTGCGCGGAACGGGATGGGAAGATCGTCGAAGCGGCCGCTGACCCGGCTGCCGCCGGTGGCACGCTCGAACAGCGCGATCAGCTTCTCGCCCTCGGACACGCCGCCGGCCAGCGCCACCGCCTTGCCCTCGCCGCCCAGCCCGATGCCGATCGGGGCCAGCTGTGCGTAGTCGTCTGCCTTGCGCCGCAGGGACCGCTCGCGGCGCGGCAGGGTATCGGTGAACAGGCTCAACCACTCGGTGCTCAGCACCACCTGCTCGATCTGCCCGGGCGTGGAGCCGGAGGCATACAGCGCGCCGACCAGGGCGCCAGCGCTGGTGCCGGCGATGCAGTCCACCGGAATGTGCAGCGCTTCGAGCTGTTTGAGGATGCGCACATGCGCAATGCCGCGCGCGCCACCGCCGCCCAGCGCCAACCCGATGCGCGGGCGGGTATCGCCGGGACCGCGTACGCCGCAGTGGCTGCCCTGGCCGGCCACCACGGCCGACGCGACCGGCTCGGCGGCCTGCAGTGGTGCAGGTGCACCGGCCGCACACGCCCCTGCAAGCAGCAGCGATGCTGCACGCGGAAATGTCTGGGGGTGGCCTATCAACGCCATGCGCTGCCGACCTGGATGTAGAACGTGTCGTCCTCCGGGCCCCACGCATAGTCCACGCCAACGTGCATCCCCAACTGGCGGGCGATCAGATAGCGCACGCCCGCGCCTTTGGAGACCTGGCTGGCGCCGTCGCTGAAACGGTTGTGCCGCCCCCAGGTGCGTCCAGCGCCGACGAACCCGATCAGCGCCCAGCGCTGGGTCATGTTCCAGCGCAGCTCGCTCTCCAGCACCGCCGCGCGCGTGTCCTGGTAACGGGCCGAGCCGATGCCGCGCAGGTCGATGTAGGGCAGCCGGTAAAACGGGATTTCACCGTTGGCCCAGCGCGCATCGGCGCGGCCGCCGAGCACGAAGTACCTGCCCATCGGCCAATAGCCGTAGGCGTGCCCGCGATAACTCTGGAAGGTGGCATCACTGCCGATGCCCGGCAGGTAGAAGTTGCCCTCGACCATGCCCAGCCAGCCCCTGGAGGGCGTGAACGGATTGTCGCGGGTGTCGTATTCCAGCGACAGGCCGAGGCCGGAGCTGCGCTTGGACAGCTCGTGCGGCTGGAACCGGTCACTGTCGGAGGCAACATCGAAGCCGATGTCCAGGTCCATGTAGACCCAGGCCAGGCCCAGGTACAGGTTGCGGTCGCCAAGGCGACGGAACCCCTGCTGGAACGACATCAGGCCATCCATGTTGTATTCGATCTTCTGCGCAGGCAGCAGCGTGCCCGGGGTGTAGAAGCCCAGGTTGAACGAGGTCTTGGCCACGCCGCCCCGGTAACGCCAGCGGTCATCGTCGAAATGCAGCGACGCGCCCACGCCGTAGGCTTCACTGCCGTTGGACGTGCGCATCGCCCCGCCGCCATAGATGTCCGGCGTCACCATCTTCGGTGCACCGCCCTCCCCTGGCGAGCCGGAAGCCGCAGGGCGATGGAAGAACGCCAGCGCCACACCGCCCCCGTTGCCGACCGCCGGGTCGGTCACGATGATCGGTACCGGCAGGAAGCCGCGGTGCTCGAGCAGCCAGCGCGACATGTCGAAATGGCCATCTTCGGCGTCACGGAACAACGAAGCCTTCGCGGTCGACGCCGGCGCGGGCACGCGGGTCTGGACCGGCGCCGCAACTGGCTGGGGCGCTGCCTGGGTGCCCTGCTGGGCAACGGCGCTCCAGGGCGCAAGGACGCCCAACAGCACTACCAGGCGTACGGCATGGCCGATCGACACGCGGCACCTCGAGGGATGGGAAGCAGGACGGCCGGTCAGTTCAAGTGCGTGGGCCCGTGCCGGTGGGAGGGGGACAGCCCGGCACGGGCCCGCGCGGTTGAACGCGTTTGCATCTTCGGCGCAGCACTCAGCGTGCGGCGGTCGCACCCGGCGGGAACGCAGCGAACAGTTTGTCCAGCCCTGCTTCCACCGCCGCATTGACCTTGTCCGGCGACGTCGGCACCGTGCCGCTGGCCGTACCGCGCCACACGGCCTGTTTGGTGCGGGCATCGAACATGTCCACCACCAGGGTGCCCACGTCATATGTATGCACCGTGGTCGTGGCGTTGCCCATGGCCATGCCGCCGCCCCAGCCACCGCCGCGCCAGCCCCACCCGCCCATGCCGGTGCCGCTGTAGAAGGTGTCCAGGGTCTGCTTCTGGCTGTTGGCGATGTGCGCGGCCAGCGCGATGTCGCCGTTGGGGGCTTCGCGCAGTCCCTTGGCCTGCAGGCGGGCGTTGATGCCGTCGATGATGCGTTGCTGCACCAGCGGCGAGCTTGCCTCGGGCTTCATCGCCCAGGTGTAGGTCTTGTAGGAGCTGAAGCTGGCCGACGGATCGTAGTCGGTCTTGACGGTCGGGGTGGAGGCGCAGGCGACCAGGGAGGTGGCCAGGACGGCGATGGCAAAAGCTTTCATGACGCGAGTCTCCAGGGGCAGGATGGAAAGACGCGCTGCGTGTGCAGCCGTCCTGTGGGCTGGCAGAACGACGAGGCGCGTTCAGCGCGGCGGGTTGATCACCACGTACTGCACGGTGGTGCCGGCATAGCGCGGCTCGTACCAGACATTGCCGCACTGCTGGTAGGCCATGCCGTTGATCACGGTGGTCACGCAGCTGGGCGGCACCGAGTTGACGATCGAGCCGATCACCGCCGAGGTCACCGCCACACCGGCGGTCACCGCTGCGGCGGTCGCGAATGGATGGTCGTCCCAGTGGTTCCAGTGATCGTCGTGGTAATCCACGTTGACGTTGACGTTGCGATCGACATTCCGGTTGACGTTGCGATTGACGTTGCCGCCACCGCCGCGATTGATGTTGCCGCCCTGCGGGCGCTGCACGGGCCGGTTGATGCTGGTGTGGGCGCTGGCACGTGCACCACCACCATGGAAGCCGCCGCCGCGCTGGGCACTGGCTGGCGCGGATACCGTCAGCAGGAGTACCAGGAGCAGGCCGGCGGCCAGGGAGGACGCCACGAAGAAACGATTGATCACGGTCCGCATGTCAGTTCTCCTGCCCGGCAGCGTCGATCACCACCGCGACCGGGACCAGCTTGATCCGCGCCGCATCGGCTGACGGCGTGAACTGGAATGCAGTGGCCGCGACCGGCGTGCGGGTATCCCAGCGAAGCTGGGCGCGATACTGCGGCAGCGCCGGATCATCAAGCGAGGTGATCACCAGCTTCCTGGGCAACGAAGTCGCCTTGCTGACCCACAGCTGCCAGTCCACCGCGTCCTGCTTGAACGCGTACTGCTCGATGGCCTCGCCATCGAGGGTGCCGCCGCCGATATGCAGCGCGCCGCGGATGGCGGTCTTCGGGGCTTTGTCGGTGCCCCAGAGGAACATGTCGGCCAGCGGCATGTCGATGCCGTAGCGGCTGGCGGCGTCTTCGACGAGCTCGCCGAGCGTGGCGCTCACGCCATCCACCTGGGCGTAGTACTTCAGGCGTGGGGAGTACAGCGACAGCGACTTGCCGTCGTAGAACAACTGGCGAAGCTGGCGATCGCTGCGCAGTTCCAGGAACAGCTGGTTCGGCGTCCTGACCTTGTAGGTGACCACGCCGTCCAGCTCGACCTTCTGGCCGTCATCCAGGACGATTTCCGTACTGGCCTGGGAAGTCAGCGAGAACTGTTTGAGGGCGCGCAGCGCCGCGCCCATGCGGTCCAGCGCGGCCAGCGCCTCTGGATCGCGCTCAGGGCGGTCGGCCGGCGCAGACGCCGGGGCGGCAGCCGCGGCGACGCGGGTGGCCGCGGCTGCCGCAGGCGCCAGCGCGGCCAGCAGCAGGCACGCCGACCATGCAACGGGGGGAATGGCAGAGGGCATGACCGTTACTCCACAGGACGGAAGACAGGCGGCCGCGCTGGCGCGGCCGGAATCAGAAGCCACCGCTGATCGAGAGGCTCCAGGGATCGCCCTCGAACCGGTTCTTGACGCTGAATTCGCCGACATAGCGGAAAGAAACATCCAGATGCTCGCCGCCGGACCACTTCCTGCCGTAGGTCAGCACCGGGCCGAGGCCGAACGAGCGCCCCTTGAATCCATCCAGGCGGTCTGCGGTGTCGCCCTTGTCGTCCTGCAGCTGCTGGATCCAGCCGCCGGCCGCGCCGAAGCCCCACCCGCTGGCGGTGCGCTTGACCAGCAGCAGGTCCGCACGGGCGACCACGCCGTTCTTGTAGTCGGTGTCGTCGTTGCGGGTGTACCAGTCGGTGGCGCCAAGCACGCTGAATTCCAGCGTGCCCTTCTGGAACAGGTGCGTGTAGCCCACGCTGGGCGAGAACGTCCAGATGTTCATGCCCGGGTTGGCCAACCGGTTGGGGTCGTACTTGGCGGTGGGTGCATACACGTACACGCCGAAGGACAGATGCTCCACCTCGCTGATGTGGTACCCGGCGATCACCGGGGCGAAGTACACATCGAACAGGTTGGACGCGTGATCCTTGGCCTGGAAGCGGTTGCCGAGCGGCCCCGCGAGGTTGGCGGTGACGTCGGCGTCGATGTAGGGCACGGTCAGCATCGAGGCGAAGTTCCAGCGCCCGGCCTTGGTCGGCCAGACATACACGCCGGTGGCGGCAGTCAGGCTGACGTCCGCTTCCAGGCCCAGGGAGATCTGGCCGGCGATCGGTGCCGGGCGGTTGCCGCTGATCTTGCCGTTGTACTGGATGTAGCTCAGCGACCACTGCATGCCCGGCTCGGGCGGGATGACGCCAGCGTAGGAGGTGATCTGCATGCCGGTGATCGAGCGACCCAGCGCGCCTTCAGTGGCTGCGGCGGGAGCGCTGCCCAGCGCCAGCAGTCCGCCCAGACACAGGGCCAGCGGGCCGCGCGGCCGGGACCGGAGCGTGGTGGGTGCAGGGGTGTTCATGGCATCGGCCTCCGGGGCGGAAGGGGAATCGCAGTGCGCGGGATCAGGACGGGTCCGGCGTGGGCCGCGGTGCGTGCTGCCGCTCGCGCACCTCCTCGATGTCGCGCTCCAGGAAATAGTTCAGGAAGGTCCGTATCACGGCGATCGCGGCCAGTTGACCGATCGCATCCCAGTCGGTGTAGATCGAGGATTCGATGATGTCCGCCGCCAGCTGCATGGTCAGCCCGGCCACCAGCCAGCGGCCATACGCCAGCCACACCGCGCGCCGCTGCACGTTGGTCGGGTGGCCGCGCAGCGCCAGCCGCAGCGCCTGCACGAACACCACCGCCGTGGCCAGCGCGATCAGCACCAGTGCCATCGCATCGATGATGACCACGACCGGCTCGGTGACGGCGATCAGCCATGCCTTCAGAGGCGTCATGCGGGATGCTCCGGTATCGCACCTGGCGGTGGCAGAGGCGGCTCATCCGCGCTCCACACAACGAAAGCCAAGGTGGCAGGTGGAGGTGTCGATCGGCTGCGCCATCCGGGCCGCCGGCCGGTAGCGCCGGCAGTAGTTGGGCGCACACAGGTGCGAGCCGCCCTTCATGACCCGGCGCGGGATCGCACTGCGGTCGCGCGGGTCGTGGCTGCCTTCGCGCGCGCCGCCACGGGGGTTGTCGATCGCGCAGCACGGCCTGCTCTGCAGCTGGTCGTGCTGCTGGTACCAGTCGCCGGTCCATTCCCAGACATTGCCGATCATGTCGTACAGGCCGTAGCCGTTGGGCGGAAAGCTGCCCACCGGTGAGGTCCAGCGGTACCCGTCTTCGTCCAGGCTGTGCCACGGGAATTCACCCTGCCAGGTATTGGCCTGATGGCGGCCCCCCGGAACCAGGCTGTCGCCCCAGGCGAACTCACCGCCCTCCTGCCCGCCGCGCGCGGCGAACTCCCATTCGGCTTCGGTGGGCAGGTCCTTGTCCGCCCAGCGCGCATACGCCAGTGCATCGGCGACATTCACGTGCACCACCGGGTGATCGTCCAGGCCCTGCAGCGACGAGCCCGGGCCACGGGGATGCCGCCAGTCGGCGCCGGCCACGTAATGCCACCAGTTGTGCGTATTGGACAGATCGACCGGGTGCGCAGGCTGCACGAATACCACCGAGGACGGCACCAGTAGCGCCGGGTCCGCGCCGGGGTAATCGGCCGGGTCCGCCGGGCGCTCGGCAGCCGTCACGTAGCCCGTTTCGCGGATGAACCGTGCGAACTCCCGGTTGGTCACCGGGTAGCGGTCGATCCGGAACGGTGCCACCCGCGCCTTGTGCGCCGGCCGTTCTTCGGGATAGTGATCGTTGGATCCCATCACGAAGACGCCGCCGGCGATATCGATCATGGTGTCGGCGACGACGCTCATCATTGATTGCCCGCGCAGGCTTCGCTGAGCTTGGCCAGCGCATCATCGATGGTGAAGGTGTTCGGCTTCTGGACCCGCGGGAAATCCTTGAAGGTGGCCGCGAACCTGTCGGCGATCGCATAGGCCCCGAACAGGATGTAGTCGTGGTGCAGGAACCAGTCGTAGTACGTGTTCGAGGTGATGTCGGCGAACTCGTAGGGGTCGGTCCTGAGGTTGTAGACCTTGGGCAGGCGCAACCGGATCAGCGGCTCGGACCAGACCTGCAGCGTGCCCTTGCAGCGCTGCTCCATGAACGAGACTTTCCAGTTGTCGTAGCGGATGGCCATCACATCGCCGTCGTCGCTGAAATAGACGAACAGCTTGCGCGGGCTCTCCTTCTCCTTGCCGGTCAGGTAGCCGGTCAGGTTGACCCCGTCGATGTGGTTCTTGTACGTCCGCCCGATCGCCTTGTAGCCCTTCTTGAGCTTTTCGCTGACATCCGGGTCGCCGGCCATCGCCAGGAAGGTCGGCAGCCAGTCGTGATGCTGCACGATCCCGTTGGCAATGGTGCCCGCGGGAATGTGGCCAGGCCAGCGCACCACCATCGGAATGCGGAACGCGCCTTCCCAGTTGGTGTCCTTCTCGCTGCGGAACGGCGTGGTGCCGCCGTCCGGCCAGGAGTTCCGGTGCGGGCCGTTGTCGGTGGAGTACATCACGAAGGTGTCCTCGGCGATGCCCAGCTCGTCGATATAGTCCAGCAGTTCACCGACGTTCCTGTCGTGGTCGATCATGGTGTCGTGGTACGGCGACTGCCAGCGCCCGGCCTGGCCGAGGCTTTCCTTCTTGGTGTGGGTGAACAGGTGCATGTGGGTGAAGTTCACCCAGACGAAGAACGGCGTGTCGGCGTCATGCTGGCGCTTGATGAAGTCCTTGGCGGTGGCCGCGAAATCCTCGTCGCAGGTTTCCATCCGCTCCGGCGTCAGCGGCCCGGTGTCTTCGATCTTCTGCTTGCCGACCCGGCCCCAGCGTTCCTGTTCGGTGGCATCGTCCTTGTCTGTCGCCCAGCTGCGGATGACCCCGCGCGGGCCCATGGTTTTCCGGAAGTTCGGGAAGTCCTCCTCCGGGAAGTAGTCGTACATGTCCGGCTCTTCCTCGGCATTGAGGTGGTACAGGTTGCCGTAGAACTCATCGAAGCCGTGGTTGGTCGGCAGCATGTGGTTCAGATCGCCGAGGTGGTTCTTGCCGAACTGGCCGGTGGCATAGCCCTGGTTCTTGAGCAGCGCGGCAATGGTCACCAGCTTCTCGTTCATGCCGGTCGGCGCGCCGGGGATGCCGACCTTGGACAGGCCGGTGCGGTACACGCTCTGGCCGGTGATGAACGACGAGCGGCCGGCAGTGCAGGACTGCTCGCCGTAGGAATCGGTGAACAGCGTGCCTTCGTTGGCGATGCGGTCGATATTGGGCGTCCGGTAGCCCATCAGGCCCTGGCTGTAGCAGCTCAGGTTGCTGATGCCGATGTCGTCGCCCCAGATCACCAGGATGTTCGGCCGCTTGCCGTTCTTGCCGGCCTTCGTGGTTCCGGACGCTTTGGGGGATGCTGCCGCTTTTGCTGTTGCCATGACACTCTCCAGGGGGATGTGTGTTGGGTTCCGGCGTCGTGCCGGCATGCGGGAACGGCCGTCAGGCGAATGGCGAGACGTTGAAGGTCATGCTGACGATCGCCAGCAGGCCGAGCAGCCACAGCAGCCCGGCGGTGATCAGGGTGAGGGAGATGGGATAGTGGCTTTCGCCATGGACCAGGCCTTCGCCGATCATGATCCGGCGCTCGGTGCGCAGGCCCTGCATGTAGCGCACGTGATAGACGATGCCCAGGGTCAGCAGCACCAGCCCGAGCCCCACCAGGGCGATGCCGAAGTTGCGCGGCGCATGCGGACGCAGCGCGGTGCCGGTCTCGAGCATGTGCCCGAAGAACTGATAGATGGTGAAGCCGAAGCCGATCAGCGACAGCGCCGTGCGGATGATCGACATGAGCGTACGGTCCGCGCTCATGCGGGTCCGCTGGAACGACATCCCGGTCCGCCGCGAAGACAGCTCGATGGACGCCTCGTCGCTGCCGCCCAGCAGTTCCTTGGCGCGCGCGATGCTCAGGGCTCGCTCGCTGAGTCGTTTGGTCGGGTCGGTGTCGTTCATGGAGGGCTCGTGGCGTGGAAGGATCGGGAGTCAATGACGGCGGCGCAGCCAGTGCGATGCGATGCGGGCGATCGGTCCACGCAGGACCAGGTATGGCAGGAAGCCGAGCACCACCGCGATGACGAACGCTTCCAGCGGGTACTTGAAACCGCCGAACATGCGGAACTGGTAGATCACGTCCATGCCGACACCCAGCAGCAGGATCCGCGTCGTGGCGGTGACGCCCTGCCGCCAGGCGACCTTGCGCTCGCCGGCCGAGCTGTGGGTCAGAAGCCACGCGTAAGGGGTCCTGCCCGCCTTGGCGTCCTTGATGCCGTCGATCAGGGCGGTGATCAGCGCCATCGTCGGCTGCAGGAAGAAGCGGAAGGTCATGGGACCGTCGGCGCGATCGATCATGTCCGTCCAGAAGCGCGTAAGGAAATCGATCACCAGGAGCATGGCGGGATCCTTGGGTCAGGGCTCCAGCTTGGGCGGACGGCGCAGGCCGCACAATCGAGTTAGTACTGCATGCACCACAGTATTTTTACTGCGCCCGCGGCCCACGGTGGCGGCGGTATGCTCCGTGCCAGCGCGCTGCGACGCTGTGCGCCCCCTCCTCCACTGCCCGGTCAGCCATCCGATGCGCAAGGACCAGGACCCCTATTCGCTGATGCGCGGCGGGCTGGTACACCGGCTGCTGCATGCCAGCGGCGCGCTGCACGGCACCTCGCGGCTGTCGCTGTGGATCGCGCTGGGCATCGTCGTAGTCACGTTCGGGCCGATGCTGCTGCTGGCCGCCCGTGCCGGTACGCTGTGGCCCGCGCCGCCGTCGATGTCGCTGCTGGGCGACTACGCCACGCTCGCCCGCCTGCTGCTTGCCGTGCCATTGCTGGTGCTCGCGGCGCCCCGATCGGATGCACTGCTGCGCAATGCCCTGCGCCAGCTGACCCACGCCAGCCTGGTCCACCCGCGTCACCCACAATCGCTCGACGGGCTCTTGGCCAGGGTGCGGCGCTGGCGCGACAGTTGGCTGCCCGAAGCACTGTGCGTGGTGATCGCCTGGGCGCCGCTGCTGTTCGGCAGCGATACGGTAAGCCTGCTTCCCGGCATCGCCGACTGGCGGCTGGACCAGGGCAGCCTGACCGCCGCCGGGCGCTGGTACGAATGGGTCGGCGTGCCGCTGTTCCGCCTGGTGGCACTGCTGTGGCTGTGGCGCTTCGTGCTGTGGACCTGCCTGCTGTGGCGGCTGCCACGCGCCGGCCTGGTGTTGCATGCCGAGCATCCGGACGGCGCGGGCGGGCTGGGGTTCCTGGGCATGGCACAGGAGCGCTTCGCCATTCTTGCGCTGGCCGGCGGCGTGCTGCTGGCCGGCGCCTGCTTCAACCACATGCAGTATCTGGGCGGGAGCCTGTATGGCCTGCGTCATCTGCTGGCCGGGTATGTGATCGGCGCGACCCTGCTGCTGGCCGCGCCGCTGCTGCTGTTGATGCCGATGATGCTGCGCGCCAAGCGCCACACGTTGTACCGCTTCGATGCGCTGGGCAACCGGGCCGCGGCGGTCTTCGATCAGCGCTGGCAGCGCACGGTGCAGGACGCCACCGCCGCCGACACCCTGCTCGACCATGGCGATGCCTCGGCCTTCGCCGATTTCAGCGGTGTCTACAAAGGGCTGAGCAGCATGTCGGTGCTGCCGTTGACGCGCTGGAACCTGCTCTGGATCGCGCTGCATGCCATCGCGCCGCTGCTGCCGCTGGTGCTGCTGGCCATGTCCGTGGACGAGCTGGCACAGAAGCTGATCGGCATCCTGGTGTGATTCCCGGCCGAACTCAGCGGCCGTCCCTGCGCAGGCCGCGCAGGGAGCGCGAGACGAACCTATCGCCCTTCAGCGCAGCGCCCACCGCCGACACCAGATCGTCCCCTGCGTCGGATTTGAGCACATAGCTGCAGGGTCCCAGCGCCATCGCGCGGGTCACCATCTGCGGATCAGCATGCACGGTAATGAAGACCACGCCCAGTACCGGGCGCTGCAGGCGCAGACGACGGACCGCCTCCAGCCCATCCATCTCGGGCATGGCGATATCGGTCACCACGACATCAGGAAGCATGCTCTGCGCGGCCTGGACCAGCGAAGCCCCGTCCTGCACCAGGCCGATCACCTGGTATTGCTGGGACAGCAGCCCACGAAGCTGGCGCCCCATGGCACACCCGTCTTCGGCCAGCAACACACGAACCGGATTCATCGCACTCGCCCGTTGGACGCCTGTGCCATGGTGCGGGGGGTGTTGCGCGGGCGACAAGGGGAAAACAACCGTGGCCGGGCAAGTAAAACTACTTGCCCGACCACGCCCGCGTGTTCCTAGTGACGGATGAGGCCTTCCTGCTCGGCCTTGCGCACCAGCTCGAGCGTGCCATGGACGCCCAGCTCCTGCATGATCGCGTACTTGTGCGACTCGATCGTGCGCACCGAGACGCCCAGCTCATAGGCGATCTGCTTGGAACGCAGGCCCCCCGCGACGTACTCCAGGATCCGCAGCTGTTTTTCGGTCAGCACATACTGGCACCGCCCGGCGCACAGGACCGCGCTGGCCGCCAGCGTGGGGGTCACGTAGGTCTGCCCGTCCATGACCCCATTGATGGCCCGCACCAGCTCATCGCCGGCCGAGCTTTTCAGGATGTACCCCTGTGCGCCGGCACGAATCGCCTCGGCCGCCATGCTCGATTCATCGTGCATGGTCAGGAACACGAACGGCGTCCTGCAGCCCTCGCTTCGCACCTGGCGCATTACGTCGATGCCACTGAGCCCGGGCATGCTGATGTCCGACACAACGACATCGGGTGCGTCGCGGTGCAGCGAGTCCAGCAGCTCTTCGCCGGAGGACACCAGTTCGATCGACGCGAAGCACTCCATGAGCAGGCGTTCTATGCCCTGCGCGACCAGCATGTGGTCGTCGGCAACCACGACCTTCCGGAACGGAACCTCCATCAACTGCGCACACGAAATGCCCATTGCATTTTCTCCGTTGACATCAATCTTCCCCTGATTGAACTGCCGGTGCGGCCGCCTCACTGCTGAATCCATAACCGGATCGCGTTGATCACGCGATCAGCTTCCCCCTGCAGCGCGTTGAAAATGCGAGACGCCTTGTGATGGCATCGTGACGCGAACAAGTCTGAATCCGTCATGTTGGGCCATGCAGTGCGGCGTTTGCGCCGGCATCGCGATTCAGCCGCGCAGCGTGTCCTTGGGACATTCCCCGAAGACATGCCGGTACAGGATCGAGAACCGGCCGAGGTGGGAAAACCCGAAGCGCAAGGCGATGTCGGTCACCGTGCCGCGCTCGTCAGCGTGCAGCAGCGCCGTCCGCGCGCGATTCAGGCGTGCCAGCTGATGCCAGTGGCAGGGACCGTGCCCATATGCGTCACGAAACAACCGCTCGATCTGGCGTTCCCCTACCCCCAGCGCCAATGCCAGGGCGCGGCTGTCGAAGGGGCGCTCCAGGTGGGCCTTGAGGTAGTCCTCCGCGCGCCGTACCAGCGCATCGCGATGGCGGGCCGATCCCCAGCCATCCAGCCGCCGGGCCGGGCCCGCATCGCCGGCACTGACCGCCTCCACGAACGCCCCCAGCAACAGCGATGCCTGCGCGGCCATCTGCGCCGGCGTGATCACGCCGTCCCAGGCGGCCGCGGCTTCCAGTGCCTTGAACACCGCATGGCGCACTCCCTCAGCCGCAAGCGGCGGTGCGGGCCGCGTCTGCCAGCCCGTGCGTGGCAACCGCAGTTCCCGCCCGACCCGCAGCACTGCCTCACGCTGCAGGACCTCGCGCGGGATCAGCAGCACTGCCCATTGCCAGCCGCCAGGACTGGGGCGGACGTTGAGCTCGCTGTCTTCGGCAAACACCATGACCTGCCCGACCTCGACCAATCGCCCGTTGGCCCACATCGGTCGCTCGCAGGAGATCGCCAGGGCCAGCGCGATCATGCCCTGCGCGAAGCTGCCGCTGGCGAAAATCGGCAGCGTGTACGCGCCGCTGTCCAGGCTGAATTCCGGAAACACCAGCCGCTGCAGGCACGCGCGGAAGTGCCCCGCCGCGAGCAGACGCTGCTCGAAGCGGGTATCGCGCACCACGCCAAGCAGCGCATCGGCGTCGAAGCCGTCGACCACGAAGCGGGTGTAAGGGGCCATCGGTTCGTCCATGCCAGCTCCCTCGGAACACGTCGGAATTCGGATAGCGCGCGAGTGGACAACCTGCTTACATCGGCGCGATTGTGGGGTGGAAGCGACACATCGACAAGCGGTGATCGCTCAGGGGGCCCACAAGCGTGAAATGCATCACATCGAGGCCGGCGCACGTGTGCCACCGCCGCGCAGCGGTGCCAGCGAGGCCAACGAACCGAAGCCTGTTCACGCCTACCCGAGGTACCCGTGCCAGCGATTGCGAGCGTGAAACAACCCGTGTCCGTGTACCACGACCCCGGCATCCCACCGGACGATCCCGCCCGCGCCTCGCCCTCCACGCCCCCGTCACGCGATCTTCGCGCATCGCTCACCCAGGTGCTGCCGCTGGCACTGGGTTGCCTGCTGGGGCAGCTGTTGCCGACGCTGGCCCAGATGCCGGGTTTCCGGTTGCATGTCCTCTGGATTCCCGGCCCGCTGCTGCTGGGCTGGTTGCTGTTCACCCCTCGCGCGGCGTGGCGGACCTGTGTGTTGTCGGCCTTGGCCGGTACCGTGCTGGCGTTTGTTCTGGTGCCGTTCGTGGTCTTGCCACGGCTGCTTGCCAGCGCGGCCGAATTCGCCTCGGTGGTTGCCGTGGCGTGGCTGCTGCTGCGCTGGCGGGGCGCCCGGGCACCGCTGGAGGGCTACCGGGAGATCGGCCTGTTCGTGCTGCTGGGTTGCGTGCTGCTGCCGATCGCGTGTGCATGGTGGCAGTCGCTGCTGTTCGCCGGCGGGCCGCAGGGCATGGCGCCGGGTGCGCTGCTCACCCTGGTGTTGTGCAGCAGTGTCAGCTATCTGTTGATCGTGCCCCCCATCGTCAATCTGGCGCGCATCGTGCAGCGCCCGGAGCGCCGGCATGGGTGGCAGTGGCAGCCGGTGATCATCGCCATCACGCTGCTCGGCGGGCTCGGCATTGTCTGGGGCGTGAACTGGTCCGATGGCGTGATCACGCCGCTGCTGGTACTGGCACCCATCCCGCTGCTGGTCTGGGCGTTGATCGTGTTCGGCGTTGCCGGTGCCAGCATTGGCACGTTGATCGTGGCGCTGCTCGGCATGCAGCTGAGCATGGAAGGCGTGGGTCCGTTCGCGTACTGGACACCGGACCGCGACCTCATCACCGCGCAGGTGTGGACGCTGTGCACCGGGTGCGCATTGTTGTTCCTGGGCGCGTTGTCCGAACAGAAACTCTCCAACCACCTCAACCTGCAGCAGGCCTATCGACGCCTGGGCGAGCTGACCGGACGGATGCTGGTGGTGCAGGAGGAAGAGCGCACCCGCATCGCGCGCGACCTGCACGACGACGTCAACCAGTCGCTGGCCGCGATTTCGATCTGCCTGAGCGCGCTGCGCAATCAGATTCCAGAGGCCGAACGCCACGCCGTGGTCGAACTGCAGGAGCAGCTGCTGATCGTCTCCAACGACATCCGATCGATCTCCCATGAGCTGCACCCGAGCATCCTGCGTTTCACCGGCCTGGCCAGCGCACTGGATGCGTTCTGCATCAAGCGCAACGCGCGCGGCGCCCTGCGGGTGCGATGCCGCATCGAGAATCCTCCGCGTCTCAGCGATGACCACGAACTGAGCCTGTTCCGGATCGTGCAGGAGGCGGTCAACAACGTGGACAAGCATGCGCACGCGGCCAACGCGCATGTCCTGGTCGGCATCCGCGGCGGCCAGATGGTGTTGCAGGTGGACGACGATGGCGTCGGCATGGCGGGCCAGACGGTGCCATCCCCCTCCCCCGGCCTGGGCATGATCAGCATGGAAGAGCGGGCGCGCCTGCTGGGTGGCAGCCTGAAGGTCGGCCCGAGCCCACTCGGCGGTACCCGCATCGAGGTCCGCTTCCCGGTGGGTGACGCCGCGCAGGACATCGCGGCGGCACACGCCGGGCGCCCGTAGAACTACTGGCCGTGCGCGCGTAGAAAGGCGGTTGTGCCTTGCACGGCCGCCGTACACAGTGGCGCGACAGCCCCTGCGGAGAACGACATGCACAGGAAGGCCATGCTCCACCCGCCCCGTCAGGTCGCGTCCTTGTTGATCGTGGCGTCGCTGCTGACCGCCTGCAGCTCGGCGCCGCCGCTGTCCACTGCGCCTGCACCGCCTCCTGCACCCGCCAGCGTCGTCGCGCCCGCGCCCGCGCCGGTGCCGGAACTGCGCCCGGGCGTGCCAGCGGGCTATCTGGGCCGGGCCCTGCCCGACAGCCTTGCCCTGCTGCCGCCGCCCCCGGCCAAGGGCTCGGCCGCCTTCGCGCAGGACCAGGCGATCCACCGCGCGGCGCAACAACTGCGTTCGAGCCCGCGCTATGCCCTGGCAACCACCGATTCGGACCTGCGCTTTCCGCAGGTCGCCAACACCTTCTCCTGCGCACTCGGGGTACCGGTCAGCCAGCAGGCGACGCCGACGCTGTACCTGCTGCTGCAGCGGACCCTGGTGGACGCCGGGCTGGCGACCTATGCGGCCAAGGATCACTACAAGCGGGTGCGGCCGTTCGTCTTCCACAAGGAAGGCACCTGCGCCCCGGCCGACGAGGCTGCGCTGCGCGGCGACGGCTCCTACCCGTCCGGACATACCGCGATCAGCTGGACCTGGGCATTGCTGCTGACCGAGCTCAGCCCGGACCAGACCGATGCGCTGCTCGCGCGCGGCCGTGCCTTTGGCGAGAACCGGCTGATCTGCAATGCGCACTGGCAGAGCGACGTGCTGGAAGGCCGTGCCATCGCCGCCGGTGCACTGGCCAAGCTGCACGCCAACGCCGACTTCAGCCGCGACATGGCAATGGCCCGCACGGAGATCCAGTCCCTTCGTGGCCACGGTGTGCAGCCCACGGGCTGTGAGGCCGAGAAGGCCGCGCTGGCCATCCGGATACCCGGGGTGCTGTAGGCCCCGACGAGGGCCACGCAGACGCGGCGACCGCAAGCTTTGCCAGCGTCGCCTGGCCAGCCGCCTCGCATGGGCTGCACACGCCCGTCACGTCACGCTTATGCCTGCAAAAAAGATGTCGTGGACTGCATCCGCCCCGCCACTCCCGCCGTACCTGATGGTGCGTCACACCGGCGCATCCATTTGGGAGTTTGGTCATGAAGATCCAGTTCGCAGGCCTCGTACTGATCGGTTGTCTCGCTGCCACGTCTCCGCTCGTCTTCGCGCAGGCACCGGCCGCGCCCATGGCGGCACACAGCAATCCGATGGTGGGCGGCGCGGCGATGTATGCCAACAAGGACATCATCGACAACGCCGTCAATTCCAAGGACCACACCACCCTGGTGGCAGCGGTCAAAGCGGCAGACCTGGTGGATACGCTGAAGGGCGCTGGCCCGTTCACCGTGTTCGCACCGACCAACGCGGCATTCTCGGCGCTGCCGAAGGGCACCGTGGAGGGGCTGCTCAAGCCCGAGAAGAAGGCAGACCTGACCCGGATCCTGACGTACCACGTGGTCCCGGGCGCGGTCACCAGCACCGACCTGATGGCCAGGATCAAACAGGGCGGCGGCAAGGCCAGCCTGACCACGGTTGAAGGCGAGGCACTGACGGCCCGCGTGGTCGGCAAGGGCATCACCGTGACCGACAGCAAGGGCCAGGTGGCCCATGTCACCATTGCCGACGTCAAGCAGAGCAATGGGGTGATCCACGTGATCGACAAGGTGCTGATGCCGTAACCGGACAAGGCGGCCGCAGTTCGCCTGCGGCCGCCCCGGGTGGCTGGAAGAGATGACCTGGCGCGGCGTCTTCAGAACGATGACGGGGGAGACATCACGCTGCGCGGACGGCGCGCCAGGTCAAGACGGTCCCTCACCGGCGCATGCGTGCGCCGGCGGGGTATGCGATGCAGCGCGATGCGACCCCGGCTGCTCAGCGTGGTAACGCTTTGCCGGACAGCTCGACGCGCCGGTTGGGCGCCAGGCACACGATCAACGCCTTGCGCTGCGCCTGCGCGCACTGAACGAGTGGATCGGCCTTGCCCCGCCCTTCGGCGATGATCGCGCCCGCCGGCACCCCGCCGGCAATCAGGGCATCGCGCACCGCCTCGGCGCGCCGCTGGGACAACACCAGGTTGTAGCGATCACTGCCGATCCGGTCCGTGTAGCCGATTACCTGGATGGTCTGCACCCGGCTGGCATCGCGGACCTGCTGCAGGAGGGTATCGACGTTGCGACGCCCTTCGGGTGTGAGCATGGCGCTGTCGAAGGCGAACATCGCATCGGCGGCCAGCCGCAGCGGTTCGCTCGGCATCGGCGCAGGCGCAGGTGCCGGCGGTGCCGGCGGACGCGGCGGATCAAGCACGGCCGCACAGGCCTGGGGCTTCCAGTGCGCCGCCTGGGCGATGCCCTTGCCGTCGAAGTCGACCTTGAACTGGCAGGTGAAGTAGTCGCCCCCCGGTGTACTGCGGAAGTTGAACAGGTAGTTCCATTCGTGCACGCCCCACATGCCCTCGCCGAAGTGCGGGGTGCCGAGCAGTGCATAGAGCTGACGTTTGCTCATGCCACGGGCGAACAGGCGCAGGTTGTCGACGTCCACGAACAGACCCTCCTTCAGCGTGGCTTTGCGGGGATCGGGAAAGTTCGTCGGCTCGGCGTCGGCGACGCTGTCCGGTGGCGTGGCGCGTTGGCCGCCGTGGCTGGCGCAGGCGCCCAGCAGCAGCGCTGCCAGGCTCAGGCCCAGCGAGCGCACCAGCGGCACCTGGGTAATGGATGTGGGCTGCATGGACATGGTGTTCCCCCTGTGTACGTTGTGTGCGGGCCGATGGCCCGGTGCCGGTCGATGACCGGCACCGGACGCGGTCACCACTGGATGCCGGCACCTACCGCGACACCACCATCGCCGCGGCTGTTGGTCGAACCGCTGAACTTGTAGATCCAGCGGCCGCCCTCGGAGACCCCCGAGATGCCCACGGCCACGCCGGATTCACCGTTGAAGCTGCCTGCAGCCAGCGAGGCCATGCTGCGGCCGGCCTCATACGGCTGCGGCAGCGCCGCCACCGCCATCGCCGAGGCCACACCGGCCGAGGCACGGTTGTCGGTCTTCTGCAGATTGCGGTCGAACGAGTCCATGCGTTCGTCGGTATAGGCCTTGGACCAGTCCAGGGTCTGGGCCATGCCGCTGCGCAGCTGGTCCACGTTGACCGCGTCGGTCCCGGCGGTACCGGCGGCGACATTGCGCACCGTGGTCGGTCCGGTGGCGGTGCTGCCCAGGGTCACGCTGTTGAGGTTGGTGGTGCCGTTGACGTTGGAGTCGTAACGGATCGTGCCCTGCTGCGAGGCCTGCAGCTGGCGGACATTGACCGCGTCGGTGGCGTCGCTGCCGTCGGCGACGTTGGCGATCTGGCGCTCCGCCCCGCTGCTGCCCACCGAGACCGTGTTGGCGCGGTCGGCCACCGAGCCGGCACCCAGGGCGACACTGTTGCTGCCCTGCGCACTGGCCCCGTTGCCCAGCGCGGTGGCGTTGTCGCCCGCGGCAGCGGCGCCGGCACCACCGGCCACGGCGTTGTCGCCGGAGGCCGAGGGCGCAGCCAGGTTCTGCGAATTGTTGACCTGGAACATGCCGGAGGTACCGTTGTTGATGTTGTTGATCTGCGTATCCGTGTAGGCCTTGGACTCGTTGATCGCGTAGTTCACGCCGTTCTGCAGCTGGCCGACATTGACCGCGTC
>Ga0213827_1000649_pt1 | contig 24764 bp, 18 predicted proteins | sample MC6MC0898MG_FD_180669 | JGI IMG/M metagenome (GOLD analysis project Ga0213827, IMG submission 180669) | Enriched soil aggregate microbial communities from Iowa State University, Ames, United States - MC6-MC0898-MG | ecosystem: Environmental > Terrestrial > Soil > Unclassified | place: USA: Iowa...
GCGTCTGCTTGTCGGTGAAGTGGCTGTAGACCGTGAGTTTTGAAACACCTGCCGCCGCAGCGACCGCATCCATGCTGGTGTTGGCATAGCCAAGGCTGAGGAACAGCGTCTTGGCCGCTTCGAGGATCGCCTCGCGCTTGGCCAGGTCCTTGGGGCGACCTGGGCCGCTGGGTGCGTCGTTGGGCATTGGAGTCCGCATCTGGTTGAAGGGGCGCCCATCTTACCGGCTCGGAGGCCTTCCGGCTTCAGGGAATGCCCTGGCGTTAATGTTGATTTTCTTTCCGACGCTGGCTTCCCGGCTTCGGTTCCCTGACTTAATATACTCGCCAGTATAAATATTCGATGCGCTCGTCGCGAAAGGATTCATCATGTTGCGTCATGCCTTGTCCCTCGCCCTGCCTGCCGCCGCCGTGCTGTTCCTGGCGGCCTGCGGCCAGGAAGCCACCGCCCCGGCTGCGCCTCGCCCCGCGCTGGTGGTCCAGCCGCAGCCGGCCGCAGCCGCTGCCGACAGTTACCCCGGTGAAGTGCGTGCGCGCCTGGAGCCGGAGCTGGCGTTCCGCATCGCTGGCAAAGTCAGCAAGCGCCTGGTCGAGGAGGGGCAGCGGGTCAAGGCCGAGCAGCCACTGGCCGAGCTCGACCCTCAGGACGTGCGCCTGCAGCTGGAGGCTAACCGCGCGCAACTGGCAGCCGCCGAAGCCAACCTGGCGCTGGTCCGCGCCGAGCGGGACCGCTACCAGAAGCTGCTGGACCGGCAGATGGTCAGCCGTTCCCTCTACGACAACGCCGAGAACCTTTACCGTGCCGGGCTGGCGCGCCTGAAGCAGGCCAAGGCCGAGTTCGACGTGGCCGGCAACCAGGCCGAATACGCCGTACTGCGTGCGCCGCAGGCCGGTGTAATCGCCAAGCGTCAGGTTGAGGTGGGCCAGGTGGTTGCTGCCGGGCAAACGGTGTTCACCCTGGCTGCCGACGGTGAGCGGGAGGTGGTCATCGGCCTGCCGGAGCAGCAGTTTGCGCGCTTTGCCGTGGGCCAGGCGGTCACCGTCGAGCTTTGGTCGCATGGCAACGAGCGCTTCCCGGGCCGCATCCGTGAGCTGTCGCCAGCTGCCGACCCGCGTTCGCGCACCTTCGCTGCGCGCATCGCCTTCAATTCGGCCAAGGTGCCCGCGGACATTGGCCAGAGCGCACGCGTGTTCATCGCCCATGATGGGCTGATCCCGCTGGCTGTGCCGCTGTCGGCGGTTACTGCGGAAAACGGCCAGGCCTATGTCTGGCGGGTCAACCCGGACCGTCGCCTGGAGCGTGCCGCGGTGCGCCTGGGGGCGTATGGCACCGACAGCGTGCCGGTGCTCGAAGGCCTCAACCCAGGTGACTGGGTGGTCGCCGCCGGCGGCCATGTGCTGCGCGAAGGGCAGGAGGTGCGACCTGTGGATCGCACCAACCGTGTGGTGAACCTGACGGCCAAGGAGTAAGTCCCGATGGGTTTCAACCTTTCCGCCTGGGCGCTGCGCAATCGCCAGATCGTACTGTTCCTGATGATCCTGCTGGCTGCCATTGGCGCCATGTCCTACACCAAGCTCGGCCAGAGCGAAGACCCGCCGTTCACCTTCAAGGCCATGGTCATCCGTACCTTGTGGCCAGGTGCCACGGCCGAGGAAGTGTCGCGCCAGGTCACCGAGCGCATCGAGAAGAAACTGATGGAAACCGGCGAGTACGAGAAGATCGTCTCGTTCTCGCGCCCTGGCGAGTCGCAGGTGACCTTCATGGCGCGCGACTCGCTGCACTCCAAGGACATCCCTGAGCTGTGGTACCAGATCCGCAAGAAGGTCGCGGACATCCGCCACACCTTGCCGCCGGAGATACAGGGGCCGTTCTTCAACGACGAGTTCGGCACTACCTTCGGCAATATCTATGCGCTCACCGGCGCCGGTTTCGATTACGCGGTGCTCAAGGACTACGCCGACCGCATCCAGATCCAGCTGCAACGGGTCAAGGACGTGGGCAAGGTCGAGTTGGTCGGCCTGCAGGACGAGAAGATCTGGATCGAGCTGTCCAACCTCAAGCTCGCCACCCTGGGTGTGCCGCTTGAGGCCGTGCAGCAAGCCCTGCGTGAGCAGAACGCGGTGAGTACAGCGGGCTTCTTCGAAACCCCCAGCGAGCGCCTGCAGTTGCGGGTGAGCGGGCAGTTCGACAGTGTCGAGCAGATTCGCCAGTTCCCCATCCGGGTGGGTGATCGCACCTTCCGTATCGGCGACGTGGCCGACGTGCACCGGGGCTTCAACGACCCACCCGCGCCGCGCATGCGCTTCATGGGCGAGGACGCTATCGGCCTGGCCGTGTCGATGAAGGATGGCGGCGACATTCTGGTGCTGGGCAAGGCCCTGGAAGGTGAGTTCGAGCGCCTGTCGCACAACCTTCCTGCGGGTATGGAGTTGCGCAAGGTGTCCGACCAGCCGGCGGCGGTCAAGGCGGGCGTCGGCGAGTTCGTCCAGGTGCTGGTCGAGGCGCTGATCATCGTGCTGCTGGTGAGTTTCTTCTCGCTGGGCCTGCGCACTGGCCTGGTGGTGGCCCTGGCCATTCCATTGGTATTGGCCATGACATTCGCGGCCATGCATTACTTCGGCATCGGCCTGCACAAGATTTCGCTCGGGGCGCTGGTGCTGGCCCTGGGCCTGCTGGTGGATGACGCGATCATTGCCGTGGAGATGATGGCGATCAAGATGGAGCAGGGCTACGACCGGCTCAAGGCGGCCAGTTACGCCTGGACCAGCACGGCCTTCCCGATGCTCACCGGCACCTTGATCACCGCTGCCGGCTTCCTGCCAATTGCCACGGCGGCGTCGAGCACAGGTGAATACACCCGCTCGATCTTCCAGGTGGTGACCATCGCGCTGCTGACCTCGTGGGTCGCGGCGGTGGTGTTCGTACCCTACCTGGGCGAACGGCTGCTGCCGGACCTGGCCAAGTTGCATGCCGCCCGTCATGGTGGCAACGGGCATGCACCAGACCCGTACGCCACACCCTTCTACCAGCGTGTACGGCGCGTGGTGGAGTGGTGTGTGCGGCGGCGCAAGACGGTGATCCTGCTGACCATTGCCGCTTTTGTCGGCAGTATCCTGTTGTTCCGCTTTGTGCCGCAGCAGTTCTTCCCCGCCTCCGGGCGCCCGGAGCTGATGGTCGACCTGAAGCTGGCCGAAGGGGCGTCGCTTGCCAGCACCGCCGAGCGGGTCAAGCAACTGGAAGCGCTGCTCAAGCAGCAGGACGGCATCGACAACTATGTGGCCTACGTTGGCACCGGGTCGCCGCGCTTCTACCTGCCCCTGGACCAGCAACTGCCGGCCGCAAGCTTTGCCCAGTTCGTCGTGCTGGCCAAGTCGATGGAAGAGCGCGAACGCCTGCGCAGCTGGCTGATTGATACCGTGGACCAGCAATTCCCCGACCTGCGCGCCCGTGTCACCCGCCTGGAAAACGGCCCGCCCGTGGGCTACCCCGTGCAGTTTCGGGTGACCGGCGAGCATATCGAGAAAGCGCGTGCCCTGGCCCGCGAAGTGGCGGACAAGGTGCGCGAAAACCCCCACGTGGTGAACGTGCACCTGGATTGGGAGGAGCCGAGCAAAGCCGTGTTCCTGTCGATTGACCAGGACCGTGCACGTGCACTCGGCGTGAGCACCGCGCACCTGTCGAGCTTCCTGCAAAGTTCGTTGACCGGTACCACGGTCAGCCAGTACCGCGAGGACAATGAGCTGATCGAGATCCTTCTTCGCGGCACACAGAAGGAACGCGGCGAGCTGGGCAATCTCGGCAGCCTGGCGTTGCCCACCGACAACGGCCAGAGTGTGGCGCTGTCGCAGGTGGCGACCCTGGAGTACGGCTTCGAGGAGGGCATCATCTGGCACCGCAACCGCTTGCCGACGGTGACCGTACGCGCCGATATCTACGACAAGGAGCAGCCGGCGACCCTGGTGCGGCAGATCGAGCCGACCCTGAGCGAAATCAAGGCCAAGCTGCCGGATGGCTACCTGCTGGAAGTGGGCGGCACCGTGGAGGATTCGGAGCGCGGGCAGAAATCGGTGAATGCCGGCATGCCGCTGTTCATCGTGGTGGTGCTGAGCCTGCTGATGATTCAGCTGCGCAGCTTCTCGCGCACGGTGATGGTATTCCTCACCGCGCCGTTGGGGCTGATCGGCGTGACCCTGTTCCTGCTGGTGTTCCGCCAGCCGTTCGGCTTCGTCGCCATGCTCGGCACCATCGCCCTGGCGGGGATGATCATGCGCAACTCGGTGATCCTGGTGGACCAGATCGAGCAGGACATTGCTTCAGGGATGGACCGTTGGCAGGCGATCATCGAGGCGACGGTGCGGCGCTTCCGGCCGATCGTGCTGACGGCCCTGGCGGCGGTGCTGGCGATGATCCCGCTGTCGCGCAGCGTGTTCTACGGGCCGATGGCGGTGGCGATCATGGGCGGGTTGATTGTTGCGACGGCGTTGACGCTGCTGTTCCTGCCGGCGCTCTACGCGGCGTGGTTCAGGGTTCGCAAGGGCTGAGACAAGGTCGCAAGGCAGTACATGATCCTGTGGGAGCGGGTTCACCCGCGAAGAAAACACCGCGGTTTATGGCAAGGGCTTCGCCCTTGTTCGCGGGTAATCCCGCTCCCACAGATTTGACGCTGAACGCTGCGATTACAAAGCGCCGAAGACCTTCTTGGCCAGGCTGGTAGCCGCCTGCGCCGGGTTCTGGCGAATGCTCTGCTCCTGCTTGGCGATCATTTCAAACAGGCCATCCAGGGCCTTCTCGGTCACGTAGCTTTCGACGTTGGCGCTCTTCGCGTCACCCAGCCCCAGGGCAGAAGCCTGGCCGGCAAAGCTGTTGTACTGCTGAACCACGCCCACCTTGTCGGTCGCCGCCTTGACGATCGGCAAGAACTTGGCGCGGATCTGCTCGCGGCTGCTCTTGTTCAGGTACTGGGTGGCCGAGTCATTGCCACCGCTGAGGATACCCTTGGCATCGGTCACGCTCATGTTCTTCACCGCATCCACCAGGATCGCCTGGGCTTGCGGTACCGCTGCCTCGGCAGCTTTGTTCATGCTGTCTTCCAGGGCCGTGACCTGGTCACCCTTGCCGAACATCTTCATGGCCTTGGCGGCTTTGCCAAGGTTGCCCGGCAACTCGATGCGCACGTCGGGGTTGTTGCTGAAGCCGCCGGGGGTGCTCAGTTGCTTGACGGCCAGCTGCGCACCTTGGGTAAGGGCGTCTTTCAGGCCACCAGTGGCGTCTTTCTGGCTCAGGTCGCCCAGCGACAGGGCCAGTGCGCTGGCCGACAACAGCAGGCCGGCGCACAGGGTGGTGAAGCGCAGGGAGGAGCGAATCATGAAGCTTTCCTTTTGAGCAGAAGTTGGCGGGTATCAGCGCACTGGATCGACTTTGATCCGTACAGGCTGCGTGTCGCTGCCATCAAGCGTGACGCCGTGGTGTTCGGTGTTGATGAACAGCAGCTTGCCGTCCAGCTCGATACGGGCGCTGACCGCGTAGCGGTGGCCGGGTTTGACCTGGGCTGGGTCGTAGGTGAGGTGGAACGGCAGTGGCACGTTGCCTTTGACCGGGCCGGCCTGGCGCGCCAGGGTCACGGCAGGGGCGTCCATCAGCGACACGTCCTGCAACTCGACGCTCAGGGTGGCGGCGGGCGGCAGCGCAATGCGCTGCAGGTAGAAGACTTCGCCATCCAGGCTGGCCTGGGTGGACGGGGTGTGGCTGGAACAGGCCGCGAGCAGGGATGCGCAACACAGCATAACGAGCTTTTTCATGGAATCTCCGTTGTCCTTGGGGCTGGCTTGTGGCCAACCTCAGGGACTTTAGCGGATTTTCCCGGCTGATAAAGCCTCAGAGGGTCGATGTTTCCAGTGAATCTTCGCGGTGCAGCGCGACTTGGCGGATCGAAAGGCGCAACTCGGCCGACAGCACGCGCTTGGCCACGCCCTCGGCGAGTTCACCGAGCTTGTCGTGGTGGCCCAGCTTGCCATTGCCATCCGGGCGCAGTACGCCTTGCTCGACCAGGGTCTGGATGAAGTGGCGGAACAGCGTCTTGTCGAAAAACTCCGGGGCGTTAAGGCCATGCAGGATCGACAGGCGCTGAGCCATCATCACGCAGAGGTCTTCCAGTTCCTCGGCGCTGAGGGTGTTCTGGCCGCTGTTGAGCAGCAGCGAAGTGGCCATGTAGAAGCGCTGCAGGGTCTGGGTGATGGTACGGGCCAGCAGGGTCAGCAGAACGAACGGGCGCGAGCTAGGTGCGGGGCGAATAAAGATGTCGTCCTCCTGGCGCAGCAGGCCCTGCTCGACCAGTGCCGCCAGCCATTGGTCGATCACGTCATCCAGCTGCTCGGGCGCCCAGCGCAGGAACAGCTCGGCCTGCAGATACGGGTACAGCGCGTGCACGTACTGGCCGAGCAGCTCGCGGCTCATCCGCGAGCTGCTGTGGAAGAAGCTTGCCAGCAGCGCCGGCAAGGCAAAGATGTGCAGCACGTTGTTGCGGTAATAGGTCATCAGCACCGCGTTGGCTTCATCCAGGTAGAGGATGCGGCCGAGGGCGTCTTTCTGTTCGGACAGCAGGTCCATGCCCCTGACGTGTTCGATCAGCGCCTGGCCGTCCCCATCCGGCAAGGTCGTGTGTTCGGAGTAGGGCACCTTGCGCAACAACGCCAGGTACAGGTCGAGCACGCGGGTCAGGGCACTTTCGTCCAAGGCCAGCCGGCTGGTGGAGAGCAGCGCCAAGGCCACCAGGTTGACCGGGTTGACTGCCGCGGCCTCGTTGAGGTGACGGGCCACGGTTTCGCCCAGGCGGGTGGTGGTCTCGTTGAGCCAGGCCGGGCGGAACTGCGGGCCCAGCTCCTGCTCGCGCCAGCCGGGTTGCTGCTGGTCGAGAAAACCCGCCAGGCGGATCGGTTCGCCGAAGTTGACATAGACCTGGCCGAAACGCTGCTTCAGTGCGCCGATCACCTTGAAGATGTCAAAGATCGACTCTTTCTTCTTGCTCGCCCCGCGCAGCTCACCCAGATAGGTACGGCCTTCGAGCACCCGCTCGTAGCCGATGTACACCGGCACGAAGACGATCGGCGTGCGCGATGAGCGCAGGAAACTGCGCAGGGTGATCGCCAGCATCCCGGTGCGCGGTTGCAGCATGCGCCCGGTGCGTGAGCGGCCGCCCTCGACGAAGTACTCGACCGGGAAGCCCTTGGTGAACAGGGTGTGCAGGTATTCATTGAACACTGCGGTGTACAGCGGATTGCCCTTGAACGTGCGGCGCATGAAGAACGCGCCACCACGGCGCAGCAGGCCGCCAATCACCGGCATGTTGAGGTTGATGCCAGCGGCGATGTGCGGGGGTGTGAGGCCGTTACGGAACAACAGGTAGGACAGCAGCAGGTAGTCGATGTGGCTACGGTGGCACGGCACGTAGATCACTTCGTGCCCAGGGGCGATGCCTTGAACCTGCTCGATATGGTTGACCTTGATACCGTCGTAGATCTTGTTCCAGAACCAGCTAAGCACCACTTCGAGGAAGCGGATGGCGGTGTAGGTGTAGTCCGAAGCGATCTCGTTGCCGTAACGCAGGGCCTGTGCCTCGGCCTTGGCCACGGGGATGTTCTCCCGTTGTGCTTCATCGTTGATCGCCTGGCGCACCATCGGTGCATGCACCAGGCCTTTGACCAGGTTGCGCCGGTGCGAGATGTCCGGGCCGATCACGGCGGTCTTGAGGTTGCGGAAATGCACGCGCATCAAGCGCTGGGCCATGCGCACGGTACGTTCATGGCCTTTGTTGTGCTGCACCAGCTCGCGCACGTGGATGGGTGCGGAGAACTGCACGCGCGTCTTGCGCCCCAGGATCAGGATGGTCAGCAGGCGGCGCAGGCGCCCGGTAACGGCCCAGCTGTCGGCAAACAACAGCTTCCACGGGCTGGACTCACTGGCAGGGGACTGGCCCCAGAACACACTCACCGGGATGATTTGTGCATCTTCTTCGGCGTGCTGGCTGACCGCGCCGATCACCCGCTCCAGGGTAGGAGGGGCGCCGCGCTTGTCCTGGCGGCCGAGCCAGTCCGGGTCGGGGGTGAGGTAGAAAAAGCCGGCCGGCTCATGCAGCGTGCCGACCGCCACCGGCAGCACCGGGCGCGGCAGCCCCGCCTTGGTGCACTCGTGGTCGAGCACGGCCAGGTCGGTGAGCGACGGCGAGGGCAGGGCGTAGAACACCGGGCGGCTGCGGTCGAGCTGCAGGCTCATGGCGGACTGGTTGATGGTCTCGGAGCGCACCCACAGGTACAACAGGCGACGCAGAGCGCCGAAGATCAGGCGGCGCAGGGGAGAACGGGTCATGGGGTGTGTGCCCTGGGTGTGATTTTTAGTGAGTGTGCAATCAGTTAGTCTGCCGTATCTGCGTAAGTTCAGCAAAATCCTGCAAATGGCGCGGCGGTCATGAAAATTCTTTGTTCTGTGTCATATACTCGGCCTGCCACTTGCAGGATATTTCGGCAAGCGGCGTTGGCACGGGGAGGACACCCTGTGTCTACAAGGCGATCTTCACAATAAAAATCCGGAGTAGTTCAGATGTCGTCTCGTGAGACTGGGAATGTAAAGTGGTTCAACGATGCCAAAGGCTTTGGCTTCATTCAGCGCGAAGGTGGTGCGGATGTGTTCGTCCATTATCGGGCGATCCGCGGTGAGGGGCATCGTACCCTGGTCGAAGGGCAGCGGGTTGAGTACTCCTGCGTGCAGGGCCAGAAAGGCCTGCAAGCCGAGGACGTAGTCGGGCTCTGAGCCTCATGTGATAAGCCTCAAGCTGCAAGTTGACCGTGTGACTTGCAGCCTGATGCGATCCCTTTCAGCTAGTGCGCCAGGTGATTTCCTCTTCACCGTCGGCGCTGATGCGGACCCAGCGGTCGGCATCTTCTTCGCCATCTTCCTCGACCCAGCCACCCGGCGCGCAGCGTACTTCCACGCCCAGTGCGGCGAACGCGGCGCGGGCGCAGGCGACGTCATCGGCCCATGGGGTCTGGTCGCTTTCCAGGTAGAGACTGTTCCATTTTCCTACAGCCTTGGGTAACCAAGTGACTGGAATGTTACCGGCCTTGCATTTGAAGGTCAGGCCTTTCTGTTGCCATTCGCTGCACGGGCCAATCGCCTCGCCGAGCCATTGGGCAATCTGCTTGTGGTCGACGTCGGCGTCCTTCAGGTAAATCTCGATATCAGGTTGGCGCATAAGGGCTCCGGGTGTGCTCAGTCTTGGCGCACAAAATAGTCATAACGCATGGAAACCGTAACCTCGAACGGCTCGGGCTGGTCGATCACCCGTGCGCGTTTCTCGGCGCTGGCGCGCCAGCCGTGCGGGGTCATGGCCAGCAGGTCGGCGCGCGCCTTGGGCGCGGCCAGGCTCAGGCGGAACTCGAGGGTTTCGCTGTGGGCGTGGGCCATGCCCTCCGGGATCAGGGCCAGGTGCTTGTCGTCGGCGTAGGGGCGTACTTCATCGTAGAGCACCTCGCGCAGTTCCATCAGGTGACCGCTGGTCGGGCCCACCCGCATCAGGCCGCCGCCGGGGCTGAGCAGGCGCTTGGCCTCGGCCCAGTCCAGCGGGCTGAACACACTGGCGATGAACTGGCAGCTGGCATCGGCCAGGGGCACGCGCGCCATGCTGGCGACCATCCAGGTGACCGAAGCGTCGCGGCGGCAGGCACGTTTGACGGCTTCGCGCGAGATATCCAGGGCATAGCCATCAGCCTGTGGCAGGGCTTGGGCGAGCTGCGCGGTGTAATAGCCTTCGCCGCAGCCGATGTCCAGCCAGGCGCCGGGCTGGCGCTCGGTGGCAAGCTCCGCCAGGCGACGGGCCACGGGGGCGTAGTGGCCCGCGTCGAGGAAGTCACGGCGCGCTTCGACCATGGCCTGGTTGTCGCCCGGGTCACGGCTGTTTTTGTGCTGCACTGGCAGCAGGTTCAGGTAACCCTGGCGGGCACGGTCGAAGCGGTGGCCGGCCGGGCACACCACACCGTTGTCGAGCCGCGTCAGGGCCGCCTGGCAAATCGGGCAGGCGAGCATCAGGCGAGCAACCGTACCAGGGTCTGGTAGTAGATCTCGGTCAGTAGGTCGAGGTCGCTGGCCAGGATACGTTCGTCGACCTGGTGAATGGTGGCATTGACCGGGCCCAGCTCGACCACCTGGGTACCCATGGTGGCGATGAAGCGACCATCGGAGGTGCCGCCGCTGGTGGACGGCTGGGTATCGCGCCCGGTGACGCCTTTGATGCTTGCCGAGACGGCATCGAGCAGATCACCCGGTTCGGTGAGGAATGGCAGGCCCGACAGTGCCCAGTCGATCGACCAGTCCAGCTCATGCTTGTCGAGGATTGCCGAAACGCGAGCCTGCAGGCCTTCGACCGTCGACTCGGTGGAGAAGCGGAAGTTGAACAGTGCAGTCAGATCGCCTGGGACCACGTTTGTGGCACCGGTACCCGAATTGAGGTTGGAGATCTGGAAGCTGGTCGGTGGGAAGAACGCGTTGCCTTCGTCCCAGTGTTCGGCGGCCAGTTCCGCCAGCGCTGGCGCGGCCAGGTGGATCGGGTTGCGCGCCAGGTGCGGGTAGGCCACGTGGCCCTGTTTGCCGCGTACGGTCAGCTTGGCGCCGAGCGAGCCACGGCGGCCGTTCTTGACTACGTCGCCGAGCAGGTTGGTGCTCGACGGTTCGCCGACAATGCACCAGTCCAGGCGCTGATTGCGCGCTTTCAGGCGTTCTACCACAGCTTTTGTACCGTGATGAGCCGGGCCTTCCTCGTCACTGGTGATCAGGAAGGCGACCTGGCCACGGTGGTCGGGGTAGTCACGCACAAAGCGCTCGCTGGCCACCACCATGGACGCCAGGCTGCCCTTCATGTCGGCGGCGCCGCGGCCACAGAGCATGCCGTCGGCATCGATCAGCGCCTCGAACGGCTCATGTTGCCACTGCTGCACCGGGCCGGTAGGGACCACATCGGTATGGCCAGCGAAGCACAGTACCGGGCCGTCCTGATTGCCATGGGTGGCCCAGAAGTTGTCGACGTCCTCGATGCGCATCGGTTCCAGCTGGAAGCCCACGGCGCCCAGGCGGTTCATCATCTGCGCCTGGCAATCGGCGTCGACGGGGGTGACCGAGGGGCGACGGATCAGGTCGCAGGCCAGTTGAAGGGTAGGCGAGAGCTCGGCTGGGGCCGTCATGGGGAACTCCGGGGCAAGGCAAGGCGGAAAAACGAGGGGCGTTATCTTATATCAAACCCAGGGCGTCGGCACGGGCCAATGGGGCTGCCAAACAGCCCCAGCATCCTCAAGCCTCCTGCGGCTCGGCGACTTTGTCCCCAGGCTTGGGCAGCGACGACAACAATGCCATCACCAGCGCCGCCAGGTACGGCAGCGACTGCACCAGCAGCATCGCCACCCAGAAGCGCATGTCGGAGCTCGGCAAGCCTTGCACCAGGTAAATCCCGGCCGCCGCGCCCCACAGCAGCAACATGATGAACAGCTCTTCCCGCGCTTCGGAAATCGCCACCAGCACACCGTGGCTGTCGGCATTCTTCGGGGTGCGGAAGAACGGCATGCTGCTGGTGAAGAACCCGTACAACACCGCCTTGGCGATGGTGTGCGACAGCGCCAGCCCTGCCAGTGCCGCGGCGAAGGCATCCTTGAGGTTGACCCCCACCGCCCGGCGGTACAGGAAGATGATCTTGCCGACCTTGAAGAAGAACAGCGCCAACGGCGGGATGGCGAAGATCATCAGCGGCGGGTCGACCCGGTGCGGCACGATGATCATCGCCGCCGACCACAGCAGCGCACCGACGGTGAAGAAGATGTTCATGCCATCGGCGACCCACGGCAGCCAGCCCGCCAGGAAGTGATAGCGCTGGCCACGGGTCAGTTCGCTGCCTTTGCCGCGCAGCAGGGCAGCGGCGTGGTGCTTGATGATCTGGATGGCGCCGTAGGCCCAACGGAAGCGTTGCTTCTTGAAGTCGATGAAGGTGTCGGGCATCAGGCCCTTGCCGTAGCTGTTGTGGGCGTAGGCGGCCGACAGGCCTTTCTCGAACACCCGCAGGCCCAGCTCGGCATCCTCGCAGATACACCATTCGGCCCAACCCAGTTCTTCAAGCACGGTGCGCCGGGTCATGGTCATGGTGCCATGCTGGATGATTGCGTCGCGGTCGTTGCGGGTGACCATGCCGATGTGGAAGAAGCCTTTGTACTCGCTGTAGCAGAGCTTCTTGAAAGCGCTCTCGTGCTGGTCGCGGTAGTCCTGCGGCGATTGCACCACGGCGATTTTCGGGTCGGCGAAATGCGGCACCATGTGCTTGAGCCAATTGCGGTCGACGCAGTAGTCCGAATCGATCACTGCGATCACCTCAGCATCCTTGGCGGTGTGCGGCAGCAGGTAGTTCAGCGCACCGCCCTTGAAACCGGCCAACGGCGCGACATGGAAGAACTTGAAGCGTTCGCCGAGCTTCTCGCAGTGGGTCTTGAGCGGTTCCCACACGGCCGGGTCCTTGGTGTTGTTGTCGATCACCAGCACTTCGTAATCCGGGTAATCCAGTGCAGCCAGGGCGTCGAGGGTCTGCTTGACCATCTCTGGCGGCTCGTTGTAGCACGGCACATGCACCGAGACCTTGGGCCGGTAGGCGCTGTCGCCCTGCACCGGCAGGAACTCCCGGCGGCGCTTGTGGATCCATACCGCCTCGGCCAGTTCGTGGGCCTCGGTCAGCAATACGATGAACACGCCCAACGCGCCCAGCGCCAGCAGCACCCCCACGGTCAAGCTGAACCAGGTGCTGTACTGCTGGCTGTAATCGTAGGCGATCCAGACCAGCACCGACCCGCACAGGAAGGTGATGAACGTCAGGAAGGTACGGCCGCGCTGGCGCAGGGCCGAGCCGTCGATGAACAGCACCATCAGGGCAATCATTGCCAGCACCACCGAGGCTACCGCCAGGGCACGCCACTGCGGAATCGCCACCACAGGCCCTTCAAAGTTGAACTTCTGCTGGCGCTCGGCGTTGTAGACGCCCCAGTAGGCGCCCACCGAGCCTTCGTCGCTGGCCTTCCACGGTTGGTCATAGGCTTCGATGACAAAGTAGTTGTAGCCACGGCGGTTGAGGGTGTTGACCAGGGTGCGCAGGTAGATGGCCTGGTCGGCCTGGGTGGCATCGGCACCCCCGCGCATGCGGCCATTGCTCGGCCAGCCGACTTCCGACAGCAGCAGGGGTTTACGCGGGAACTGGTGCTTCAGCTCACGGGCGCGGTCGAGCACGAACTCCACCGAATCCTTCATCGGCACGAATTCCCAGTAGGGCAGGATGTGCGCTGCGATCAGGTCGACGTGCTTGGCCAGCTCTGGGTGTTCCTTCCAGATGTGCCATTGCTCGCTGGTGGTCACGGGCACTTTGACGGCTGCGCGTACCCGGTCCAGGTATTTGATCAGGTTTTCCGGTGTGACTTCTTCACGGAACAGTGCCTCGTTGCCTACCACCACCCGCACCACGCTGCGCGAGGTGTTGGCCAGCTCGATGGCGGTGGCGATTTCGCGCTCGTTGCGTTCCAGGTCAGGGCTGATCCAGATCCCCAGCGTTACCCGCAAGCCGAACTCCTCGGCCAGGCGCGGGATGTCAGCCTGGGTACCCTCCACGGTGTAGATACGAATGCTGTCTGTCAGCTTGCTCATCTGCTCCAGGTCCTGGCGCATCTCGTCATCGCTGGGGTATTGACCCTTTTGCGGGCTTTCCCCAAGGCGGAAGGGCGAGTACGAGAAACCGGAGATCTGCTCGGGCCAGGCAGGTGCGGAAACCGGGCGATTGACCAGCGCCCAGAACCCGGTGAACAGCGCGGCGATGGCCAGGACCACCACCAGGTTAAGGCCGAATTTGCGTGATGACATTGTGGTCCATTTCTTTCTAGGTGGTAGGACATTAAAGCAGTATTAGTAGGGTGTTTCCTAACGATGGAGCTCAAAGCGGCCGCTGGCCTATAATGCGCGCCGGTTTTTGAGGTATAGGGTTCGGGGTAGCAACATGAGCACAGAAGATCCACGCTTCGCCGGCGTTGCCCGGCTGTACGGCGACGAAGGGCTGCAGCGCCTGAGCCAGGCCCATGTGGCGATCGTCGGTATCGGCGGGGTTGGCTCGTGGGCCGCCGAGGCCCTGGCCCGCAGTGGCGTAGGTGAAATTACCCTGTTCGACCTGGACGACGTCTGCGTCAGCAACACCAACCGCCAGGCCCACGCCCTGGAGGGCCAGGTGGGGCGGCCCAAGGTCGAGGTCATGGCCGAGCGCCTGCGGGCGATCAACCCGGCGTGCACCGTGCATGCGGTGGCCGACTTCGTCACCCGCGAAACCATGGTCGAGTACATCACCGAGAACCTCGATTGCGTCATCGACTGCATCGACAGCGTGATGGCCAAGGCGGCGCTGATCGCCTGGTGCCGGCGGCGCAAGATTGCCGTCGTCACCACCGGTGGCGCGGGTGGGCAGATCGACCCGACGCAAATCCAGATCGGTGACCTCAACAAGACGTTCAATGACCCGCTAGCATCGCGGGTACGCTCGACCTTGCGCCGCGACTACAACTTCTCGCGCAACGTCAGCCGCAATTACGGTGTGCCGTGCGTGTTCTCAAGCGAACAGCTGCGCTACCCCAAGGGTGATGGCAGCGTGTGCCTGCAGAAGAGCTTTGTTGGCGAAGGCGTGCGCCTGGACTGTTCGGGGGGCTTTGGTGCGGTAATGATGGTCACCGCGACCTTTGGCATGGTGGCAGCCAGCAAGGCGGTGGAAAAACTGGTGGCCGGGGCCCGGAGGCCGTCGGAGCGGGTCAAGCCGGAGTAAATCGCTGTATCTGTGTCGGGCTCTTCGCGGGCAAGCCCGCTCCCACAGGTACTGCGCAGCTTTCGAGTGCGGCGCAACCCCTGTGGGAGCGGGTTTACCCGCGAAGAATCCACCACCGATTCAACTGGCTGATACCAGCTCAGCCATCCGCTGCAACACCGCATGCAGCCCATTGCTGCGCGAGGGCGACAACTGCCGCTCCAGCCCCAACCGGGTAAACCATTCGCGCAAATCCAGCCCAACCAGCTCGCCACTGTCCAGGCCCTGCACGCGAACTAGCAACAGCGCCAGCAACCCGCGCAACAACCGCGCATCGCTGCTGGCCTTGAACTGCCACTGGCCATCATGCTGTTCAGCCACCAGCCACACCAGGCTTTCACAGCCATGCACGCGGTTGTTTTCGCATTTTTCCGCATCGCTTAGTGGTGCCAGGCGATCACCCATCTGCATCAACAGCCGCGCTCGCTGCTCCCAGCCTCGGGCCTGTTCAAAACTCTGTAGCGCCTCCTGGGCGGCCATGGGCAGGCTCAACGCAACAGCTCCAAGGCTTGATCCAGTGCGTCGAAGAAGCGCTCAAGGTCGTCACTGTCGTTGTACAGCCCCAGCGACACCCGAATCGCCCCCTCCAGCCCCAGCCCTTTGAGTAGCGGCATGGCGCAATGATGGCCGGCGCGCACGGCAATGCCCTGTTCGGTCAGCAGATGAGCGATGTCGGCGTTGTGCACGCCTTCGATGACGAAGCTGGCCAGGGCCGCCTGCGGCGTGCCCAGCACCCGCACGCCATCACGGTCGGCCAGCCCGCGCAGCAGGTGCTGATGGAGGCTGGCCTCATGGTTTTCGACCGCCCGGGCATCGAGGCTGGCGAGGTAGTCGAGGGTCGCGCCCAGGCCGATCACGCCGGCGATGGGCGGTGTACCGGCCTCAAAGCCCAGCGGGGCTGGGCGGAAGCTGGCGCTGTGGTAGTCCGCCAGTTGCACCATCTCGCCACCAAACTGCCAGTGGCGCAGCAGCGCCAGCGCCTGTGGGAGGCCATAGAGCACGCCGACGCCTTCAGGGCCGTACAGTTTATGGCCGGAGAACACGTAAAAGTCGCAGCCCAACTGCTGCACATCGTGGCGCCCGTGCACCACACCTTGGGCGCCATCGACCACGGTCAGCGCGCCCTGGGCGCGGGCATGGGCGAGCAGGGCGGGAAGCGGCTGCCAGGTGCCGAGCACGTTGGACAACTGGCTGACGGCCAGCACGCGCGTGCGCGGGCCAATCAGCTGCAGCGCCTGGTCGAGGTCGATGCGGCCATGCTCGTCCACGGGCAGTACGACCAGGCGCATGTTGCGCCGCTGCGCCAGTTGCTGCCAGGGCAGCAGGTTGGCGTGGTGCTCCACGGCACTGACGGCGATTTCTTCGCCCGCCTCAAAACGGTATTCCAGGCCATAAGCCAGCAGGTTAAGCGCCGAGGTGGCGCCATGGGTGAAGATAATCTGGCTTGATTCGGCGGCATTGAGCCACGCAGCAACCTTGTCGCGGCTGGTCTCGAACGCCTGGGTTGCCAGCGCGCCGGGCAGGTGCTGGGCACGGTGCACATTGGCCGCGCCATGGCCGTAATAATGGTTCAGGGCATCGAGCAGGGCTTGTGGCTTCTGAGTGGTGGCGGCGCTATCCAGGTAGGTCTGGTGCTGCCGTTGCAGGGCGGCGATGGCGGGGAAATCGGCACGCCAGGGGGAGGGCTGGAACATGATCACGGGGCCTGGAATGAAAAACGGGTCTGGCGTGAGTGCGCCAGACCCGATCTTAACACTTCGAACCCACGGGAAGTTCTCAGTTGTGTGCGTGCAGCGCCTCGTTCAGCTCGATCGCCGACTTGTGCGTTTTGCACTCGACGGCGCCGTTCAGCGAGTTGCGGCGGAACAGCAGGTCGGTCTGGCCAGCCAGGTCACGGGCCTTGACCACTTTGACCAGCTCGTTGTTCTCGTCGAGCAGGTTCACTTTGGTGCCGGCAGTGATGTACAGGCCGGCTTCGACGGTGTTGCGGTCGCCCAGTGGGATACCGATACCGGCGTTGGCGCCGATCAGGCAGCCTTCGCCAACCTTGATGACGATGTTGCCGCCGCCGGACAGGGTGCCCATGGTCGAGCAGCCGCCACCCAGGTCAGAGCCCTTGCCGACGAATACGCCCGCCGAAACGCGGCCTTCGATCATGCCTGGGCCTTCGGTGCCAGCGTTAAAGTTGACGAAGCCTTCGTGCATGATGGTGGTGCCTTCGCCGATGTAGGCGCCCAGGCGCACACGGGCGGTGTCGGCGATACGCACGCCGGCCGGGACCACGTAGTCGGTCATCTTCGGGAACTTGTCCACCGAGAACACTTCCAGCAGCTCGCCCTTCAGGCGCGCTTCCAGTTGCAGCTCGGCCAGCTCTGCCAGGTCGATAGCGCCCTGGTTGGTCCAGGCAACGTTCGGCAGCAGTGGGAAGATGCCTGCCAGGCTCAGGCCATGCGGCTTGACAAGGCGGTGCGACAGCAGGTGCAGCTTGAGGTAGGCCTCTGGGGTGGAGGTCAGCGCTGCGTCTTCGGCCAGCAGGGTGGCGACCAGCGGCTTGTGGCTTTCAGCCAGGCGGGTCAGCAGGGCGGCCTGGGCGGCATCGACGCCTTTCAGGGCTTCGGCCAGTTGCGCGGCCTGGCCATTGCTGAAGGTGATGGCCTGGTTGCCGCCTTCGTAACCGAGGATCGGCGCTACTGCGGCGACCAGCTCGGCGCTCGGCTTGAGCAGGGGTTGTGCGTAGAACACTTCCAGCCAGGTGCCCTGGCGGTTCTGGGAGCCGACACCGAAGGCCAGGCTGAACAGGGTATTGGACATGTGATTACCTCGTGCGAAATAGGGTATGAAGCGGTGACGGGCTCAGGCCAGCGCGGCGGCGTACAGGTCCGGCTTGAAGCCGACCAGTGTGCGCGCGCCAAGGTCGAGCACCGGGCGCTTGATCATCGACGGCTGGGCCAGCATCAGTTCGACGGCCTTGGCCTGGTCGAGGTCAGCCTTGCTGGCGTCGTCGAGCTTGCGGAAGGTGGTGCCGGCACGGTTGAGGATGACTTCCCAGCCGTGTTCGTCGCACCAGCGGTTCAGGCTGTCACGGTCGATGCCTTGAACTTTGTAATCGTGGAATTCGTAGGCGATGGCTTTGTCTTCGAGCCAGGTGCGCGCTTTTTTCATGGTGTCGCAGGCTTTGATGCCGTAAAGCGTGTAGGTCATTGTGTGCATTGAGGCCACAGGCTGCCCCAATCTCTCCGTTTTCGAATGTCAGTCGCGGGATTATGCGGGAACGATTCTTTGAGCGCCACGGGTGTGGGTGAATGGGAGTGTCCGGCTGGAATTTTCTGGTGATGCTGAAATCGAGCGCCGCGCGGGCGGCGCTCGATTTGCGCAGCGCTACATCACCTGAGCCCTACACCACCCAGTCACAGCCCCTGTGTATCATCATGTTACATATTCATCCGCCACCTGCGACTATCGTGCAGCGGTCTCGATTTACCCATCCCCGCTAACATATTGTTTCAATGGCGATGTCTCGCCCCGCTGTGGTTCATGGTTCACAAAGGAAGCCTTCTCGGATGCAGTCAGCCTATACCGTCCTCATCCTGCTGACGCTGGTAAGTGTGTCGAAACTGGTCGGGCGGCTAGTCCCGTTACCTCTGCCACTGGTGCAGATCGCCGCCGGTGCGCTGCTGGCATGGCCAACGTTGGGCCTGCACGTGGCCCTGGACCCTGAGCTGTTCCTCTTCCTGTTCCTGCCGCCGCTGCTGTTTGCCGACGGCTGGCGCATCCCCAAGCGCGAGTTGTGGCGCATTCGTGGGCCGGTCGTGGCGCTGGCCGTTGGGCTGGTGCTGTTCACCGTGGTCGGTGCCGGCTACTTCATTCATTGGTTGCTGCCGAGCATCCCGCTGCCCGTGGCCTTTGCCCTGGCGGCTGTGTTGTCGCCGACCGATGCCGTGGCAGTTTCGGCCATTGCGCAGGACCGTCTGCCCACCCCGCTGATGCATATGCTCCAGGGCGAGGCGTTGTTGAACGACGCGTCGGGCCTGGTGACCTTCAAGTTCGCGCTGGCAGCGGCGATCACGGGGGTATTTTCGTTCGCCGATGCCAGTTTCAGCTTCGTCCTGGTCGCCCTTGGCGGTTTGACGGTCGGTGTGGCCTTGAGCTGGCTGATCGGCCGCCTGCGCGCCTGGATGATCGCCCGTGGCTGGGATGACCCGGCCACTCACGTGGTGTTCATGCTGCTACTGCCGTTTGCCGCCTACGTACTGGCCGAGCGCCTGGGTGTGTCGGGCATTCTCTCGGCGGTGGCAGCCGGCATGATGCAGAGCTGGCTCGACCTGCTGCCGCGCCAGACCAGCACCCGTTTGCTCAATCGCAGCGTGTGGTCGCTGCTGGAGTTTGCCTTCAACGGCCTGATCTTCCTGCTGCTCGGCCTGCAACTGCCGGACATCATCAAGGCGGTGGTCAGCCACGAGGCGACTGTGTGGCCGACCCTGGCCTGGCGCTGCCTGGACGTGCTGGCGATCTTCGCTGCGTTGATCCTGCTGCGGTTCATCTGGGTGCAGAGCATCTGGCGGGCGATTGGTGTGGTGCGGCGGTGGCGGGGCAAACCTGCGCTGGTGCTGATGCCCACCGCACGCTCGTGCTGGCTGCTGACCTTGGGCGGGGTGCGGGGTGCGGTGACGCTGGCGGGTGTGATGTCGGTGCCATTGTTGATCGGTGCGGGTACAGCCTTCCCCGAGCGCGATTTGCTGATATTCATCGCCGCCGGGGTCATTCTGCTGTCGTTGATCAGTGCCTGTATCGCGTTGCCAATCCTGCTGCGTGGTATCACCAAAAGCCCGGACGAGCGGTTGCATCAGGAAGTGCAGGAAGCCTGGCGTCGCACCGCCGAAGCCGCGATCCATGCATTGGAAGCTGAAGAAGTGATCGACGCGAGCGCGCCGCAGGACGCCGCGCAGGCCACGTTGGCCACTGAGCTCAAGGCAAGGTTGATGGCCGAGTATCGCGATGAGCTGGACAGTTATAACGACACAGCCGAGGCAAGGGCCTTGGCCGAGCAGATGGACTTGCTTGAGCGGCGTTTGCGTTTGCGTGCGCTAAGGGCGCAGCGGCTGGAGTTGTATAACCTGCATCGTCAGCACCTGGTGGGTGACGAGGTGGTGCGGCAAGTATTGGGTGAGCTGGATATGAGTGAGGCCAACCTGGGGCAGGTCAGGTAGATCGCAGGGGGCTGCTTTGCAGCCCTGTGGGAGCGGGTTTACCCGCGAAGATACAGCGCGGTGTATGGCACCGGCTTTGCCGGTGTTCGCGGGAAAACCCGCTCCCACCGGTCCCTGCCAGATCAACGGTTCTGCAGAAACGCACGAATCCGCTCGGCCGCCTCGATGCACTCGGCCAGCGGCGCGACCAGCGCCATGCGCACCCGGCCAGCGCCCGGGTTCACACCATCAACCTCGCGCGACAGGTAAGACCCTGGCACCACGGTCACATGTTGGGCTTCGAACAGGTCGCGGGTGAACGCGGCATCACAGCCCGGCACCTTGGCCCACAGATAGAAGCTGCCATCCGGCCGTTGCACATCCATCACCGGCTGCAGAATATCCAGCACGGCATCGTACTTGGCGCGGTACTGGTCACGGTTTTCGCGCACATGCGCTTCGTCCTGCCAGGCGGCGATGCTGGCCAGCTGGGTTTGCACCGGCATGGCGCAGCCATGGTAGGTGCGGTACAGCAGGAACGGTTTGATGATTGCGGCGTCACCGGCGACAAAGCCCGAACGCAGGCCCGGCAGGTTGGAGCGCTTGGACAGGCTGTGGAAGACCACGCAACGCGCAAAATCGCTGCGGCCCAGCTCGGCGCAGGCGCTGAGCAGGCCCGGTGGTGGCGCGTCTTCGTCGAAATACAGCTCGCTGTAGCACTCGTCGGCGGCAATCACGAAGTCGTGCTCGTCGGCCAGGGCGATTAGCTTTTTCAGGGTGTCCATCGGCACCAGCGCACCGGTAGGGTTGCCTGGCGAGCACAGGAACAGGATCTGGCAACGCTTCCAGACTTCTACCGGCACGGCATCGAAATCAGGGTTGAAGCCATTGTCTTCCAGGCATGGCAGGTAATGCGGGGTGGCGCCGGCGAGCAGGGCCGCGCCTTCGTAGATCTGGTAGAACGGGTTGGGGCTGACCACCAGGCCGTCATCGGCGCGGTTGACCACGGCCTGGGTGAAGGCAAACAGCGCTTCACGGGTACCGTTGACCGGCAGAATGTGGCGGTCGGCATCCAGCCAGCCGGCCGGCACGCCGAAGCGGCGTTCGCACCACTGGCCAATGGCCTGGCGCAGGGCCGGCAGGCCGATGGTGCTGGGGTAGACCGCCAGCTTGTCGAGGTTGTCGGCCATGGCCTGGGCGACGAACGCCGGCGATTCGTGCTTCGGCTCACCGATCGACAGCGCGATGGCGCGCTTGTCCGCCGCAGGCTTCACGCTGCCCAGCAGGGCGCGGAGTTTCTCGAACGGGTAGGGCTGCAGCTGGGTCAAGGCATGGTTCATCGGCGCAAGGTCTCGTCAATCGTCTAATCGTTAAAAGGTCACGCGGTTCGGGCTGGTGTCGCTGGCCTGGCCAGCCTGCAGTTGCTGCACGATGGCTTCCTGCAGGCGGCTGCACAGTTGTGGGTCGGACAGCGGCTGGTTGTCGGCGTCGGTAATGAAGAACACGTCTTCCACGCGCTCGCCGAGGGTGGCGATCTTGGCGTTTTGCAGCGACAGGTCGAACTCCAGGAATATCCGCCCGAGCCGCGCCAGTAGGCCAGGCCGGTCAGGGGCGGTGATCTCGAGGATGGTCACCGCTCGCTGGGCATCATTGAGGATGGTCACCTGCGGCGGGAAGTTGAAGTGCTTGAGCTGGCGCGGCACCCGACGCTGAATGATGGTCGGGTAGTCCTCGGGGTTGCGCAGCGCTTCGGTCAGGCCATCGCGGATCTGCTTGACGCGCTGAGGGTTGTCACCGATCGAACCGCCATCGTTGTCGAGCACGATGTAGGTGTCGAGGGTGAACTGGCTGCTCGACGTGATGATTCGCGCGTCATGGATGTTCAGGTTGAGCTGCGACATAGCTGCCACGGTCACGGCGAAGAAGTCGTGCTGGTCGGGGGCATAGATGAAGATCTGCGTACCGCCCTCGAACTCGCGCTGGGTGGTTTCCTTGATCAATACCAATGGCCCACCGTCAGCGGGCTGCTGAAGGATGGCGTCGGTGTGCCAGGCCACATCGGCGGCGTTGTGCTTGAGGAAGTAGTCATCGCCCAGTTGGGACCAGAGTTGCTCGACGTCGTCCGGGTCGGTGCCTTCACGCACAAGGATGTCCAGCGCCGAGCTTTGCGTCTGGCGGATCTGCTCTTCGCGGTCCAGCGGGTTCTCCAGGCCGCGGCGCAGGGCGCGCTTGGTCTCGGTATACAGCTGACGCAGCAGGCTGGCGCGCCAGGAATTCCACAAGCTGGGGTTGGTGGCGTTGATATCGGCCACAGTCAGCACATAGAGGTAGTCCAGGCGCGTTTCGTCGCCGACGTGCAGGGCGAAGTCGTTGATTACCTGCGGGTCGGACAGGTCCTTGCGCTGGGCAGTGGTCGACATCACCAGGTGGTTCAGTACCAGCCAGGCGATCAGGCGGCTGTCCCAGGCCGGCAGTTGGTGGCGTTCGCAGAACTTCTGCGCGTCCACTGCACCGAGCTCGGAATGGTCGCCCTGGCGGCCTTTGCCGATGTCGTGGTACAGCCCGGCCAGGTAGATCAGCTCCGGTTTGGGCAGGCGGCCCATGAGCTTGCTGGCCAGCGGAAATTTCTCGGACACCGGCGTGTACTGCAGCTTGCGCAGGTGTTTGATGAGGTTGAGGGTGTGCGCATCGACCGTATAGATGTGGAACAGGTCGTGCTGCATCTGCCCGACGATCAGGCCGAATTCTGGCAGGTAGCGGCCGAGAATGCCGTAGCGGTTCATCCGCCGCAGGTTGCGATGGATGCCGATTTCGCATTTGAACAGCTCGATGAACAGGCTGGTATTGCGGATATCGTTGCGGAACGTGTCGTCGATCAGGTGGCGATGCTCGCGCAGCAGGCGCACGGTGTCGGCGCGCACGCCCTTTATCTCCGGGTGCTGGGCCATCAGCACGAAGATCTCCAGCATGGCGAACGGCGTGCGCTTGAACACGTTCGGGCTGACCGCTTCGATATAGCCATCGTGCAGGCGGAAGCGCGCATTCAGTGGCTGGGTGGTGCCGCTGTCGTCATCAGCGAGGATGACTTCCTCGAAGTGCTGGATGATCAGGTCGCACAGCTGGCTGATGCTCATCACCACCCGGTAGTACTGCTGCATGAACTGTTCGATGGCGCGCTTGGGGTTTTCGTCGCTGTAGCCCAGCAGCGCGGCGATGCTGCGCTGGTGGTCGAACAGCAGGCGGTCTTCGGCGCGGCCCGCAAGCATGTGCAGGGCGTAGCGCACCTTCCACAAGAAGTCCTGGGAGGAGGCCAGCAGCTCGTTCTCGCTTTCCAGCAAAAAACCTTCGCCGGCCAGGGCGTGCAGGTTCAGGGTGCCGTATTGGCGGCGGGCCACCCAGAGCACAGTCTGGATGTCGCGCAGGCCGCCGGGCGAGCCTTTCACGTTGGGCTCGAGGTTGTACTCGGTGTCGTTGTACTTGTGGTGGCGGGCCTTGAGTTCGGCACGCTTGGCCAGGAAAAACTCCTTGCTGGGCCACATGTGCGCGGTGCTGATGACCTCGAGCATACGCTGGCGCAAGGCTTCGGGGCCGGCGATGGTGCGGCTTTCCATCATGTTGGTGATGACCGTCAGGTCGGCACGCGCCTGTTCGGCACATTCGTCGACGGTGCGCACGCTCTGGCCCACTTCCAGGCCAATGTCCCACAGCAGGGTCAGGAACCGCTCGATGGGGTCGCGGTACTGTTCGTGCTCGGCGGCGCCGAGCAGGATCAGCAGGTCGATGTCCGAGTGCGGGTGCAGCTCGCCGCGCCCATAACCACCGCAGGCGACTAGGGCGATGCCGCTGGTGTCGCCCCAGTCGAACTGGTTCCAGGCTTGTTGCAGGATGTTGTCGACGAGCCAGGCGCGGTCCTCGATCAGCCGGCGGATCTCACGGCCGTCGCGAAAACGCTTGTCGAGCACCTCGCCAGCCTGGCGGATGGCTTTCTTGAAGGCGGCGATAGGGCTCGCCTTGAGGGCCAGTTCCGCCTGGAACTGGCCGCGGTCGAACAGCTCGGGATCCACCTGGGGCATGCATCGCGTTCCTGTCGTAGAGGCCTTGGCGAGAAATCAGGCCGAGGTGCGCGGGATGGTGTCGTCCTTGCGCAGGGTGAAGATCTCGTAGCCGGTCGCGGTCACCACCAGGGTGTGCTCCCACTGGGCCGAGAGCTTGCGGTCCTTGGTGATGGCGGTCCAGCCGTCGCCCAGCACCTTGGTGTCGGCCTTGCCCTGGTTGATCATCGGCTCGATGGTGAAGGTCATGCCTTCTTTGAGTTCCATGCCGGTGCCGGCGCGGCCGTAGTGCAGGATCTGCGGCTCTTCATGGAACACCTTGCCAATGCCGTGGCCGCAGAACTCGCGCACCACCGAGAAGCCGTTCTTTTCGGCGTGCTTCTGGATCACTTCACCGATGTCGCCCAGGCGGCAGCCCGGCTTGACCAGTTCGATGGCCTTGTACATGCATTCCTGGGTGATCTTGGACAGGCGCTCGGCCCATACCGGCACGCTGCCGACGTGGAACATGCGGCTGGTGTCGCCGTGGTAGCCGTCCTTGATCACGGTGACGTCGATGTTCAGCGTGTCACCGTCCTTGAGCGGCTTGTCGTTGGGGATGCCGTGGCAGACCACATGGTT
>Ga0213827_1000650_pt1 | contig 24748 bp, 18 predicted proteins | sample MC6MC0898MG_FD_180669 | JGI IMG/M metagenome (GOLD analysis project Ga0213827, IMG submission 180669) | Enriched soil aggregate microbial communities from Iowa State University, Ames, United States - MC6-MC0898-MG | ecosystem: Environmental > Terrestrial > Soil > Unclassified | place: USA: Iowa...
AGCCGAGAGATAGAAGCATGCAGCTCGGGTATTTGTGACCCCTGCCAGCCAAGGAAGTCGCCTAACTCGCGACTTTCTGTGTTGTTCGGCTGACCGCTCCTGGCCGGGAACCGTCCTTGACGACAGACCGCATCCGACCCAAGCGGAATTTAGCCACGTTTTAAGGTGCGCCAAGGAAGCGACGAATCAGCCCGTGCATTCGGATGCTTTCTGTCTAGGGGATGCCGCGTAAATCCAAAGCGACGCGCAGCAACCTGCTGATCTCGCCAGTCAAATGGCGTTTGCGGCCTTGTTCCACCATGCTGATGCTGCGGAATTCTTGGGGACCCGGCAGCGGCAACACTTTCAAGGCCGGATCCTCATTCCAATAGACGTTTTGCAGAAGGGGTACGCGTGGCCCGCCGGTATCTGGATATGGGATGGACCAGCGCCATTGACGCCGCCGCGGCCAAACCCCGGCTGGACGTTGTGCTGCGCAATGCCATTGACGCTGGCGAATGCCCCGGCCCCCGGTACCTGGCGGGCAGCCAGGAAATCACCACCATCTGCGCGCTAGGCGACAACACCTTGCCGCACATGCATTTCGACGAACTCAGTTTTGGCAGCGTGTGCAGCGGCCCGGAGGAGATCCGACGCTCGGCGCGCACCTTCATCAAATACGGTGTCGACCACCTGAAAATCAACCTGTCGGGCGAATACATCGCCGGCTTGCCGGCCGAAATGTCGCCGTTCGCCGAAGACGAAATCGCCATGCTGGCCAGCGAGGCCAAGCGCTATGGCAAGCGCATGGCGGCGCACGCGCGGTCCAGCGAATCGGTCAAGCAATGCGTGCGGCACGGCATCGAAATGGTCCATCACGCCAGTTTTGCCGATGAAGAAGCCTTAGACACGCTTTGAGGCCAGCAAAGACAAGCACTTTGTCGCGCCTGGCATCGGCTGGCTGATCCGCACGACCTACAACGCCTCGGAATACGGCATTACGCCAGCGGTCGCCGAGAAGATGGGGTACAAGCGCGAGCTTGAAATCGCGTCGGAGTCATTGCGCCAGATGCATCGGCGCGGCATTCGCATCTTGCCGGGCGGCGACTATGGCTTTGCGTGGATGCCGCATGGCACCAACGCCAACGATCTGCAGTATTTCGTGGATTACATCGGGATGACGCCCACCGAGGCGCTGGTGTCGGCCGCGCGGCTGGGCGGGCAGATGATGATGCGCCCCGACGAACTCGGCATGCTGCGCGCCGGGTATCTGGCGGACGTGGTGATAGTCCCGCAACACCGGCCTAAACGACGCCGCGTTGCATCGGCAGGGCGCAGATTTTCCGTTGCAGGAAGAGGGGATACGCGAAGCGTTGGCGGGCGTGGAGTCATGGGCCGCTTCAAAGCCGAGCTTCAAAGCCGAACTTCAAACCGCCCGATGTCGGGCGGTTTTATTGTTTTACGAGGCGTTACCGGATTGACTCGCGCGCGGCGGGGTCTGGCCTTGCCCTGATGTTACGTGCAGAAGTCACCGCAAGAAAATCGAGCTTGCGCAATCGATATTGGTTAATTAATCTGCGTCTCAGTTTAATAAATACAAGATACATCCTACAAGCTTCAACCGGCGTCACGCCGGAGCATGGAATGGCCAGTATGGAATCGTGAATTCATCTTGATGCCGTTTTTTATTGCGAAGTGGGGAAGGGATGCTCGTGCGACGCTTCTTGGCGTTACTCGTTCTGTGCGGCTCACTGTCGACGCCCAATCTTGCCTGGGCGTGCGATACGTCCGCAACCTGGATGCAGCGGGCCTGCAACCGTGTTTCTGAAATCTGGACGACCGGCACCCACGACCTTTATGTGACGGGATGGGCCTGGCATAACCGGTCCATGTACAGCGCCAGCAAAATTGCAGAATTCAATGAAGCGGCATGGGGCGGCGGGTATGGCCGTGGCATCTATGACGAAGATGGCGACTGGCAGGGTCTGTACGCCATGGTCTTTCTTGACTCCCATAAACGACCTCAGCCCACGGCGGGCTACGGTTTTCTGAAAGTTGCGCATTTAACCCCAAACTGGCGTCTGGGCGCGGGCTACACCGTGTTTCTCACCGCGCGCGAAGACATCATGGGCTATGTCCCGTTCCCCGGAATCCTGCCGCTGGTTTCAGCGGGATACCGGAAAGCGACGCTGTTCGCCACCTATATTCCGGGCAAGGAAGGAACGGGCAACGTCCTGTTCGTGTTCGGTAAGTGGTCGTTCTAGCGTCCTGGTTTGCCACGGAAGTGGCTGGCGAACAGGAGTCGATGGATGACAGGTGCACGTCACAGGACCCGCCATGCGCTGCTATGCGTAGCCAGCGTGCTGGGGCTGGGCTTGGCAGGTTGCGGCGATAGCGCGGATTCGACGGCGGTCGTGCTGCCCCCCACGACGGTATCCGTGGTGACGGTCGGCAATAAGCCGATTGATCTGGATATAGAGCTGCCGGGCCGGATCGAACCCATCCGCACCGCCGAAGTCAGGGCGCGCGTGGATGGCATTGTCGAGAAGCTCCTGTACACCGAGGGCAGCGACGTCAACGCGGGCGACCCGCTGTTCCAGATCGATTCCAGCGACTATCGCGCGCAGTTGGCGCAGGCCGATGCGAGTTTGCAGCGTGCGCTGGCGGTGCAGAAGAATGCGCGCTCCGTCACGGATCGGTTCCGGCCGCTGGTGCAACGCCAAGCGGTCAGCGCGCAGGAGTACGAGGCGGCCATCGCCGCGCTGGGCCAGGCGCAGGCGAACGTGGCGGATGCCCGGGCGGCCGTCACGCTGGCCCAATTGCGATTGGACCGCTGCATCGTCAAGGCCCCGATTGCCGGGCGGGTGGGGCGCGCGCTGGTGACCGAAGGCGCGCTCGTCAGCGCCGCGTCCGCCACGCTGCTGGCGCAGATCAACCAGCTGTCTCCCATCAGCGCCACCTTCACCAAATCCAACACGGCCATTCTGGACCTGACCGAATACGCACGCGCCAGCGGCTTGGCGACGGCGGGTGCGAACAGCCTGCAGGTGCGGCTGCGGCTTGCCAATGGCCGGGAGTTCCCGGAAGCGGGCGTGGTGGACTTTGCCGACCTGAGCGTCGACCGCACGACCGGCGCGCAAACCTTGCGCGCACGGTTCGACAACCCGGATCGGGCGCTGCTGCCCGGGCAGTTTGTCACCGGCCAGATCCATATCGGCGTGCGTCAGAACGGGATGCTGGTGCCGACGCGGGCGGTGCGGCTCAGCGGAGACAGCGCCAGCGTCTTTGTGATCGGGCCGGATGAGACCGTGGTGGTGACGCCCATCGTCGTCAGTGAACAACTGGGAGGGGAATACGTGGTGCGCAGCGGACTGAGTCCGGGCGATCGGGTCGTCGTGGACGGCTGGCACAAGGTTCGGCCGGGGCAGCGCGTGACGCCGGTCGACGTCACGGGCAAACCATAAGGCGAGCAACCGGCCATGAGCTCATTCTTCGTATTCCGGCCGGTATTTGCGTGGGTGGTCGCGCTATTTGTGCTGCTGTTTGGCGGCATCGCCTTGCTGCTGCTGCCCGTAGAGCAATATCCGAACATTGCGCCGCCGTCCATCACCATCCAGGCGCACTATCGGGGCGCCGATAGTACGACGATTGACCGCAGCGTGACCTCGGTGATCGAGCAGGAAATGAACGGTGTGGATCATTTTCTGTACATGTCGTCCGTCAGCCGCGCTAACGGTTCGGCCCAGATCACCGTGACCTTCCAGCCGGGTACCGACCTGGACACCGCGCGCGGGCAGGTGCAAGACCGCTTGGGCCGTGTCGAGCCCCGGCTGCCGCAAGAGGTTCGCCAGCTGGGCATCACCGTCACCAAGGCGTCGGCCGGCTTTCTGATGCTGGTGGCGCTGCAGGCCGAACACGGCGACGTCAGCGCCGTGCAGATGGGCAACTTCGCGTCGAACAATATTGTGAATGAGCTGCGGCGCATTCCGGGCGTGGGCGATGTGCAGTTGTTCGGTTCGTCGTACGCCATGCGGATCTGGCTGGACGAACGCAAGCTGGCCAGCTTCCAGATGTCGGCCGGTGACGCCATGCGGGCCGTGCAGGAACAGAACGCGCAGACCAGCAGCGGCGCGCTGGGCGAACTTCCGCTGGCGCCAGGCGCCGACTTCAACGCGCAGATCATCACGCAAAGCCGCTTTTCCACGCCCGAGGAGTTCAGCCAGATCATCCTGCGGGTCAACCCCGACGGCTCGTCGGTCAGGCTGGGCGACGTGGCCCGGGTGGAGCTGGGCAATGACAACTACAGCTTCAGGCTCAGCGTCAATGGCAAGGAGGCGGCCGGCATCGCCATACAGTTGGCCAACGACGCCAACGCGCTGGCCGTGGCGCAGCAGATCCGCCAGCGGATGGGCGAGCTTGAATCCATCTTTCCGGCAGGCGTGGGCTGGACCGTGCCGTTCGATACGACGCCGTTCATCATCACGTCGATCCGCTCCGTGGTGGGCACGATGTTCGAGGCGCTGCTGCTCGTCACCGCGATGGTGTTCGTCTTCCTGCAAAGCTGGAGAAGCACGCTGATTCCCACGCTGGTCGTGCCCATCGCCTTGATCGGCACCTGCACCGGGCTCTTGCTGTTTGGCGCGTCCATCAACCTGCTGTCGCTGTTTGGCATGGTGGTGGCCATCGGGGTGTTGAATGACGACGCGATTGTCGTGTCCGAAAACGTGGCCCGCATCATGAAGGACGAAAACTTGTCCGCGCGCGAGGCCACGAGCAAGGCCATCGAACAGGTGTGGGGCCCCATCATCGCCAGCACGCTGGTGCTGGTGGCCGTGTTCGTGCCCATGGCGATGTTCCCCGGCTCCAGCGGCGCCATCTACCGCCAGTTCTCCATCACGCTGAGCGTGGCCATTGTGATTTCGACGATTCTGGCGCTGTCGCTGGGCGCGGCGCTGTGCGCCACCTTGCTCAAGCCTGCGGACACCACCCCGCCCAAAGGCCGCATCAACCGCGGCAAGGTATGGGCGTTCGAGAAATTCAACGCGGGCATGGACGCGATGACGCGCGGCTACTCCAAGGCCATCGCCGGCATGCTGGACAAACCCTTGCGATGGCTGCTGGTGTTTCTGGGCGTGTGCGGGCTGACGGTGTTCCTGTTTTCCAGACTGCCGGGCGGCTACCTGCCGCCCGAGGACCAGGGGTATTTCTTCGTGTCCTATACCGGGGCGCCGGGCACCACCGCGGACCGCACGCAAGTGGCCGTCGAACAGGCGGAAAGCCTGTTGCGCCAGCAGCCGGCCGTGCGTAACGTGGCCTCTGTGATCGGCTTCAGCTTCTTTGGCCAAGGCCAGACGGCGGCGCTGTCGTTCGTGGACCTGTACCCGTGGAGCGAGCGTCGCGATCGAGCGGCGTCGGTCGAGGCGCTGGTCGGCCGCAGCAACTTTGCGTTCCAGGCAATTCCCGAAGCGCTGATCTTTGCCTTGAACCCGCCGCCGATTCCGTCGCTGGGCAATGCCGCGGGCTTTTCCCTGAAGATTCAGGACCGCACCGGGCTGGGCGGCGCCCAGCTTAACCAGGCCGGCGTGGCCATCATGGCGGCCGCCGCGCGCGACCCGGTGCTGGCCGGCGTCCGGCTGGACGGCATGCCGCCGGCCACGCAGCTCTATATAGAGATAGACCGCGTCCATGCGCGCGCGCTGGGCTTGCAGGTGGCGCAGGTGAACCAGGCGTTGAGCTTTGCGTTCGGCTCGAACTACGTCAATGACTTCCTGTACGACGGCAATGTGCTGCGGGTGTTCCTGCAGGCCGAGGCGGCGCAGCGCATGCTGCCGCAAGACATCGCGGCCTTGCAACTGCCCAATAACCGGGGCGAAATGGTGCCGTTTTCGGCGTTCTCGCGCATGCGTTGGGTGGATGGCCCGCAGCAACTCGAGCGCTACAACGGCTTTCCCGCCATCACGATCTCGGGGCAGGCGGCGCCGGGGCAGTCCAGCGGGTCGGCCTTGAATGCCATGGAACGCATTGCGCACGAGGTCTTGCCGACCGGCATGACCTTCGAGTGGACGGGCACGGCGTTCGAGGAACAGCAGGCCGGCAACCAGGTGGCGCTGCTGCTGGCGTTGTCGCTGGTGGTGGTGTTCCTGCTGCTGTCGGCCTTGTACGAAAGCTGGTCGGTGCCGGTGTCGGTATTGCTGATTCTGCCGTTCGGGATCTTGGGCGCGGCCGCGTTCACGCTGGGGCGCGGGATGTCGGCGGACATCTATTTCAACATTGGCCTTGTTACGATCATCGGCCTGGCCGCCAAGAACGGCATTTTGATCGTCGAGTTTGCGTTGAAGGAAGAACTGGCCGGCCGGGATAGAAAGGAGGCGGTGCTGGATGCGGCCAGCCAGCGGCTGCGACCCATCATCATGACCAGCCTGACCTTTGTGCTGGGCATGCTGCCCCTGGTGTTCGCCACGGGAGCCGGCGCCGCCAGCCGCCAGGCGGTGGGCACCAGCGTCATGGGCAGCATGCTGACGGCAACGCTGTTTGGCGTGTTCTTCACGCCGTTGTTCTATATGGTGGCCCGGCGCTGGTCGGGCCGTGTGGCCAGCGCGCAGGCGGCGCCGCCCGTGCCGGTCGAACCCAAGTCGGACGAGCAGGGGGACGTGCGATGAGGTTCGTCGTAAAACCCGCGTTCGCCATTGCCACCGGGCTGCTGTGCGGCGGCCTGGTCGGGTGCAATCTGGCGCCGGACTACCAACGGCCCGAGGTGGCGACGCCCGCGCAGTTTCCCGGCGAGACCCCAGCCGACGCGCTGGCGGCGCAACAGGTGTCGTGGCGGCAGTTCTTTGGTGACGATCAGCTCAAGTTCCTGATCGCCCGATCGCTGGAATTGAACCGGGACCTGGCCGCCGCCACCGCGCGCATCGAACAGGCGCGCGCCTTCTACCGCATCGAACGCGCCAACCTGCTGCCGCAACTGGACGCCTCGGTCGGCGCGTCGCGCAACCAGGCGCCGTTGTCTACGCTGGATCCCGCGCTGGCGGGCAGCCGGCAGACGGTGCAATTCAACCAGTTCAGCGCGCAGATTGGCGTCACTGCCTTCGAGCTGGATTTCTGGGGCAGGGTGCGCAACCTGACGGACTCGGCCAAGCGCCAATATCTGGCCACCGTCGAGGGGCGCCGTGCGTTCCGGCTGTCGCTGATCGCGAATGTGGCGTCCACCTACTACGCGGCGCGGGCGGGCGAAGAGGGCATCGCGCTGGCGCAGCGCACGATGCAAACGCGCAGCTATGCCGTGCAAATCGCCAAAGACCGCCTGGATGCCGGCGTGACGTCGCTGGTGGATTACGAGCAGGCGGAGATTCTGCTGACCCAGGCGCAAACGCAGCTGGCCGAGCTGCAGCGCACCACGGCCGCCGACTGGAACCGGCTGTGGGTGCTGGTGGGCGAGACGCCGGCCAGCCCCATACCCCCATCGACCCCGATCGAGGCCGCCGGCCAGTTCGACGCCCTGGACCCCAGCCTGCCGTCGACGCTGCTCGTGTCCAGGCCCGATATCCGGCAGGCCGAAGAACGGCTGCTCAGCGCCAATGCGAACATAGGCGCGGCGCGGGCCGCCTTGTTTCCGCGGATCGCGCTGACGGGCTCGCTGGGCTACGCGTCGACTGACCTGTCCGAGCTGTTTTCCTCGCCCAGTCAAATCTGGGGCGTGGGCGCCGGCATCGGACTGCCGATTTTCGATTATGGCCAGCGCCGCGCCGCTGTCGATCTGGCCACGGCGCAGCGCGATGAGCTGGTCGCCAACTATCAAAAGGCCGTGCAGACCGCCTTCAGCGAAGTGGCCACCGCGCTGGAAGGGCGCCAGCGCTTTCAAGAGCAGGTGGCGGCGCAGGGCACGGCGATCCTGGCGCAACGCCGGCTGGCTGAAACTGCTGACCTGCGTTACCAGAACGGTATATCAATCTACCTGGAAGTCGTGGATGCCCGTCGCGGCCTGTTCACCGCCGAACAGCAAATGCTGTCGCTGCGGGCGGCGCAACTGCAGAACGGCGTGTCGCTCTATGTGGCGCTGGGTGGCGGCGATGACACTGACGAGGAGATGGCGCCATGACATCCATGGTCTTGGCGTGGATCTGCGCCTTGCTGACGTTGGCACTGCTGTATCTGGCCAGCCCGGTCTTCGTGCCGCTGACGTTCGCGCTGTTCCTGATCTGCCTGGTGGCGCCCTTGCCGCATCGGCTGCGGCGCTGGATGCCTGCGCCGCTGGCCGCCATCGTGGTGCTGCTGGTGACGCTGGGCGCGTCGGTGGTGTTCCTGTCGCTGGCGGGGTGGGGGTTCAGCCTGGTGGCGCAATGGGTGGCGCTGAACGCCGGGCGCTTTCAGCGCCTGTTCTCGCTGGAGACGGAAACGATGCACCCGCATGTGGCGATGCTGCTGCGCCTGTTCCTGGACAACTTCAATGTGTCGTGGCTGCTGCGCGCCTTCCAGGAAATTGCCTTGCGTATCAACAGCATGCTGGGCCTGATCTTCATGTCGTTCGTGTTCATTGCGCTGGGGCTGTTCGAACTGGATGAAGCGCCGGGCCGACTGACGCGGCTGCTGGGTGCGGAACGCGCCCGCGCGTGGTGCGGCATCGCGGCGCAGGTCGCCTCCAAGTTGCGGCGCTACATGGCGATCCGGACCGTGGCCAGCATTCTGACGGGCGTCACCGTCTGGTTGTTCGCGATCTACGCCGGGCTGGAACTCGCGACGGCGTGGGGCGGGCTGGCCTTTCTGCTGAATTACATCCCATTCCTGGGGCCGTTGGTGGCGACCGTGTTCCCCGCGTTCTTCGCCTTCGTGCAGGTCGGGTCGCTGCAGACCAGCATCATGGTGCTGCTGGTGCTGAACCTGATTCAAATCGTCTACGGCTGCTATCTGGAACCCCGGCTGGCCGGCAGCGCGTTTTCGCTATCGCCGTTGATGGTGATGGTGGCGGTGTTTTTCTGGGGCCTGGTTTGGGGAATACCCGGGACGTTCATCGGAGTGCCCTTGCTGATCACCCTGACGACGGTGTTCAGCGCCACCACGCATTTGCGCGTGGGGCGATCACACACGTCGATTCATTCTGGAGGTGCATGATGGAAAGCAGTACTCCCAAGAAGCTTGGTTTGCTGGCGTTGACCGGCATGGTGGTGGGTTCGATGATCGGCGCGGGGATCTTTTCCTTGCCCAGAACCTTTGGCGGCGCGACCGGCGTGGTGGGGGCCGTGATCGCGTGGATCATCGCCGGGGCGGGCATGTACACGCTGGCGCGCGTGTTCCAGACCTTGGCCGAGCGCAAACCCGACCTGGACGCCGGCGTGTTCGCCTACGCCAAGGCGGGGTTTGGCGACTACCTGGGCTTTCTGTCGGCGTTCGGGTATTGGATCGGCAGCTGCATCGGCAACGTCTCGTACTGGGTGTTGATCAAGTCCACGCTGGGCGCCTTTTTCCCGGTGTTTGGCGATGGCAACACCGTGGTGGCCATTCTGGCGGCGTCGGTGGGCATCTGGCTGTTTCACTTCCTGATCTTGCGCGGCGTGCAGCAGGCGGCGTTCATCAACGCGGTGGTCACGGTCGCCAAGATCATTCCGATCGTGGTCTTCATCGTCGTGCTGGCCGTGGCGTTCAAGCTGGATCTGTTCCGCGCCAACTTCTGGGGCGACCGCAGCGGGGCCAGCCTGTTCGAGCAGGTGCGGCTGACCATGCTGGTGACCGTCTTCGTTTTCCTGGGGATCGAGGGCGCCAGCGTGTATTCACGCTACGCCATGAAACGCTCGCATGTGGGGGTGGCGACCCTGATCGGCTTTGTGACCGCGCTGTGCCTGATGGTGCTGGTGACGCTGCTGCCCTATGCCGTGATGGAGCAGGGCGACATCGCCGGCCTGCGCCAGCCGTCCATGGCGGGCGTGCTGGCGTCGGTGGTGGGGCCGTGGGGCGCGGTGTTCGTGAGCGCGGGCCTGGTGGTGTCGGTGCTGGGCGCCTATCTGGCCTGGTCGCTGATCTGCGCGGAAGTGATGCACGCCGCCTCCAAGAACGAAGACATGCCGCGCGCATTTGCGCGCGAGAACAAGAACGGCGTGCCGTCGGTGGCGCTGTGGACCACCAACATCATCGTGCAGCTGTTCGTGATCAGCACGTACTGGTCGAGAGATGCGTTCGCACTGATGCTGAGCCTGACCAGCGCCATGTCCTTGATTCCGTACTTTCTGGTTGCCGCGTTCGGCTTCATGCTGGCCAAGCGTGGCGAAACCTATATCGACGGCAAGGATCGCACCCGAGACCTGGTGCTGGCCGGCATCGCGGCGCTGTACACCGCGTTCATGGTGTACGCCGGCGGTCTGAAATTTGTATTGCTGTCAGCACTTTTATACGCGCCGGGGTCCGCCCTGTATTTCTGGGCCAGGCGCGAACAGGGCAGGCCGCTCTTCACCGGATGGGAGCTGGTCGTGTTCATCGTGGCGTGCATCGGATGCCTGGCGGCCATTGGCGGCCTGGTGTACGGGTGGATCGCCATCTAACTTTCAGGAGTGAGTCATGGCTGATACCGAAGCATTTGGCGTGCATTCAGAGGTAGGGCAGTTGCGGACGGTGATGGTGTGCGCCCCAGGGCGCGCCCATGAACGCTTGACCCCCTCTAACTGCGATGCGCTGCTGTTTGATGACGTGATGTGGGTCGACAATGCCAAGCGGGACCATTTCGACTTCATCACCAAGATGCGCGACCGTGGCGTGGACGTGGTCGAAATGCATAACCTGCTGACCGAGACGCTGGCCGTTCCCGAGGCCAAGAAATGGATTCTGGACAACCAGGTCGTGGCCGATCAGGTGGGCCTGGGGCTGGTGGACGAGATCCGCAGCTATCTGGACGGTTTGCCCGACCGCAAGCTGGCCGAAACGCTGATCGGCGGGCTTTCCACCGAGGAGTTTCCCGAATCGGTGGGCGGTGAACAGTTGGCGCTGATCAAGGAGGCGGCCGGCGTGACCGAGTACCTGTTGCCGCCGCTGCCCAACACGCTGTACACGCGTGACACCACCTGCTGGATCTACGGCGGCGTGACGCTCAACCCGCTGTTCTGGCCCGCGCGCCATGAAGAAACGATCCTGACCACATCCATCTACAAGTTCCATCCCCGCTTTGCGGGCAAGGTGAACGTGTGGTGGGGCGACCCCACCGTGGACCACGGCCTGGCCACGCTGGAAGGCGGCGACGTCATGCCGATCGGCAACCGCACGCTGTTGATCGGCATGAGCGAGCGCACCTCGCGCCAGGCCATCAGCCAGCTTGCCGCTAGCCTGTTCGAGAAGAACGCGGTGGACCGAGTGATCGTGGCCGCCATGCCCAAGCTGCGCGCCGCCATGCACCTGGACACGGTGCTGACGTTCGCCGACCGCGACTGCGTGCTGATCTACCCCGACATCGTCAACAGCATCCAGGCGTTTTCCTATCGGCCGGGCAAGGGGCCGGGCGGGCTGGAACTGCACAAGGACAAGGGATCGCTGGTGGAGGTGATCGGCGAAGCGCTGGGCGTGGCCAAGATGCGGGTCATCGAGACGGGCGGCAACGCCTATCTGCGCGAACGCACGCAGTGGGACAGTGGCGCCAACCTGGTGTGCGTATCGCCCGGCGCGGTGCTGGCCTATGACCGCAACGTCTATACCAACACCTTGCTGCGCAAGGCGGGCATCGAGGTCATCACCTTTGTCGGCGCCGAGCTGGGCAGGGGACGCGGCGGCGGCCACTGCATGACCTGCCCGATTTCCCGGGACGCGGCGTAAGGGCGGGAGGCCCACATGGAGACGGCCAAGCTTTCTCGCATGGCGCTCGTCGCCATGGTGGTGGGGTCGATGGTGGGCGCGGGAATCTTCTCGCTGCCCAGCATCTTCGCGCGCTACACCGGCCCGGTAGGCGGGCTGGTGGCGTGGACGATATCCGGCACCGGCATGCTGACGCTGGCGATGGTGTTCCAGTTCCTGACGCGCCGTCGTCCGGATCTGGATGCCGGGATCTTCGCCTACGCCAAGGCGGGCTTTGGCCGCTACATCGGCTTTCTGGCCGCGCTGGGTTACTGGACGGCCGCCTGCCTGGGCAACGTCAGCTACTTCGTCGTGTTCAAGGCGACGCTGGGCGCGGTGTTTCCCTTTTTTGGCGACGGCGACACCGTGGCGGCGGTACTGGTGTCGTCGGTCTTGCTGTGGGCGACGCACTTCGCCATTTTGCGTGGCATCCGCCAGGCCACCGGAATGAACACGGTGGTGACCATTGCCAAGATCGTGCCCATCGCCATCTTCATCGTCTGCGCCGCGCTGGCGGTGGACCTGGACGTGCTGCGGCAGAATCTGCTTGACGGCCAGAGCGTGGGTGGTACCTCCAGCCTGATGGAGCAGGTGCGCGGCACCATGCTGGTGACGGTGTTCGTGTTCCTGGGCGTGGAAGGCGCCAGCGTCTATTCGCGTTACGCCAAGCGCCGCGAGGATGTCGCCGTGGCAACCGTGGTCGGCTTTCTGCTGGTGCTGACCCTGCTGGTCTGCGTGACGCTGCTGTCTTATGGCGTGCTGCCGCGCGCGGAACTCGCCGCGCTGCGCAACCCGTCGATGGCGGGCGTGCTGCGTTCGATTGTCGGCCCGTGGGGCGGGGTGCTGATCAGCGTGGGGCTGATGGTGTCGGTGGCGGGCGCATACCTGTCCTGGATTCTGCTTGCCGCGGAAGTCTTGCGGGCCGCGGCGCGGGCGGCGGTGATGCCCGGCTTTCTGGGTAAAGAGAACCGGCATGGCGTCCCCGCCGCCGCGCTGTGGCTCAGCAATGGCATCGTTCAGCTGTTCCTGATCGCCACTGTGTTCACGCAAGACACCTTTGTGCTGATCAAGAACATGGCCAGTTCCATGAGCCTGGTGCCGTATTTCTTTGTGGCGGGTTTCGGCCTGATGGTGGCGTTTCGGGGCGAGGCGTATGCGGGCTGGAGCCGTCGCCGCGCCTTTGATCTGGCGCTGGCGGCCGTGGCCACGGTTTACGCGGCAGGCTTGGTGTATGCCGGCGGCTTTCTGTACTTCACGCTGTCGGCGCTGATTTACGCGCCGGGCACGATTCTGTTCCTGATCGCGCGGCGAGAGCAGCAGGGCGCCGCCTTTGCGCCGTTCGAGTGGCCCATTCTGCTGATCATTCTGGCGGGCTGCGTTGCCGGCGTATGGGCCATCAGCACCGCCAACCTGGCGATGTTGTAGGCGCCCCGGCATGGCATGGAGAACAGGGCACCCATGAACAGCGAGCTTGCCATTGTGCTGGTCATTCTGGTCGGGGCCATTGCGCTCTTTGTCATCGGCCGTCCGCGCTCGGACGCCGTCGCCTTGCTGGTGATGCTGCTGCTGCCGCTAAGCGGCACCGTGACATATCGCGAGGCGCTTATCGGGTTCTCGAACCCCAACATCATCCTGATCGCCTGCCTGTTTGTCGTGGGCGAAGGGCTGGTGCGCACCGGCATCGCGCAGCGGGTGGGCGACTTGCTGCTGCGCCATGGCGGGCGCAGTGAAACGTGGCTGGTACTGCTGGTGATGGGGGCCGTGGGCCTGATGGGGTCGGTGATGAGCTCGACCGCCGTCGTCGCCATTTTCGTGCCCATCGTGCTGCGCATCGCGCGCAAGTCGGGCATCCCCAGCCGCAGGATCCTGATGCCCATGGGCGTAGCCGCGGCCATCAGCGGCATGTTGACGCTGGTGGCCACCACGCCCAACCTGGTGCTCAACAGCGCCTTGGGGTACAGCGGCTACCCGGGCTTTTACTTCTTTGACTTCACGCCCATTGGCGTCGTGATCCTGGCCGTGGGCATTGTCTACATGCTGGTCGCCCGGCGCTTCATTGACGCCAGCCCGCCCAAGGAAGCCGCCAGCCGGCCCAGCTTTGGCGATTGGGCCACGAAGTACTCGCTGCAAAACCGGGCTTACCGGCTGCGTGTCGACACGCAGTCCGACCTGGTGGGGCGCCAACTGGAGGTGTGCGGCGAAGAACTGGGCAAGCAAGGCTGCGTCATTGCCATCGAGCGCAGCACGCGCTTTGCCAAGTCGGTGCTGCGCGCCACCGCGGACAACGTGCTGGAGGAGGGCGACATCCTGTTGCTGGACGTCGATGCCCAGGCGTTCGACATCGCCGGTTTCTGCGCGCGGCACCGCTTGCAGCGTTTGCCGGTGTCGGGGCTGTACTTTTCGGACCAGGCGCGTGACGTGGGCATGGTCGAGGTCATCATTCCGTCCGAGTCTCGGCTGGTGGGCTCGTATGCGCGCGAGTCGGTGGCCTTGCAGCGGCATGGGCTGTTCATCGTCGGCATCTGGCGCGGCAAGCAGGCGCGCCTGGACTTGCCCGGCACGCGGCTGCGGGTGGGCGATACCTTGCTGGTGGTGGGGCCCTGGGCCGGCATCTTTTCGCTGCAGGCCGAAGAGCACGACCTGGTCAGCCTGGCCATGCCGATGGAAGCGGAGTCGCTGGTGCCCGCGCCGGGCAAGGGCGGTTACGCGCTGCTGTCGCTGGCGGTGGTGGTCTTTCTGATGCTGACCGACTGGGTGCCCAATGTCACGGCGGGGCTGGTCGGCTGCCTGCTGATGGGCCTGTTCGGTTGCGTCAATCTGGACGTTGCGTACCGCGCCATCAACTGGCGCGCGCTGATCCTCATCGTGGGGATGCTGCCGTTCGCGCTGGCGCTCAAGCGCAGTGGCGGCGTGGACCTGGCCGCGCAGTATCTGCTGTATCAGTCGGGTTCCTGGGGCATCTATGGCCAGTTGGCGCTGGTGTTCGTGGCCACCGTCGGCTTGGGCATCGTCATATCGGGCACGGCAACCGCCGTGCTGATGGGGCCGGTGGCCATCAGCATTGCCGAGGCGTTGCACGCGTCGCCGCATGCGTTTGCGATGACGGTTGCCATTGCGGCGTCGGCCGCCTTCATGTCGCCGGTCTCAACGCCATCCAACGCGCTGGTCAGCGTGGCGGGAGGCTATGGGTTTTCTGATTATCTGAAGCTGGGAACGCCGTTGACGGCGTTATCGCTGCTTATCAGCGTCACATTGATTCCCGTGCTGTTTCCTTCCTGACGCCGGGATCCGAAGGAGCTCTTATGGCTACCAAATCGCTCGTTCTACTTTGCGCGGCCGCGCTGCTGTGCGGCGCCAACGCGGCGCACTCGCATGAGATACCCACGCCGCCGCCTGACCCCGCCGCCGCGCCCGCGCCGCGCGACGCCGCGATCCTGATCGAAAACGTCCGCATCTTCAACGGCCAATCGCCCGAACTGTCGGCGCCCAGCAGCGTGCTGGTGCGCGGCAACACCATTGCCCAGATCTCGCGCGACAAGATCACGGCCGATGGCGCCCGCGTGATCGATGGCGGTGGGCGCACCTTGATGCCCGGCCTGATCGACGCGCACTGGCACAGCATGTTTGTCGGGGTGCCTGTCATCGTCGCGGTGACGCAGGACGCAGGCTATCTGAATCTGGTTGCCGGCGTCGAGGCGCGCAAGACGTTGATGCGCGGCTTCACCACGGTGCGCGACTTGGGCGGCGCGGTGTTCGGGCTGAAGGCGGCGATCGACCAGGGCGTGATTCCGGGGCCGCGCATCTACCCGTCGGGCGCCATGATCAGCGTCACCAGCGGCCATGGCGATTTCCGCAGCACGGCGGATCTGCCGCGCACCTTGGGCGCGCCCGCGTCGCGCCATGACATCGTGGGGGATAGCGCCATCGCTGATAGCCCCGACGAGGTGCGCCTGCGCGTGCGCGAACAGCTCATGCGGGGAGCCACCCAGGTCAAGCTGACGGGGGGAGGCGGGGTGTCGTCGCCGCACAGCCCGCTGGATGTGGTGACCTTCAGCGACGCCGAGTTGAGCGCGGCCGTGGGCGCCGCCACCGATTGGGGCACCTACGTGGCGGTGCATGCGTACACGCCGCTCGCAATTCAACGGGCGCTGAAGGCGGGCGTGCTGAGCATTGAACACGGCAGCCTGATGGACGACGAGACCGCCCAGATGCTGGCGCGCTCGGGCGCCTGGCTCAGCACACAACCCTTTCCCGATGCCTTGGCGGACGTCTTTCCGCCGGGCTCGGACGAACGCAAGAAGGCGCTGGAAGTCTTCGCCGGCACCGACCGGACGTACAAGCTGGCGATCAAGTATCAGCTGAAGACGGCGTTTGGCACCGACATCCTGTTCTCCAGCAAGCTGGCCGAGCAGCAGGGGAGCATTCTGGCGAGCCTTGTCCGCTGGTACACGCCGGCGCAAGTGCTGATGATGGCCACGGGCACCAATGCGCAGTTGCTCAAGCTGTCTGGCTTGCGCAATCCGTATCGGGGCGACCTGGGCGTGGTGCGAGAAGGCGCGCTGGCCGACCTGATCCTGGTCGACGGCGACCCCTTGCAGGACATCACCTTGATTGGCGACGCCGAGCGGCGCTTCTTGCTGATCATGAAGGACGGCGTGCTGGTGAAGGACGCGATGGCGAAGTAGGTGTCGAAGTTCATTGAACTTGAGATTTGGTTGATCGAACTTGAAAGTTACTGGTTGTGTCTATGTCGCATTTATGCGGGCTCCTGCGCGATTAGGCAGGTAAGGTAAAAAATTGGGTAGCACGGTGTTCTGGGTGAGCAGCGAGCAAGCCTTAGATTTTTGGTTCACCAAACAGCGTTTGGCACCTCAAAAATTCATTGAAGTTGATTTTTTCCTCTGAACAGTCGCCGACTGGGAACCGCCGCTTAGGCCGCCGCTGGCAACTAGGGATCCCTGGACTTGCGTGAGCGTTTAGCGGCATGGGGGAGCGCGGTGGTTGCCCGCGAGGAGCGCTATCTCGAAGCGAAGTTCGGCGATGACTACCGCCGCTACAAGGCCGAAGTTCGCCGCTGGCTCTAACAACTGACAGAGGCAGGTTACGCGCAGGGGCCCTCGATGCAGGCGCTCATCGAATGGGCAGAGAGGCGTCATGAATTTGGTACCACCTGATCCCCAGCAATTGAGTCGCTTTACACAGCAAAAGGCATCCATTCTGGATCGCCATGATGCGCATGACCACTCCTGGCCGGGAGCGTGAGCTTGAATCATCGCTGGACAGCAGAACGTCCGACATGCCGTCCAGCTCCCGTCTTCTGAACGATTGGAGAGCGGTTTAGATTTCCGTCTGCTCGGAGATCTCTAGGGCATCATCAACCTCGATGCCGAGATACCGCAACGTCGACTCCAGCTTAGAGTGCCCGAGGAGCAACTGCACGGCCCCGCAGGTTCTTCGTCCGCTGGTAGATGAGGGTCGCCTTCGTGCGGCGCATCGAATGACTGCCGTAGTTGGCGCGGTCCAAATCCAGCTCGTCGACCCAGTTTCCGAGAATTCGGGCGTATTGGCGGGTTCAGACCACGCCTGTCCGGCGTCTCGCCATTGGCAAGCAGGCGGACATCGCGATCAGCCCGAGCACTAGCACCGCGCCTCCAAGCACGCCAAGACCGGTGCCGAATGCCGCGCTGACACCCATTGCCACCAGCGCGGCACTGCCAATCTGACAGAACCCTACCAGTCCTGAGGCGGTGGCTGTATGCCCGTGCTCGCTGGCAATGGCCCCGGACACGGCTAGCGACAACGACGAACCATTGGCGAGACTGACCAAGCACATCGGCAGCACCACGGCGGCTGCGCCATGCAGCCCCAGCGCCACTACGGTCAAGAATGCCACGCCTCCTAGCACGAAGCACATGATGCCGGCGGCGAGGATGCGGTCATAGGGCCAGCAATCAAGCAAGCGCTTGGCCAGCAAATTGGCACCGATGATGCCGGCCGTGAGCGGCAGGTACAGCCAACCGCTTTGCTCCTCACTCAACCCTTGGCGTGCGAAAAGAAACGGCGACTGGGTCAAGTAGACAAACCAGGCGCAATAGATCGCGCAAACCACCAAGGTATAGCGGCGAAAAGTTCGGTCGCGCAGGACATGGCTGAAGCCGATAAAGGCAGAGGTCCGGGTACGGGCAGCGATGGGAAGCGTTTCCGGTAGCAGCGTCATCACCATGAGCAGAGCCAGGACACCGAACGCGGCGACGAACAGGAAGTCAGACCTCCAGCCGAAAGCCGCGGCCAGGTGTCCGCCTATGGCCGGCGCCAGCGCTGGCGACAGCGACACTATCGGGTAGATCACCGCATAGACCTTGGCAGACTTACGCTTGCCGCAGGTGTCGGCGATCAGTGCACGGCCAATGACAAGGCCAGCAGCCGCGCCGATTGCTTCCAGCATGCGCCACGCCAGAAATCCGTTGTAGCTCGCGGAGAGGGCACAGCCCACCGAGCCGACGATGTAGAGGGCGATGCCAGCCACTAGAACGGGCTTACGGCCATTGCGATCCGACAGTGGCCCGTAAGACAACTGGGCAATTGCCAGTGCCAGCAGGTAGAAAGAGATCGTCTGCGGCATCTGCCAGTCAGCGACGCCAAAGTCAGTGGACATGCTCGGCATGGCGGGCAGATAGACGTCCGACGCGATCAGGCCGAAGGCACTTAGCATGGCGACGGTCAGAATGAACGATAAGCGAGGCATGGCGATTCCCGGCAGCTAGGCAAGCAGGCTGCGTGTTGAAGGATTGGAGGGGATGAGCCCCATGCTACGGGTACGCCATTCATGTGAAAATGCAGAAAATTGCAGCCCATAGCTGCATATTCGCAACGCGAGCAACGAGGCAGCGATGAATTGGGACGACGTGCGGATATTTCTGGCAATCAAGCGCGCGGGCACCTTGCGCGGGGCGGCGCAGCAACTAGTCATCGATCAGACCACGGTCAGCCGGCGTCTGACCGGATTGGAGCGGACGCTGGGCAGTCGCCTGTTCCTGCGCACTACGGGTGGCTTGGTGCTGACCGACACTGGCCAGGAAGTGCTGCGCATGGCCGAGGACATGGAACGCATGGCCGTGTCCTTCGAACGCCGCGGTGAGGGTGCCGATGCGCGCGTGGCCGGTGAGGTGCGCGTGACCACCACCGATGCGCTCGCTGTGGACTTCGTGGTTCCAGCCATTGAACACTTGCGTGCCAGCCATCCCGAGGTGCGCGTGATCTTGAGCACTACGACGCGGCTGCTCGATGTGGCGCGGCGGGAGGCCGACATTGCTGTACGCACCCTGCGGCCGGAGCAGCCGGATTTGATCGTTCGCAAACTCGGTTGCTGGGAAGTCGGCCTCTACGCTACCCGAGGCTATCTGGAAAAACATGGCGAACCGCAGCCCGGGCAAGGCCTTTCGAATCACGATATTGCGCTCTACCAGCAGGGTGTGACCGGCCGGCAGGACGACACGCTGGCGGGTGAATCTAGGGCACACGGTCGCGTGGTTGCCGAACTGGATTCGAGTCTGATGCTCGCGACCTTCGTGCGGGCCGGCTTGGCCATAGGCGAGTTGCCCGAGTACGTGGCCCGTCGGGATCGCGCGCTAGTGCGGCTATGGCCGGAGCGACGTCGGGCCAAGCCCTACGAGGCGTGGCTGGTGTTGCACCAAGACTTGGCGCGCACGGCCAGAGTTCGTGTCGTCGTGGAGGCACTCACATCGGCGTTCGCTGATTAAACATTAGGCATTGGCAAGCCACGTAGTGGCGAAGTTCGGCGACATGACCATCTCGGCCGCTCACAACCAATGCAGGGCTGTACCATGCGGATTCGATTCGTCCAGGCCAATGCATGGCCATCAACACTTAACAGGGGAATGCCGGACGGTTGCCGCGCGGCCACGGGCAGGAATTGTGGAAGTGCCAGTGGGCTTTCGTTGCAAATTCAGACGCATCGCGAGGCGAGCATGGTGCGCGCAAATTCATTGCGTTGTTCCTGCTCCGTAACGTAGTTGAGGGCGGCGGAGTGGTGATAGCCGAAGGTCGGATTACGGTCACGCATGGGATACTACGCATCCGATCGGCAACGGTTAGATCGATATGCTTCGTCTTCTTTTCCTGTCCGGCAGCCTACGCTCCGCGTCGTCTAATACACACGCACTCGTCGCGGCTTCCATGTTGGTGCCGCACTGCGTTGTAGTCGAACACTACAACGAGATTGGCGAACTGCCTCACTTCAATCCGGATCTTGAAGACAAACTACCCGCGCGCATCGTTGACCTGCGCACTCGAGTGAATGAGGCTGACGGCCTCCTCGTTGCTTGCCCGGAGTACGCTCGTGGAATCCCTGGGTCCTTTAAGAACATGCTGGATTGGCTGGTAGGAAGCCCGGATTTTCCGGGAAAGCCCGTCGCCCTTTTAAACACCTCGCCACGAGCGTCCGCTGCTCAAGCAGCCTTGAAGCTGGTCTTGGAGACTATGTCTGCAACGCTCATCCCGGAGGCATGCGTGACTCTCCAATTGTTGGGCAAACAGACCGACCCGGTTGCGATAGCGAATGATCCAATTAGCAGGGAAATACTGCGGCAAGCACTTCAGGCAATCGTCGATCATATCTTGGCGGCATCATCCGAGGCTCCCTGGACGCAGCGGTAATACACTTTGTCGAAAGGCGGCTCGCGTGTCGTGATTAGACCTTGATAAACCGGTCGTGAATGACCGCTCCTGGCCGGGAGCCGACCTGTCGAAAGGCCGAGGACGACTCGATGCAGACATCGCGAAAACGCGAATTGAGTTCGGCTCGGGAAACCAAGGGAAACAGATGCGGTGAACTCAAGTACGATTGCGTTGTGTAAAAACTATATTCATCACCTCCTTTTTTTTCACACAATCGGAAAACGCAGTCATGGCGGACGAGAAGCATTCTGCAGTGGGCGGGCGAGTCAGCATTTATCGCAGGCCGAACAGCAGATTCTGGCAATGCCAGGGCACGTTCGACGGCAAGAGCGAGCGCGTCAGCTCCAAGACGGAAGATCTCGGCAAGGCACGACACTTTGCCGAGAACTGGTATTTGTCGAAAACGGATGGCATGGATGCGAATGCCGGCGATAGCGACGCAGCACGTCGCGTGGCTCGCGCCGGTCGGCCAAATTACAGTTTGCCGTTGCATGACAAACGGGCGCGCTTTCTGGCGGCGGCGATTGATCTGGTGGCACAAGTGGGGTTCCGTGACACGCAGGTCAACGCGATCGCAGAGCACGCCGGCATGTCCCCCGCCACGCTATACCGGTATTTCAGCTCGCGGGAAAGCCTGCTGGTGGAAGTGGTCTCTCACGTGTCGCAGCACGAGGTCAATGTCGTCGCCGGAATCGCCATGGGAAACGACGGGCCGGCCACGCTATTGCGGGAGTGCGCCTACGCTTTCGGCAGCCGGGCCATCCGCGCCAAGCAGTTGGGCTATGCACTGGTCGCCGAGCCGGTCGATTCGGCCATCGAGGTCGAGCGGCTGAAATACCGCAGCAAGCTGATGCGCGTCTTTGAAACGATCATCGAACGCGGTATGCGCAACGGCGACTTCGTCACGCAGAACCCGGAGGTATCCTCCGCCTGCATCGTCGGGTCATTGTTCGAAGCCCTGATCGGCCCGCTGGCGCGTAATAACGATGCTACCGAGCGACAGCGGTTGGCACGCGTCAGGGAGATCGCGGACTTTTGCGTAAGAGCCGTGGAGCGGCGCTGAGCAATCGCTAACAATCAATCTACCGGTGGCCGACAAACTGAGCCAGTCCGCCTTGCATGGCCTGCGTGGCGGAGTGCGCCTCTAGCGTCTTGATCTCGTTTTCCAGCGCCTGCGCCATGGGTAGCGTGTGAGCGGCGACCAACAGGGATTTGGCCCGCTGGATCGTCTGTCGATGCGCAACCGTCATTTCGTCCGCCAGATAAATGGCGCTTTGTCGCAACGCATGCACCGGCGCAACGGCGTGCAAGATACCCCAATCCATAGCCTGTTTGGCGCTGATGGTGCCGCCCGACAGGATCATCCATTTGGCCCGCTGATGGCCGATGACACGGGGCAACCTGACGCTGCTGCCTCCGCCGGGCAAAAGTTCGCGCAGGACGTGGGCGTCGCCGATGGTGGCGTCATCCGCAGCGATCACAGCATCGCAGCACAACAGTAGTTCCAGTCCGCCGGCGCGCACGGCGCCGTGCGCCATGCCGATCACGGGCAGCGGTGACGATTCGAATCGCCGGCACACTTCACGGAATTTATCGAGCAGGCGCCGCACGGCGGTCTTGCCGCCTTCGAGCAGTTCAACGAGGTCGGCCCCGGCGCAGAAATTTCGGCCCGACCCGCAGAAGATGACCGCCCGCACGTCCGCCGAGGCTTCCGCCGCATCCAATGCGGCGATCACGTCGCCCAGAAGTTCGGAGCTGACGGCATTGGCTTTCTGTGGCCGGTCGAGCGTGATCCAGGCGATGCCGGCGTCCACCGTGCACAAGCGTGTGAGCGGTCGTCCTTCGTGCTTCGATCCAACTTGTTCCATTACTTCACCTTGTTTTCTATCGGTATTACTGTGGCCCTGGGTCACGGTGCAAATCGCGCCCCGCCGTCCAGGCGGTAGCAGGTGCCGTTCACGTAGGGGTTGGTCAGGATGGCGTGCACCATTCGCGCGAACTCGTCTGGGTATCCGGTGCGCTTCGGAAATAGAAAGCTCTTCTCCATGGCCTCCATGCCCTTTTGCGGCACGTTCGCGGTGAGCTCGGTTTCAAAGACGCCTGGCGCCACAGCCATGCAGCGGATGCCATGCTCGGCCAGATCGCGGGCAATTGGGAGAGTCATGCCGACGATCGCCGCCTTGCTTGCGCTGTAGGCTGCCTGTCCCTTCAAGCCGTCGAACGCCGCGATGGAACTTGTGTTCACGATTACCCCGCGTTGGCCGAGATCGTCGGGTCGGTTGTCGACCATCCTCTCAACCGCCAGCCGCAGCACGTTGAATGAACCCGTCAGGTTGATGCCGATGATTCTGTTCCACAACGCCAGATCATGGGCGACGCCGCGCGATACGGTCTTTGCCGCGGAGGGAATCCCCGCGCAATTGACCACGAAACGAAGCTCGCCGAAAGCGCCCACCCCTTGCTCGATGGCGGCGCCAACTTCCACGGGGTTGCAAACATCAGCCTTCGCGGCCACGTGCTCACCAGGCAGATCCGCTCTGACCGCCTCCAGCCTTTCCGGATTCAGGTCGATCAGGACCAGTCTCGCTCCCTGGGATGCCAGCATTTGAGCCGTCGCACGGCCTAGTCCTGAACCCGCGCCTGTCACAATTCCTGTCGAATTCGCGAGGTTCATACTGGGCTCCGCATGGCGTCGCGCAGTTCTTGGCGCAACACGAACCGTTGGGTTTTTCCGGACGGGGTCTTCGGCAGCTCGTCCCGGTAGTGAACCCGCCGCGGATACGCATGCGCGGCGTATTCCGTGCGTACCTTTTGCTGCAGTTCTTCCGATAGCGCTTGGTTGGCAGCGTATCCCAGGTTCAGCACGACGACCGCCTCCAGGACCTCACCCCGGATCTCGTCAGGAACGGCCACGACGGCAACGTCCCGCACGGCTGGATGCCCGGCGATCACCGATTCCACATCGAACGGGCCAATCCGGTAGCCGGCCATGATAATCACGTCATCGTCGCGCGATGAAAAGCGGAAATAGCCGTCGTCGTCGTACAAAGCCAGGTCCCCGGTCAGGTACCACCGTCCGCAGGGTGTCAGCCTGTCGCCGTCTTTCTCCGGAGAGCTGGCGTATCCGCTGAACCACGCCAAGGGGCTGTGGGACAGGCGCGCGGCCAGCAGCCCGGCATGATTTGGCCCCAGCTCCTCGTGCGTCGTGGGATCAATCACGGTCATATGCCAACCAGGCAAGGCGCGGCCCATGGAGCCGGGCTTGATCGGCTGCCGCAGATCCGGGTGATGATGGTTGTTGAGCAGCATCCCCGCTTCTGTTTGCCCGAAGTGGTCGTGGACCAGCGCGCCCAGTCCGGCAGGCGCCCACTGATTGACGTCCGGCGTCAGGGGTTCGCCCGCGCTGGACGCGCATCGCAGAGTGACAAATCCTTCAGGCACGCCATGGGCCTTTAGGCTGCGGTAGACCGTTGGGGCCGCCGTGAAGTTCGTGACGCCCTCGCGCTTGAGCACCGCCAGCGTGCCTTCGGGAGAGAACTTTTCGGTGTGCATGATTGACGGCACGCCCGTAGACAGCGACACCATCACGCCAAAATAAAGTCCGTAAGCCCAACCGGGATCTGCCGCGTTCCAGAAGGTGTCTTCGGCAAGCAGACCCAGTCCAAATTCGCCATAGGCTTGAAACCCCGCCACCGCTCGCAATGGCACGACAACGCCTTTTGGCTTGCCCGTAGTACCCGACGTATACACCTCGATGACCGCGCCTTGGCTTGACGTGACGTGCGCCGTGAAGCATCGATCACCGCCTGCCTCGATCTCAGCCAGGGTCATTTCACCAGTTGGGGCGGCACCGGCGACCGCGACTCGCAATACGGGCAAGGCCTGGCCTGGAAGGCCTTCGAGTTTGGCGCGCTGGGTTTCGTCGCATATCACGAGCTTGGCGCCGCTGCACGCGAGCCGCATCTCAATGGCAGGCTTGGCGAAGGCCGTAAATAGCGGCACATAGACGGCGCCAAGCCGCCAGATCGCCAGCAGTGTGACCAGGTAATCCTCGCCTTTAGCCATTAGCGTCGCGATGCGATCCCCCGCACCGTAGCCTCGCTTGCTCAATCCGCTGGCAAGCCTCTCGGACCGCTCTCGCAATTGTCCGTAGGTGATGACGTTGACTTCGCCATCCGCGCCGACGATGCGGTAAGCGGTGGCGCCAGGATCGTGCCGGTCGCAGAACAAATCGCTTGCCGTGGCATCTGCCGCGCCGTAGGCGTCG
>Ga0213827_1000651_pt1 | contig 24739 bp, 25 predicted proteins | sample MC6MC0898MG_FD_180669 | JGI IMG/M metagenome (GOLD analysis project Ga0213827, IMG submission 180669) | Enriched soil aggregate microbial communities from Iowa State University, Ames, United States - MC6-MC0898-MG | ecosystem: Environmental > Terrestrial > Soil > Unclassified | place: USA: Iowa...
GGAAGACTTGAGCGACCACATGCGCATCATCCCCATCGCCGACGCCAGCATCCACAGCCCGGTCGGCCTGCTGCTGCGCCGCAGCGAGCCACGTTCGGCGATTGCCGAGCAGTGTTTCGACGAGGCGCGTGTGTTGTTCGCCACAACGTGATTCCGGAACAACCACAGAAACTTCCTACAGCACACTAGGAAGTTTCTGCAGCGACACTCCTCTCTTACGGCTTTCCATCGCTGGATCATCGAAAATGGTTTTAGCCCGAGCGACATTGGCCGCAATCGCCGTTACATGGACTGGGCCGACTTCAATGCCCCGAATTTCCCTGCTGGCGCGCCGTCGCCTGGCGCTACTGCCGAGGCGTGAACCTCGCGCGGGCGCACTCGCCACCGGCCCTGCATTCAAGGATGCTGCGGATCATGCCCCAATGACTGCAGAAACAGCGAAAACAGCTCCGGCTGTGACGAAATGTCGAGCTTGGTGTACAGATGCCGCCGGTGCACCTTGATCGTCTCCGGTGAAATCCGCAGCCGCTCGGCCATGGCCTTTGATGAGAACCCTCGCAGGATCAGCCGGGCAATCTCCAGCTCACGCTCGGACAACACCCCCGCGCCGAACTGGCTGAGCGCATCGCGCACCTGCTCGGCGACCGGCTCGTCCTGCGCCAGTGCGCGCTTGCGGCCAGCCTGCCAATGCTGTTGCATCAGCGCCAGCACCCATGGGCAAAGCATCGCCAGCAGGCCGTATTGCTCGGCGTCGAATGCCAGCCCCCTGCCCAGCGACAAGGTCAAGGCGCCCTCCCCGGCAAGCTGCAGAATGAACTGCACCTCGTCTTCCAGCACGTGGGCCTGGAACCAGCTGATGTAGTACTCGCTTTGGTGGAACTGGTCCGGCGCCACCTCATCCAGCCGGTGCAGGCCACTGCTCACGCCGTCCTGGCAGGCCAGGTAGAACGGGTCGAGCTGGTACAACCCGCTCAAGTACAGCGACATTGCCGCCGGGCCTGCCTGCCGCCCGGCGTCGTGCTCCTCCTGCACCACCGGTGTACCGCTCAGGGGGTAGAACGCCGCCAGGGCGTTGTCGAACGGCAGCCAGCGGTGCAGCAGCAAAATCAGCTGCTTCCAGAAGCGCGGCTGGCCAATCTGTTCGATGGTACGGCCAAGGTTGGCATGCATGCCGACTTCATGAAAAACGTTGTGCATCGTGTCGGCTCCCCTGAACGCTGATGCGATTTCCCTCCTTTGCAACGCCCGCGTCAAGGGGCGTAACCCCAAAGGGTAATTGGCCGGCAACCGGCCCAAGCCTAGATTGCAACCCACGCAGCGCCCCGTCGAGAGGGCGCCCCCTTCTTTCGTTACTGCCTCAACCCCCAATAACAATTCGAGGAAAACGACATGCACGACAGTGCGCTCAAGCCCAGCCTGGGTATGCTCGACGTGGTCGCGATCACGGTATCGGCCGTCACCCCGGCCAGTTCCGTGTTCGTCATTGCGCCCTTCGCCATTGCCCAGGCCGGCAGTGGTGCCTTCCTGGCGTTTGTATTGGCCGGCTTGCTCGCATTGATGTTCGCCTGGTGCTATGCCGAGCTGGGCCGCGCCCACAGCTCGGCAGGCGGTGAATACGTGTATGCCAAGCGGGTGTTCGGCGGCATGGCCGGCTACGCGACCTTTCTCACCGTGGTGGTTTCGCTGCTGTTCATCCCGCCGGTGCTTGCTACCGGCGCCGCCACCTACCTGAACAACGCACTGGGCACCGCGTTCGATACCCAGGCCGTGGCCCTGGCGATCGTCGCCGGCAGTTATGCCCTGGGCATCCTCAACATCCGCCTCAACGCCTGGGTCACCGGTGTGTTCCTGCTGTGCGAAGTGGCCGCGGTGCTGGTGATCGTGGTGTTGGGGCTGGGCAACGTCAGCCAGCCGCTGAGCGTGCTGGTCACGCCCCTGCACATCGACCACGGCCTGCTCGCCGCCGCCCCCTGGGCACTGGTGTTCGCCTCGATCGGTACCGCGCTGTTCGCCTACAACGGCTTCGGCGCCGCCGTGGTGCTGGCCGAGGACATGAAAGACGGCGGCCGCAGCACCCATCGCGCGGTGCTGTGGTCGCTGGCCCTGGTGGTGGCAATCGAGCTGGTACCCATCTGCGCCCTGCTGCTGGGCGCGCCCTCCCTGCAGGCCATGCTCGCCAGCCCCGACCCGATCGGCTATCTGCTCAATGCGCATGGCAACCCGACGCTGTCGCGGCTGGTCAGCGCGGGCATTTTCCTCTCGGTGTTCAATGCCATCATCGCCATCGTCATCCAGTCGGGGCGGGTGATCTTCAGCAGTGGCCGCGACCAGCTGTGGACGGCGTCGCTCAACCGCCTGTTCACGCGCATCCACCCACGCTGGGGTTCGCCTTGGCTGGCCACCCTGCTGCTGGCGATACCCTCCGCCGCGCTGAGCTTCAGCTCCAACCTCGAAGAGATGACCTCGTTCACCGTGCTGTTGCTGCTGATGGTCTACCTGGCGGTTGCCCTGTGCGGGTTGTTCAGCCGCGTGCTGCGTAGCGACCGCGAGCACCCGTACCGCATGCCGCTGTGGCCACTGCCAGCGCTGGTGGCGGTGGTCGGTGCGGGCTACCTGCTGCTCAGCGGCCTGCTGGGTGCGCCGCTTCGCGACATCCTCATCATTCTCGTGCTGCTCGTCGTTTCGGTGATCCTTTACAGCACTTACGGCAAGTTCAGCCCAGCCTTCCAGAAACTCTGACTTACAGGAATTCGTATGCGCGCTCGTCAACTTGGCATCACCCTGGGCCTTGGCCAACCCGGAGCATTCAACGCGATCACCGATGTCCCCGGTGTACGTGTCGGCCACAGCACGTTGCTTGCCGAAGGTTGTGGCAAGCAGGTACGCACCGGCGTGACGGTGGTGCAGCCACGACCGGCAGAGGCGCGCCTGGCGCCCTGCTTTGCTGGCGTCCATGTGCTGAACGGCAACGGCGATGCCACCGGCCTTGAATGGATCCGCGAAGCGGGCCTGCTGACCACGCCGATCGCCATCACCAACACCCACAGCGTCGGCGTGGTGCGCGATGCGCTGATCGCTGCCGAGCGCGACAGCCTGGCCGACCCGTCGGTGTACTGGTGCATGCCGGTGGTGCTGGAAACCTACGATGGCCTGCTCAACGACATCTGGGGGCAGCACGTTGGGCCTGAGCAGGTGACCGAAGCGCTCGCTCGCGCAGAGCCCGGCCCGGTCGCCGAGGGCGCGGTGGGCGGCGGCACCGGCATGATTTGCCATGAGTTCAAAGGGGGCATTGGCAGCGCCTCCCGGTGCCTGACGCCCGATCAGGGTGGCTGGACGGTGGGTGTGCTGGTGCAGGCCAACCATGGTCAGCGCCGTGAACTGCGGGTCGATGGTTACCCTGTCGGCCGGGTGCTGGGCGACGCTCCCTCACCGTTTGCCGAACGTGGTGAGCCGGGCATGGGCTCGATCGTGGTGATCATCGCGACCGATGCGCCGCTGCTGCCACACCAGTGTCAGCGCCTGGCCCAACGGGCATCGATCGGCATTGCCCGCACCGGGGGCGGTACCGAGGATGCCAGCGGTGATCTGTTCGTCGCCTTCTCGACTGCCGAACAGCAACTGCCACCGGCGGCCTATGGACGTAAGGGCGTGCCGTTCAGCCAGGCGGTGCAGATGCTCAACAACGACCACATCACACCGCTGTTCATGGCCGCAGCCGAGGCGGTGGAAGAAGCGATCGTCAATGCGATGCTGGCTGGGGAGGATATGTACACCGCCGATGGGGTGCTGGTGCCAGGGTTGGCTGGGGAGCGGTTGCTTGCGGCGTTGGCTGAGGTGGGGTGGCGCAAGTGAAGCGCGGTGGCCTGTTGCGCGGCAAACCCGCCCCCACCGCCCGACGCAAACGCGGGGGTAGGAGCGGGCTTGCCCGCGATGAGGCCCGTGCAGGCTACTGCTGAATCAGCAACTCAACGATAACGCTCAAGCCAGTGAGCGTAGGGCGCCGGCAAGGTCCAGGCTGCTTTCTCCACGCCCAGCTCCTTGGCCGCGAAGTACGCCCAGTGCGGGTCGGCCAAGTGCGCACGCCCCACCGATACCAGGTCAAGCTGGTTGGCCTTCAGCGCGCCCTCAGCCAGCTGCGGCGTACCAAAGCCCCACGCCGACGTCACCGGCAGGCCCGCTTCACGGCGCACGCGCTCGGCAATCGGCCCCATGAACGCCGGGCCCCACGGAATGTTGGTCTGCGGGATGGTGAAGCCGACGCTGACGCTCAGCAGGTCCAGGCCGCCGGCCTTGAACATGCGCGCCAACTCGATGGACTCATCCAGGGTCTGCTCGTCGCGGCCGTCATATTCCAGCACACCAAAGCGCGCAGTCAGCGGCAGGTGCTCCGGCCAGACCTCACGCACGGCTGCCAGGGTTTCCAGCAGGAAGCGGCTACGGTTCTCGAAGCTGCCGCCGTAGGCATCGGTACGCTGGTTGGAGTGCTCGGAGAAGAAGCTCTGGCCCAGGTAACCATGGGCGAAGTGCAGTTCGATCCACTCGAAGCCCGCCTCCCGCGCACGGCGGGCGCCATCGACGAAGTCCTGCTTCACCCGGGCGATGTCAGCCAGGGTCATTTCACGGGGCACTTTCGGCAGGTTGGCACCAAAGGCGATGGCCGACGGGGCGATGGTGCCCCAGCCGCGCGCGTCATCCGCCGCAATATGGTCATCACCTTCCCACGGGCGGTTGGCGCTGGCCTTGCGGCCCGCGTGGGCGATCTGGATGCCCGGCACCGAACCTGCGGCCTTGATTGCCTTTACCACGGGCACGAAGGCCTGGGCGTGGGCGTCGCTCCAGATACCGGCACAGCCGGGGGTGATGCGGCCTTCCGGCGCAACGGCAGTGGCCTCGACCACCAACAGGCCAGCACCGCCGCGGGCCATGCTGGCGTAGTGCACCTGGTGCCAATCGTTGACCATGCCGTCCTCGGCCAGGTACTGGCACATCGGTGGAATGGCGATGCGGTTGCGCAGGGTAATGTCTTTGAGGGTGTAGGGTTCGAACAAGGCGGACATGGGAAAACTCCGGGTTCATCTGAATACGATAGTTCGATCATAATCGAACTATGGCAATTAATGAAACCCCCGTTATCATGGCGGCATGCGAGCCTACAAACACCCCAACCCTGAAGACCTGATCCTCGAGCGCCTGCTGTACGCCCTGAGCGACCCGGTGCGCCTGGAGATCGTGCGCCACCTGGCGGGCGTGGCCGAAGCCAGCTGCGGCGAGCTGGACGGCGGCCGGCCGAAGTCGAGCATGTCCCACCATTTCCGCGTATTGCGGGATGCGGGGCTGGTGCATACGCGCAATGTCGGCACCACCCACATGAACTCGCTGCGCAGCGAAATGCTCGACGAACGGTTCCCCGACTTGCTGGCGTGCATTCTGCGTCAGCGGTAATTCAGTGCCGCCCCTGTGGGGGGTGGGCTTGCCCGCGAAGCGGCCGGTGAAGACAAAAAAAAGCCACGAGGTCACCCCCGTGGCTTTTGATCACAACCGTGCCGCTTACAGCGCCATGTCGTTCTCAGGCTTGCTTTCGACCGGCTGGGTGACGCCGGTGGTGGTGCCGACGCTCTGTTCGATCACCGGTGGCTTCTCCAGCTGCAGGACTTCAGCGGTGTAGTTCCACTCTTTCTGGGTGGCAGCTGCCGAATCGTTGAGCTTGGTGCCGTAGCTCGGCACGATCTCTTTGATCTTGGCTTGCCATTCAGGGGTGGCGACTTTCTCTTTGAACACGGTTTCCAGCACGTTCAGCATGATCGGTGCGGCGGTCGAGGCACCTGGCGATGCGCCCAGCAGGCCTGCGATGGTGCGGTCTTGCGAAGCCACGACTTCGGTGCCCAGCTTGAGCACGCCGCCCTTGTCTGCATCACGCTTGATGATCTGCACGCGCTGGCCGGCCTGCCACAGTTTCCAGTCTTCTTTCTTGGCGTCCGGGAAGTAGGTGCGCAGCGCTTCGAAGCGGTCGTCATCCGACAGCATCAGTTGGCCAGCGAGGTACTCGACCAGCGGGTACTGCTCGATGCCCACCTTGGTCATTGGCCATACGTTGTGCAGGGTGGTGCTGCTGAGCAGGTCCAGGTACGAACCGTTCTTCAGGAACTTGGTCGAGAAGGTGGCGAATGGCCCGAACAGGATCACGCGCTTGCCGTCCAGCACGCGGGTGTCCAGGTGCGGTACCGACATGGGTGGCGCGCCAGTCGAAGCGATGCCGTAGGCCTTGGCCATGTGCTGCATGGCAATGGTCGGGTTCTCGGTCACCAGGAACGAGCCGCCAACCGGGAAGCCTGCGTATTCCTTGGCTTCAGGAATGCCCGACTTCTGCAGCAGCTTCAGTGCGCCACCGCCTGCACCGATGAACAGGAACTTGGCGTCGGTAGCCGATTCGGTACCGTCCTTCAGGTTCTTGTACTCGACGTGCCAGGAGCCGTCCTTGTTGCGGGTGATGTCCTGAACTTCGCTGGACAGTTGCAGGGTGAACTTGTCCTGGGTCTTCAGGTGGCCGACGAACTGGCGGGTGATCTCGCCGAAGTTGACGTCGGTGCCGATTGGGGTCCAGGTCACCGCCAGCTTCTGGTTCGGGTCGCGGCCTTGCATCATCAGCGGGACCCACTTGGCGATCTGCGCGTGGTCCTCGGAGTATTGCATCGGGCGGAACAGCGGGCTGGCCTGCAGCGCGTCGTAACGCTTCTTCAGGAACTTGATGTTGTCATCGCCCCAGACGAAGCTCATGTGCGGGGTGGTGTTGATGAACGAGTGCGGGTTCTTCAGCACGCCCTGACGGACCTGCCACGACCAGAACTGGCGGGAGATCTGGAAGGCTTCGTTGATCTCGATGGCCTTGGAGATGTTGACGTTGCCGTCTTTGTCTTCCGGGGTGTAGTTCAGCTCGGCCAGCGCGGAGTGGCCGGTGCCGGCGTTGTTCCAGCCGTTGGAGCTTTCTTCGGCGACGCCGTCCAGGCGCTCGACCATTTCCATCGACCAGCTTGGCTCCAGCTCGTGCAGCCACACGGCCAAGGTGGAGCTCATGATGCCGCCGCCGACCAGCAGCACATCGACTTTCTTGGTTTCTGCGGCGTGCGCTTGCATGAAGCTCGCAGCGACAGCCAGACCCAGCAAGGTCTTGCCAGCTTTCTTGAACATTGATCAATTCCAGTCAGTAGAACGAAGGTAGGGCCTGTGGCTGGCCCAGGTGTTTCGTGTTCTTCCGCGCAGGCTTGTTGTGATCATTGTTCAGCGGCTTAAAGAACCAGAAAACGACCCAGGCTTTTGTCGAATTGACCGACAGGGCTGAATCGTTTCGCTGATTGTATATGAATTGCCAGCACAAACAAATTGCGCGAGCCGGCGCAAGGCGGCAGGTTGTCTCATGCCATGTCGCCACTTATTTCACCGATTGCAGTATTCTTCTGCCAGCCCTACTATTGCGATCATTTCTCATTCGCACCCATTCAGTGCCAGCGCCGGATGCCGCCGTGGTTTCGATACCTGAGCCGAACAGCCCGATCCATACCTTGTACCAGAGCCATTCGCGCTGGCTGCTGGGCTTTCTGTATCGGCGCCTTGGCAATCGCCCGGATGCCGCAGACCTGGTGCAGGACACCTTTGTGCGCATCCTGCATCGCCCCCGCCAGTTCGATGGCCACACCGGTGAGCGCTCCTACCTTGCAACCATCGCCCGCGGCCTGTGCATCGACCACTGGCGCCGACAGAAGCTGGAAATGGCCTGGCTTGAACACTTGAGCCTGCAGCCCGCCGCCCTGCAACCTTCCCCCGAACAACGCGCACTGATCATCGAGACCCTGCACGAAGTCGACGCCATGTTGCTGCGCCTGCCAGCCAAGGTCAGGCAGGCCTTTCTGATGGCGCAGATCGATGGCCTGGCCTACCGCGATATCGCCGCGCACATAGGCGTCAGCGAACGCATGGTCAAGAAGTACCTGGCCCAGGCGTTCGTGCATTGCGCCATCCTCGAAGCCGAGCTCGACGGCCTGCTGGTGGAATGACGCCATGACGACGCCTGCGCAAAAACTCAGCCACGCCAGCTTGCAGGAAGCCGCCCACTGGTATGTGCAACTGCAGGACGAAAATGTCGGCCCGCAGCTGCGTCAGCAGTGGCAGTGCTGGTTCGACCAGCACGCTGACCACCAGGTTGCCTGGCAATACGTGCAGCGTGTCGGCCAGCGCTTTGCCCCGCTGCAGGCCGAGAGCACGGGCGCGGGCCGGGTGCTGCGCGAACAGGATGCGCAGCGCTTCAGCCGCCGCACAGGGCTCAAGTCACTGCTGGTGCTGGGTGCCAGCTCGCTGCTTGGCTGGCATGCCTGGCGTGGGGCGCCACTGTCGGGCTGGAGTGCAGACCTTGCTACCGGCATCGGCGAAACCCGTGAAACACGCCTGGCTGACGGTAGCCAATTGTGGCTGGCGGCACAGACTGCGGTGGACCTGGACTTTTCTGCACTGGCCCGTGTGCTGCACCTGCGCTTCGGTGAAATCCTCGTGGAAACCGCCCACGAACCACGCCGGCCATTCCTGGTCGATACCGCCCAGGGCCGCATGCAAGCCTTGGGCACGCGTTTCGCGGTGTACCAGCAGGACGAAACCACGCGGCTGGATGTGTATGCCGGCGCGGTTGAGGTGTGCACGGCGCTCAGCGGCGAGCGGTGCATTGTGCAAGCCGGCCAGCAGGTGAATTTTACCGCCCGGGGCATCGGCGCCACGGGCCCGGCACAGAGCGCTGGGGAGTCGTGGATCCACCAGCGCCTCAATGCCGAAGGCATGCCGTTGGCGCAGTTGCTGCAGACCTTGGGCCGCTACCGCCATGGTCATCTGGGCTGGCACCCGGCCGTGGCCCAGCTGTCGGTGATGGGGGCTTTCCCGCTCAACGATAGCGACCGTGCGCTGGCATTGCTGCAAGCGGCGTTGCCTGTTCGCGTGCAAAAACTGACGCCCTGGTGGGTGAGTGTCGAGCCCGCCTGAAGGGCTGGGTGAAAATAATCTTCGGTCGCCGGTTCCCTTTTCCTCGACTCGTTCGGTTTATCCCTCACAAGCCACTTCACTTCACAGTACATCGATTCCAGGGACCCGCATGCCGACGCCTTTCCACCCCGCGTTCCGCCTGGCGCTTGCCGCGCCGCTTTACCTGTGCGCTGCCGCGCCGCTGATGCTGCCCGCAGCGCTGGCCTACGCCGAACAGCCAATCGGCACCCAGACCCAATTCGACATTGCCCCTGGCTCGCTCGCGGCTGCCCTCAACCAGTTCAGCAGCCAGGCCGGCATTTACCTGGCCGGCAGCAACGCCTTGGCCGCCGGCAAAACCAGCCAGGGCCTGCAGGGCCGTTACAGCGTCGCCCAGGGCCTGGCCCTGCTGCTGCAGGGTAGCGGCCTGCAGGCAGTGCCGCAGGGCAATGCCGGTTACGTGCTGCAACCAGTCGCCGAAGGCAATGCCCTGCAACTGGATGCCACAGCAGTCAATGCCGCCGCCGAGCTCACCAGCAATGGCCAGGGCGACACCGGTTACCGCGCAGTCACCAGCGCCACCGCCAGCAAGACCAGCAGCGCCCTGGCCGACACGCCGCGCTCGGTGTCGGTGGTCACCCGCCAGCGCATGGACGACCAGCAATCGCAGACCCTCACCGAAGTACTCGGCTATGTCCCGGGCATCTTTTCACCGCCCTTCGCCGGCGGTGATGGCCAGGCCGGCGACCTGTTCTTCATCCGCGGCTTCAACGCCACCGACTACGGCTACGGCCTGCTGCGCGACGGCCTGCGGGTGCAGGGCAACCGCTATGACACCAGCAGCGAACCCTACGGCCTGGAGCGGGTGGAAGTGTTCCGCGGCCCGACCTCGATCCTTTATGGCGAGAATGCGCCGGGGGGTGTGGTCAACCTGGTCAGCAAACGGCCGACCGAACAAACCCGCGGTGAAGTGCAGTTGAGCTACGGCTCGCACAATCGCCGCCAGTTGGGCGTGGACGTCTCGGGCCCGCTGAACGAAGAAGGCAATGTCCTCGGCCGCCTGGTAATGATGGGCCGCAAGTCTGACACCCAGGTCGATCATCAGCCGGATGACCGCCTGTACCTGGCGCCATCGCTGACCTTGAATTTCGACGAGTTCAACAGCCTGACCGTGCTGGCGACCTACCAGCGCGACCGCACCTTGATGGAACTGGGCTACCCCGCCGCCGGTACACTGCTGCACAATCCCAACGGCAAGATCGACAAGGACCAGTTGTCCGGCAACCCGGACTGGGACAACTTCGAGCGTGAAACCTGGAGCCTGGGCTACGCCTTCAGCCACCGCTTCAATGACACCTGGCAGTTCCGCCAGAACTCCCGCTACATGCAGTCGCGCATCGACCGCCAGGAAATGTGGCCCGGCAACCTCAACAACGGCGGTTTCGGCACCATCCTGAGCAACCAGGCCTACGACCGCTATAACAAATCCATCGCCTACTCGCTGGACAACCAGTTCGAAGGCAACTTCCACAGCGGCGCGTTCGAACACACCCTGCTGCTGGGAGCGAGCCTGGACCGCACCTCGTTCAACCAGGACTGGGACGCCGGCAATGGCGGTACCATCAACGTCTTCAACCCGGTCTGGAACGGCCAGCCGAGCACGCCCTTACACGTGCAGAACGCCTTGCTCGAGCAAACCCTGTATGGCCTCTACAGCCAGCTGCAGACCAAGGTCGACAACTGGGTACTGCTGCTCGGCGGGCGCCTGGACCGGGTCAACAGCCAGTTCCGCAACAAGGCCGGCACCCTTAACGCGCAAGCCGACATGGACAGCTGGGACAGCGATTTCACCTGGCAGACCGGTGTGATGTACCAGTTCGAAAACGGCCTGTCGCCCTACTTCAGCTACTCCACCGCCTTCGCCCCGACCCAGCAAACCGAAAGCAGGAGCGGCCCGCTGGACCCGACCACCAGCGAACAGTACGAAGTGGGCATCAAGTACGAACCCAAGGGCTGGAATACCGCCTTCACCGCGTCGGTGTACGACCTGCGCAAGAAGGACGATGTGCTGTTCGACGCCAGCGTCGGTGATTACCGCCAGATTGGTGCCAGCCGGGCCAAGGGTGTGGAGCTGGAACTCAACAGCGACCTGAGCGAGAACCTGAACCTGACCGCTGCCTATACCTATACCGATTCGCGCATCACCAAGGATGTGGCGGGGTCGCTTTACGAGGACCACCAGATGACCGGCGTTCCGCGCAACCAGGCCTCGGTATGGAGCACCTATCGCATGCGCGACGGGCTGCTCAAAGGCCTGCAGCTCGGTGCAGGCGTGCGTCATTTCGACAGCACCTTTGCCTACACCCCGGCCACCCTGTACGGCAAGCTCGACACCGGTGACGTCACCCTGGTAGATGCCAAGGTGGGCTACACCATCGATGACAACTGGTCGGTCGAAGTGAATGCGCGAAACCTGTTCGACAAAGAATATGTGGCCGGCTGCAACAATGCCGGGCGCTGCTACTGGGGTGAAGAACGCACGGTGCTTGGCACGGTATCGCTGCGCTGGTAGCACCTTCGCCACCTCAATGGCAGGCAAACAAAAACCCCCGGCACAAGCGTGACCGGGGGTTCTGGATCAGGCCGCAAGCGCCCCGATCAGGGTGTAGCCAAGATCACTGCGGCGCAGGCAGCTTGTCGATCGGGCCGCAGCCACCGATGACCTTGGAAATGGAAACCGAAGGGTGGAACAGGTAGTCATACGAGCAGTTTTTCTGCGCGTTATAGACCTGGCCAGTGCAGCCCGACAGCAGGGCAACGCCCGAAACGACAGCGACGGCTACAGTGGCCTTGAACAGCTTTTTCATACTAAGTCCTTTAAATGCATCATCTTCGGCCATCATTCTGATGGCGGCGGGATGATACAGAACCCGTGCATTGGATCCAACCAATACCGGCCTGTGCTAGGCGCTTATCGACTCGAAGCTGCGTATCGGCGACGGCACCGGGCAAAACTGTGGGAACTCCTCTTCGACGATCCACGGCTCTTTCATCACCAGGTAAACATCGAGGAAGTCGGAAAAGCCCGGCCAGACGAACAGCTGATTGGCCTCGGCCACCGCCCGGGAGAGCACGCCCATGCCGCCGAAGCTCTTGATCATGGAAACACTGACGATCTCGCTGCCGGAGTGGAACACCGTCGCCCCTTGCAGCGCGCCGGTCCTGCGCTCGGCAAAGCGCGAGAAGATCGAGGCGTAAGGGCATTCGGGCAAGGGCTTGATGACCACCGAAGGCACGGCGTCATCACTGACCGAGCAGGCCACCACCTCGATACGCAGGCCCTTGAGGGACACCGAATAGAAGCCAGCGGGCACGCTGTCACCCAGGATCACCACCATGTCGGCTTCGCCCTTGGCCAGCTTGGTGAGGTTGTCGGGGGTTTCCGAGCAACTGAAGATCGGGCTGCAACCGGTCAGGTTGCCGACCACCCCACCCATGATCTGCTGGTTGATCTCCATCGACAGGGTGCTGTTCAAGGCAACGCGCAGGGGCTGGCTCTGGCGCTCGCGCAATTGATTGATCTTGAGCTGCATGCGCTCGGATGAGCGGACGATCTCCAGCACATGAGGCAGTATGCCTGCCCCTTCCTGGGTGAGTGACACCCCTTTGTTGGTACGGTCGAACAGCTTGAAGCCGCAGTGATCTTCAAGTTTTTTCAGCTGCGCGGCCAAAGCCTGCACAGTGACATGCACCTGTTCGGCTGCATCGGTGATCGACCCCGTCCTGGCGACGTTCACAATGTTTCTGAGAACCCTGATATCCATTCCACTCCCCTCCCTTTCTCGCTGAAGCCGGCTTGCAACGAGGCCAACGAGCATAGCGCACTACCCTGCCCCTGTCTGCCCGCCCGGCCGCTCGCCAGCAAGCGCCGGTTGAGGCACGTCAAAAATAAGTGAAGTTTCTGCCATCATTTCGCCTGCTAGATTACCGGCAGTTTTTAATAAGAAGAGATGCCAAATGCTTGCACTGAAACGCAACATCGACGACGCACTGCGACAACACAAGACCGTCAACGTACTGGGCAGTGATTTTGAACTGAGCGGTGGTTTTGGCCACTTTGTCGAGTTTTCCAGAAGTTGGGAAACCATGGGCGTTGACCGTTATTACGGCCAAGCCGACAAGGGTACCCGCTATCGCCGTTACAGCGACTTCGATTACAACCCGGTCAGCGGTGAACTGCAGCAACTCGAGCACCGCGCGTATGAACAATCGGAAGCCCATAACCAATATGTCGGTGGCATGCGCCGCCACTTCGACGACGTCTCCAGCGATGTGTTCAACTCGCCGGTACTGCGTGCGCTGATCAAGCTCGATTTCGACGTCTATAAAGCTGTACTGCCCGAAGCACTGCACAACGTCACCTGGCAGTGCCAGGTGCACCAGATCCGTATCGAAGTCAAACCTGGCGCGCAGATCGAAATCACGCCTGAAGGCATTCACTGCGACGGTTACCCGTTCAGTGGCGTGCACTTCTGGGGCCGCCACAATATCGAAGGCGCCACCAGCAAGGTCTACGACAAGCAGTCGAACGTAATCGACTCCGGCACCTACCTGGAGATTCTCGATACCACGTACTTCCTCGACCGCGAACTGCAGCACTACGTCACGCCGGCCATCAACCCCAGCGATTCGGAAATGGGCTACCGGCAGATCATTGCCATTTCCTTCTCTCGGCCGGGTAGCGAACATGACATTGTCCGGTAGCCTTGAACAGGCACTGCTCAAGCAGGCCACACCTGAACATATCAACGGCCTGACCATCAAGAAAGCCACGCCGTTCTATGCCGCGAAACTGGTCAACTTCCTCAAGCGTTTCGACGAAGTGTCGTTCTGCGACTGGCAGAATGAAGACCTGCTCAAAGGCTTGCTGGGTTCGGACAATACCTACTGCTATGTTGCCGAAAACCACAGCGGGGCAATCATCGGTGCGGTCGCCGGTGGTTCGATGGGGACGCGAGGCACCATCAACCACTTGGCGGTCTCACCGGACTATCGCCACAGCAGGATCGGCACTTCGTTGACCAACTCGATCCTCAGTGATTTCCGCCAGCACGGCATTCGGCGCATTTTTCTGTTCATTGAGGCGGGCAATGCGTCAGCGCTGAACTTCTGGCAGAAACAAGGGTTTCAGCAAACCCGTGGTGAAATTACCTGCGAGGTCGATCTATGACCGAAGTGGCGCTGCTCCCTGTTTCGCGCAAAGAGAGCTTCTTCGACGCACTGCCGATCATCACCGGCTACTTTGTCGTCAGCTTCGTCTTTGGCGTGATGTGCATCAACGCCGGCTTGCCGCTGTGGCTGCCGGTGGCCATGTGCGTATTCGTCTACGCCGGTGCTGCGCAGTTTGCCGCACTGACATTGATCACCACGGGCGCACCGCTGCTTTCGATCGCCTTATCGACACTGCTGATCAATTCGCGGCATGTGTTGATGGCCATGTACATGGCCAAACGCAGCGAGGGGCTGGGTATTAGCAAAGCGCAGAAGTTGATGTACGCATTCGGCCTCACCGATGAGTCCTTTGCCTTGCACAGCCAACGGCTGGAAAGCCGCAAGCACACTTCGCCGGGCTACATGCTGCAGTTCAACACCTGGTGCCATGCCAGCTGGATTGCCGGAGCACTGGTCGGCGCCGTGGCCTCCGATGCACTGCACCGGTTCTCGCAGTTCAAGCTGGACTATGCGCTGACCGCCATGATGATCTTCGTGCTGATTTCGCTGTGCAACACCAGGACCAAGTTCATCATCGCACTCGTCGTCATTGTTGCGACGTGCCTGCTCAATGCGCTCAACACGTCCCCCTTGAACGTATTCATTGCAACCGCCGTGGGCTGTGGAGTGGGGTTATGCCTGAAGAAAAATACCTGATCGCCGCCGTCGCGCTGATGATGGCCATCACCTACCTGACCCGCGCCACGCCATTGTTTTTCAGGATGGAAAGAACCCCAAAGGTATTCAACGACGTCATTGAATACCTGCCCGTGGCAATCATCGCCAGCATCACCGTGCCGGCCCTGCTGATGGCCAAGGACGGCACGTTGATGCCGCTCAATGCCGACCTGCTGGCGGCCATTCCGGTAGCGCTGGTGGCCTATTTCACGCGGAGTTTGATATTCAGCGTAACTGCCGGTATCGCGGCGCATATCGCGATCACGCTCTATGCGTGAGTGGACGCTAGCCCCGTGCACGCACCCGACAGGGAACTCGCCATGAGCGGAGTACGCAAGACGCTGACACTTTCAAGTTTGAGCCAGTTTGCACGCCTCATACCGCATGGCCTGCCGCGTGATCAGGTGTTTGGTGCACTGAGTGGTTTGTCTCTGGAGTGCTCGCTCAGCTACGACTTGAGCAAGAGCTTCTTGAGCGACGGCTGGATCGTCGAATATCGCCATCTGCGCACTGCAGGCCAACTGAACCCGGTCAGCGATCTTCTGTTGTTTGCGACTTCTGGCGACTTGAAAATCGAGATGGCCGACGGTTCGACACATCACGTGAAGTGTGGGGAGCACGTGATGTTGCCAGCCGATAGCCAGGCGACGGTGTTCCCCGTGGGTGAGCGTGACAGCGTGAGTTTCATCGCCTTGGCCATCGAACTCGACCTTGGTCAGATTCTGCAGGAGCTGACGGAAGTGCCGCCCGCGTGAAGCATTTCACAGCGCAGGCTTGCGTGGCGCCCAAACCGTGACGGGGTCCACGCAGCAACGTTGCCTTGCCACGCCTTGCATCTATACCTGAGAGCGCTACAGCCGATTCCCAACCGACTCAGGAGCAACTGCATGGAAGCCTATTTCGCCCTCACCACCGTTGATACGCCGCGAGAGTTCATCTTCAAGCTGACCAATGAACAGCGTATCGCCCACGCCCGCAAAATCCTCTCGGGCGAGGAAATCAACGAAGTTCATGTCCATGGCCGGATCATAAAACGCGAGCAGCCCTACAACCCGAACTGGAGCTTTTATCTAGACCCGGATTCGATCAACTTTTTCGACGTGGCGATCGAAGTGTGCGATGCCGGCACCCAATACGTAGAAGACCATCTCGACGAAGCCTGCGGTGCATTCCTGCCTGGCTGCCACTGGTGCCCATGGACATCGAAACTCACCCGCGAAGTAAAACCCTGATCCACCAAGTTTGAAACCTGCCACAGGGCAGTTGTAAAGCAGGCCGCAGCCAACGATAGTCTACGGTTCTGCCTTTGCACTGCCCTACAGGAGTTCCCCATGCTCGGCGTCACCGACTACGGCGCGTTCGTCATCGCCTTCATCATCGTCCTGGCCATCCCCGGCCCAGGCAACTTCGCCCTGATCACCGCCACCGGCAAGGGCGGTATCAAGGCAGGCATGGCGGCGACCTGCGGGGTGATTCTGGGAGACCAAGTGTTGCTGTGGCTGGCGGTGGCGGGCGTCGCGACCCTGCTGGCCGCCTACCCCGCTGCTTTCCACGTGGTGCAGTGGGCCGGTGCGGCGTACCTGGCCTACCTGGGCATGCGCATGCTGCTGAGCAAGCCTGGCGGCGCCCCGCGCGCCAGCCGCATGGACAATGGCCACTACCTGCGCCAGACCACGATGATCACCTTGCTCAACCCCAAGGCGATCATGTTCTACATGGCATTTTTCCCCCTGTTCGTCGACCCGGTGAAGCACCAAGGGTTGGTGACTTTCGGCTTCCTGGCAGCGACCGTGGCGGTGGTGACGTTCCTGTATGGGCTGATTGCCGTGGTGCTAACCCACCAACTGGCCGAGCGCATGCGCGCCAACCCGCGCATTGCCAACCTGTTCGAGCGGCTGGCGGGGGCTTGCCTGGTGGGGTTTGGGATCAAGCTGGCGGCGATGCGCTGAGGATTGAAGCCTAACCTTGCCGCCGCATGTACTCGGCAAAAAGCGGCACGGTAAAATCCAGAAAGCCATGATCTGTACTGTAGGCCATCCCCTTGGAGATAACCTTGGCCCTTGTCGGCCCTAATGATGATTGTGGGCGCCCCAGCGCCTTCGCGACATCACTCACCGCATAGGGCCCATCACCAAGCTGCGACATCGCTTTAACGAAAAGCACTTCGCTTGGCGTCAACTGGTCGATACGCACCCTGAAGAACCCCGCGTCAAGCAAGGCCAGCGTTTCTGAATAGGACTTCACCACATCATCCAACGATATTTCCGGCCCTTCAGCACAGTTCCACGCCGTAGATGCCCACTCTTGCAGGAAGAAAGGATACCCCTTCGTACGTACGACAATCTCTTCAAGGGCGGCCTGTGCAATGGACGCCTCTTCTTCCAGGATCGGCTTCAGGACTGCCTGAGCAGCGGCCTCCGCATCCAGTGCATTGATTTCGGGATAGAGGAAAAGTCGTTCCGCATAAGACTTCGCCTCCCCTGCAAGACGCGCCACCTGAGGCAAGCCTGCCCCAACAAGCAGTATCGGCAAACCTTCCTGAGACATGCGGTGCATCGAGACGATCAATGCCCGTAAATCAGCTTCAGACAGGTACTGCACTTCATCAATCAGCAAAATCCAGCCTTTGCCTGCGGCCTTTGCTGCCCGACCAATAACGTTGAAAAGGTCTGGCAAGTCGTACTGAAGGTTGCCACTGTCGGCCAACCCGGGCTCCGGCTCCACGCCAACTTCCACTCCGGCAATATCAATCTTGAAGATGGACGCGAAGCCCCGCAGCCCTTTGAGTCCACGATTAGCGATCTGTTTGGCGGCTTCTACGGTTGAGAGCGAGCGCATGACCTTGCGCATTTCGGGGTAGAGCAACCGGGCCAAGCTTTCTTCTTCCGGAGATTCGACTTTTGAAACCAGCAAGCCTTCGTCCTCGGCAATCTTCCCGACTTCATTCAGCAATACCGTTTTCCCGGTGCCTCTCAAACCGAGCAGCATCATGGACCTGGCGCTGCGACCATTGACCGCTCTACCACAGGCTATTCGAGCATGATCCAGCACCACATCGCGCCCTGCCAGTTCCGGGGGCCTGCTGCCTGCGCCAGGTGCAAATGGGTTGCGGTAAGGGTCCATGGGGCACCTCCTAAACGAGTTATACCAATAGATATCAAAAACTACCTGCTTCCGCTATCTATTGTTAGCTTTCGGTAGGATTTGATTGCGGACCAGTACTAAGTTGTCACCTGCTGACCGCCACAGCAAAAAGGGTGGCCTGAGCCACCCTTTCGGTTTACGCGATTGGCACCGTCACCGGCTCAATTGCTTTCCAGTTCGTATGCCTTGCTGACGAAAAGCGCTGCAAACAGGCTCTTGCCTTCCTTGAACTTGTACTCCTCCTCGAAGCTGCCTTCCTCCACCAGTTTGCGGCTGATGGCGCATTCCGAGTCGCTGTGGTTTTTGCCTTTGGCGCCAAAGTCGCTGGACCACTGTGACAGCCCGACCTCTTCGCAGAAGGCCTCGAACTTGGCCTTGGGTGTGGCTTCCTGGTAGCTGCCATAGGCTTCTTTCAGCGGTTTGAAGCCGCTGTAGGTGACCGAGTAATTCTCGACCTTGGTCACCCGCGCGAAGCTGCTGACAGCCTCGGTCAGCGCCGCCTGACCGGCGTATGGCTGATATGCACCGAGGATGAAGCCGCTCAGCGCGTTCTTCAGCCCGTCTTCCACATCGTCGAGTTCCGGCAGCGAGGCGAAGTTGGCCTTGCGCACGATCTCGCCGACCTTGGAGCCGTCATTGCGGTGGGTGACCACGAACTTCATCGAGCCTTCACCATCGCTGGAGCGCTTGAGGATGAAATCCACGTCGACCTGGGTGCCAAAGGTGCCGGTGCTGTTGACCAGGAACGCACCGGTGACCGGCTGGCGCACAGCCAGGTTGGTGCCCCAGGAGAAGTCCGACTGGGTGGCGCGACCGTTTGCCGACAATTCAGCGCGCGGCTGGATCTCGTCGTTCACGTCAGAGACCAGCACCACTTCAGCACCCTTGTGGGAAATGAACGGGTTGCCCATCTGCAGGCCGAGCAACTGGATGTGGATCTCTCCCGCCTTGCTGTCGCCATCGCGGGCAACTTTCAGGGCATCGGCTTTCAGGTAGACACCCGCGACATTGCGGCCGGAAACCGCATCGAGCTGGTACTTGGCCCAACTCGCCAGGCCCGTTTCGCTGGAACCAGCACCCCTGGGGTCGAATGAGCCCATGAGGCTGCGCAGGAAATTCATCGCCCCGTTGGTCTGCGCGGTAGCCATGCGGATCTCAGGGTCGGCCACGGTCAGGTTGCCGGAGAAGGCCGAGTACGAGACCTCACCTTCGGACAGCACGTCCTCGAGGAAGTAGCGCTCCTTGAACTCATCGTAATAGCTCAGTGCGGCCTTCTTGCCAGCGCTGGAAACCATCGCGAAGCCGCCGCCGAGCACCAGCACTGCAGCGGCAACACCGCCTATCAGCAGCTGCTTTTTGTTCATCTGTTTGATCATGGTGTATGCCTCACTGGACCTGAGCGGAAGCGTTGTTCCAGTCGTTCACGAACTGTTGGGAGACCTCTGGGGTCCAGCTGAAGTCGATGCCCGCGTTGGGGAATTCCTTGGCCAGCACAGCGCCGAACGACACACGGTCAGCACAGTGGTCCTGCTTGCAGGCCTCCGGCTCACCGGCGCTGTAGGCGCGGTAGGTGACGACCGCGCGGCCGTCTTCCAGCGGGAAGTACGGGGTGGCGTTGGCCACCTGGGTGACGTACCAGCCTTCGCTGTATTCCTCATCCGCTACGAGGCGGCCCTTGCTTGGGAAGTCGATGGTGTAGAAGTCACCTTTCTTGCCGGTGACATGCACCATCATCGGCGTGACGCTGGCCGACGACGACGGGTCCTGCAGCGCCAGCGGCGAGCCGAAGCGCACCTTGATACCGGCCATCTGCGCCAGGGCTTCGGTTTCGCGGCCCTTGAACTCGCTCATGCCCTCTTGCAGTTGCTGGTAACGTTCCAGCACATGCGTGTGCACCCGGGCCAGTTCCTGCTGGCGCCGACGCGCCTCGCGCACCCGCTGCTGCTCACGCTGGGCCGCCCAGTTGGCGCCATCGCGCACATCGAAGAACAGGCCTTGGCGATTGATGCCGATGCGGTTGCGGGTGATCTTCAGCGCGTCGTTGCCCCAGACGTTGTTGGCAATTGCCGACAGGTCTTTGACGATGAACAGGTTGTTCACATCAGTCGTGGTCGGTGAGGCGGTCTTGATCAGGTTGAAGATCTCCAGCGCGGTTTCCTTGTACTGCGCCGCGTCCAGCGCGAACGACTCGTCGGGCGTTACCGCCACATAGTACGGGTCGTTGCCGAACGGCCTGAGCACGCCATAGCTCGAGCGCGTGAACGTCAGGTACACCTTCATCTTCCGGCTCGGGATTTCCCCAACCAGGAACGCCGCCTGGTCGGCTTGCGGGGTGAGGTAGGCCACCGCCTTGTCCTTTACCGCGGCTTCGAGGTCCTTGGTGAAAATCAGCGCGCTTGGGTGAACGTAGACGCGGCTCCAGTTATCGCCGCGGTAGGTACCGACCGCCTTCCAGCTGATTTTTTCGAAGCTGCCTTCGCCGAAACCGGACGCCGGGCACGGCATGGCCGGGGTGGTGCCGAACGACAGGGTGTCGCCATCGCTGATGGTCGCGGTGCTGAGCACCCATTTGCAGCCGGTGCCGTCGGTTATCTGCATGAGGTTCTGGTTCTGCAGGACAACAGCGCGGCCGTAGTCGGATGTGGGGGCAGCGGCCACTGCTGCTGTGGGTGCAGGGGTAGCCGGGGCGGCAGGCGCTGCTGCGGGGGCTTGGGCAACAGGGGCTGGCGCGGGCTCTGCGACGACGGCTGGCGCAGGAGCAGGAGCAGGAGCAGGAGCAGGAGCAGGAGCAGGAGCAGGAGCAGCCTCTACTTTCGCGGGCGCGGCTTCTGCGACAGCCGGGGCGGGATCAGGGGCCGATGCCGCAGCAGCAGGTGCTGGCGCCACGGCAGGTGCAGCAGGTGCAGCAGGTGCAGGTGCAGGTTCTGGCGCGACAGGCGCGGCAGCCAGGGTCACCAGGCCAAGGTTGGAGGCATTGCCTGAACCGCTGGCGTAGAGGGCACCTTTGGCATCAACTGCCTTCCAGCTCACCTTGGCCGTCGAACAGTCCTTGGCGAACACGAACGGCAGCTTGGTCAGCAGGCCGGACAGCAAATCCTGGTTGTCCCACACCGGGCGCGTGATGGTCAGCTCAACCTCGGGTTTGCACCAGGTGGTGGCATCCCCGGGCACTTCGACCTTGATGTTTTCTTTCTTCGAGAAGGCCAGCTCGTGAGCGAACGCCTGCGGTACCAGACCGCAAGCGCCGAACACTGCCAGCGCGAGCGCGTGCTTTTTCATGGAGTTCCTCAGATCAGTTCCCAGGTGCCGTTGGCTTGTTTGCAGAAGGTGTTCTGCTCCTGCTCGGTCTGGCCGGTTTTCGACTTCAGGCTGACGGTGACCGGCCGGCAAGCGGCCTCGGCGGCAACTGTCTCGGTCGGCAGCGACTGGATCGAATCAAGGTCGAAGCCTTGGGTTTCCTTGTTCGCGGCAACATCCAGGTCGTCCAGGTTGATGGCCGGAGCGGCGCGCTTGGCGATGGCCTGAGCCTTGGGCTCGACGTAGTTCTTGTGCACGTAGCCAACCGTCACGCCCTTGCGGCCCACCAGAATCCAGTCACCGGTGGAGCCCACGGCGGTGAACTCGGTGTGGCTTTTCAGGCTGCCGACTTTTTCGCCACTGGCGTTCGGTGCGGCGCGCACGTTCAGGTTGTCGCTGATGGTGACGTAAGGCTCGTTGATCAGCTTCATCGATGGCACCGCCTGAATCTTCGGCGCGCGTTTCACCTCGACCTTCTTGGTCTGGGTGTATTCCTTGCCTGGGGTGATCTGCGCCGTGGCACCGGAGTGATCGGACTTCCAGGTCACCGGCTGGGCGCTGGCGGTGGTCGGCTGGCTCAGCACTTCCTGGGTGCGCAGCGCCAGCGCCTGCTGGTCCTTTTCATCGAGCATGTGGCCGATGCGGTTGCCGACGTAGGCGCCGATACCGCCGGCGATCAGTGCTGCGGCGATCTTGCCGTTGCCACTGCCCATGGTCGAGCCGATGGCTACACCGGCCAGGCCACCGATCACGGTGCCCGCTTGCTCTTTGCTGATCCCGAGCTGTGCACAGGCGGTGGTCGTGGCGATGGCGACCGCCAAGAGGGATGCGACGAATTTCTTACGCAAGTGGAGCACTCCATTTCCGGTGGGTCACTCTGCTCAAGGCAGAGGCCTGGTTTGTGTGTAAAGGATCGACAGGCGCACGCGCGCCGCAGCCGATGGCAGGCCGCAGAGGTCGAGGCTGTTTGAGGGGCATCAAGAGGATGGCGGCACTGGCCGGGTTCAACGGCTGGGCGTTGAACAGGGTTTCACCCTGCAAGCCGAGGGCGTTGAGCGAAGCCAGTACGACGGGGAGCATCCAACCAATCCATGTCAGAAAAGGGTCATCGTCCAGCGCGCGTATTCATTACGGCGGGGGCCTGGACGAGAGTGGCGTTTTGCCGCCGCATTGTAACGCAAGGTTACATCGGCAATACAAGGCAAAAAATTGGGTTTGGAAGGGGGAAGTGGTAGCGCGTCCTACATTTTTAACTCAGATTTTTCCCATTCCTTGTAGTCCATTTCCGAATCATACTGCTGCCGCTGCCAAACCATTGCGACTGGAGAGATTGCGGCCTAGGCTCGGTCCGTCGTTGCCAAATCAACGACCAGCTTTGACAGGCTGACTATTCAAGTTTCCGTTGCAGCGCTTCATGGCAGCTGTGCATGGGGCACATTCGTGTGCGCCGGGTTCTTGGGTAACCGGTCTGTCAATCCATGTACAGCTGCCTCCATTCGTTTGACAGCGTTGCCAGGCGGCTCCACTTACCCAGGAGCTATCATGCGCAAAATAGTCCCCGATCCACCCTACTCCCTCGATTCCTCGTACATGCTGCAGGACACCCTGGTCCAGACCTCGGAATACGTCACCTGTGCTCTATCCGTCGCCCGCCAATCGGTGCAACTGAAACCCACCTCCCCCAGCTCGATCGTGATGCAGGCGGTCATCCATGAAATGGAAGTTGCCCATGCACTGGTGGAATCGGCGCTGATGCAGCTGCAGCGCCAAGTGCAGTTGCCGGCTGAGCCTAGATCGTTGCACTAAGGCTCAGATGATGGGCTGCTCATGCCGGCCTCTTCGCGGGGCAAGCCCGCTCCCACAGGTCCTGCGGCGCCACCCCCGCAACCTGTGGGAGCGGGCTTGCCCCGCGAAGAGGCCGGCCCAGGCAACAGAAAATCCGGGAGAAAAACAATGACCACAGATGACACCCAGCGCCACACCACCGTAGGCAAAACCCGCTTCTACCAGGCAGAAGGCCAGACCCAACCGCTATTTCGCATCGAACCCGGCATCCCCTGCCAAGCCGCCCGCGAACAGGCATCTGAACTCATGGGCTATGTGCGAGACATGACCTTGACCGGCGTGATGGAGAGAGATGAGAAGCTGATTTGGGCTGCACATTACTTAAGCGCAATGGCCAAGGCGCTGCTGGATGATGCAGAGCTGGGGATGACGACTAAACCCCATTAGTCAGCAAGCCATGGGCAGCAGGCAGCCCCACCTTTGCAAGGCCATAATTTTTATGAACTTTCGCGAAAAAAGGCGTCTCGAAACCGCCGTTGACCTTTTCTTGTACATGTCATGGAGACATTTCGCGAATGTTCACTGCAAAAATGTTGCGTCACGCCTGCGCTCTAGCCCTGCTCGGTTCTCCCTTGGCAGCCATGGCCGCGCCGAGCACCGATCCCCTGTTCACCTTCGGCCTCCTGGGCTCCTACGACAACTTCAAGTTCGAAGGCGGCAGCGACTCCGACAAGGAGCATTTGGGCCAAGGCGGCGTGTTCGCCAACTTCGGTAACAAGATGACCGCTGAATCCGGCTTCGTTTATCAAATAGGCGCCGAAGCCAAGTACGCCAAGAAGAACGACAACAAACTCAAAGAAGCCCAGGCTGACCTCGACCTGGGCTGGCGTGCCGCGCTGGATGCACGCAACTTCGTCGACATCATCGTCGGCGGTGGCTATAGCTGGACCCGCTTCGAGCCCGAGATCAACGACCTGGATACCAGGCTGACCTACAAGTCGCCGTTCGCCAAGGCAGCACTTGGGTACAACCACCAATTCGATGCGTCGACCCTGCGGGTGGAAGTCGGTGCCCGCCACACCATCGATGGCCGCGCACGCCTGAAGGTCGACGACTTCGGCAGCGACAGTGTCGATATGAAGGACCGCACCAACCCCTACGCAGAAGTCACGCTGCTGATGAACCAACAGGGCGGCATGCCGATCCAGGCGGGCGTGTACTACACCCGCACCGAGTACAAGCTCGATGGGGACTCGCCTGTGGCCGACAACACCAAGCTCAAGCGTGATGAGTTTGGCGTGAAGCTGGGCCTGGCGTTCTAAGCGGGCCTGCATGCCGCGCAGTTGGCGGTGGCCTGCATAGGGCCCCGCCGCATCACGCGGCCTGGACTGTCGCCAAAACGAAAAAGCCCCTGGAAACTTTCGCTTCCAGGGGCTTCATCATGTATGGCGGAGAGATAGGGATTTGAACCCTAGGTACTGTTGCCAGTACAACGGATTTCGAATCCGTCCCGTTCGACCACTCCGGCATCTCTCCAATGCCGCGCATCATACCAGCGAATTCTGAA
>Ga0213827_1000654_pt1 | contig 24707 bp, 20 predicted proteins | sample MC6MC0898MG_FD_180669 | JGI IMG/M metagenome (GOLD analysis project Ga0213827, IMG submission 180669) | Enriched soil aggregate microbial communities from Iowa State University, Ames, United States - MC6-MC0898-MG | ecosystem: Environmental > Terrestrial > Soil > Unclassified | place: USA: Iowa...
CTGCTGACCACCGCCTATCAGCGCATGAAGCTGTATGACGTGTCGCAGCTGCCGGTGCTGGACGGTGACCAGCTGGTCGGCATCGTCGACGAAAGCGACGTGCTGCTGCACGTCTACGGCGACGAAGCACGCTTCCGCGACCCGGTGGCCACCGCGATGGTCAGCAAGCTGGATCGCCTGGATGTGAAATCGCCGATCGAGGCGCTGCTGCCGGTATTCGACCGCGGCCAGGTGGCCATCGTGATGGACGGTGACACCTTCCTCGGCCTGATCACCCGCATCGACCTGCTGAATTACCTGCGTCGGCGCGTTCAGTAAGGCGTTTATCGCCGCAGATCGCTGCTGAATCCCGGTTTATCCGCGTCAAAGCTCGTTAAGGCCGCGCTGATAGACTCCCGCTCCTTCGACGGCGCCGGTCATCGGCGCCAATCAGGAAACGACATGTCCAACGCTTCTTCCCCGGACCGCGCGCTGGCGCTGGCCACCTTGGCCATCCATGGCGGCCAGTCGCCCGACCCGAGCACCGGCGCGGTGATGCCGCCGATCTACGCCACCTCGACCTACGCGCAGTCCAGCCCGGGCGAGCACCAGGGCTTCGAGTATTCGCGTACCCACAACCCGACCCGCTTCGCCTACGAGCGTTGCGTGGCCTCGCTGGAAGGCGGCACCCGCGGCTTCGCCTTCGCCTCGGGCATGGCCGCCAGCTCCACCGTGATCGAGCTGCTGGATGCCGGCAGCCACGTGGTGGCGATGGACGACATCTATGGCGGCAGCTTCCGCCTGTTCGAGCGCGTGCGTCGCCGCACCGCTGCGCTGGACTTCAGCTTCGTCGACCTGACCGATCTGGCGGCCTTCGAAGCGGCAATCACCCCGAAGACCAAGATGGTGTGGATTGAAACCCCCACCAACCCGATGCTGAAGATCGTGGACATCGCCGCGGTCGCCGCCATCGCCAAGCGCCATGGCCTGATCGTAGTGGTCGACAACACCTTCGCCTCGCCGATGCTGCAGCGTCCGCTGCTGCTGGGCGCCGACCTCGTGCTGCATTCGGCCACCAAGTACCTCAATGGCCATTCGGACATGGTCGGCGGCATGGTGGTGGTCGGTGACGATGCGCCGTTGGCCGAGCAGATGGCCTTCCTGCAGAACTCCATTGGTGGCGTGCAGGGCCCGTTCGACAGCTTCCTGGCCCTGCGCGGTCTGAAGACCCTGCCGCTGCGCATGAAGGCGCACTGCGCCAATGCGATGGCGTTGGCCAAGTGGCTGGAAACGCATCCCGAGGTGGAAAAGGTGATCTACCCTGGGTTGCCCTCGCATCCGCAGCATGATCTTGCCCGTAAGCAGATGACCGGCTTTGGCGGCATCGTCTCGATCGTGCTGAAGGGCGGTTTTGAGGCGGCCAAGCGCTTCTGCGAGAAGACCGAATTGTTCACCCTGGCCGAGTCGCTGGGTGGCGTGGAAAGCCTGGTCAACCACCCGGCGGTGATGACCCATGCCTCGATTCCGGTGGCGCGTCGTGAGCAGCTGGGGATCAGCGATGCGCTGGTGCGGCTGAGCGTGGGCGTGGAAGAGCTGGGGGATCTGCAGCTGGATCTGGAGAGGGCGCTGCAATGACCGACCCGGTGAGCACAACGGGAGGATTGCGACCGTACGCTTCTTCAAGGCGGAACCCCCTGGTGGGCTTCGTGTCCACGCCCATCCGGCATCGCCACCTCATCTTCCGCCTCATCCAGCGGGAGATCGTGGGCCGATATCGCGGCTCATTCGCTGGCCTGGCGTGGTCATTCATCACGCCGTTGATCATGCTGGTCCTGTATACGTTCGTATTCTCGGTCGTGTTCAAGGCGAAGTGGAAGGACTTCGATACGAGTGGCGGCTTCGCGCTGATCCTGTTTTCCGGCCTCATCGTGCATGGTCTGCTGGCCGAGTGCATCAACCGCTCCCCAGGTCTGATCACCGGCAACGCCAATTACGTCAAGAAGATGGTCTTCCCACTGGAGATCTACGCCTGGGTGACCGTCGGTTCGGCCGTCTTCCACGCAGGCATCAGCTGGTTGGTCCTGACCATCGCCCAGATCTGCATGGGTGTTCCGTTGCCTTGGACGGCTGTGCTGTTCCCGGTCGTGATGATTCCCCTGCTGTTGGGCTGCCTGGGGGTGTCCTGGTTCCTGTCGGCGTTGGGGGTCTATTTCCGGGACATTGTCCAGATCACTGGCACGCTGTCCACGCTGCTGCTGTTCCTGTCGCCGGTATTCTATGCGCTGGATTCAATTCCGCCGAAATACAGGCCGCTGATCGAGATGAATCCGCTTACCGGCGTGCTTGAGTCGGCGCGCAAGGTCCTGATGTTCGGCGAGCTTCCGTCCATCTCGAACCTGCTGATCGGTTCCCTCATTGGTTTGGCCGTTGCCTATGTCGGCTATTTCTTCTTCCAGAAGTCGCGGGATGGATTTGCCGATGTCATCTGACCCGATCGCATTGAAGGTCGATGGTGTGTCCAAGCACTATGAGATCTACGCTTCTCCGCAGCAGCGGCTGAAGGCAGCCCTGTTCAATCAGGCAGCCAGCATGCTGGGACGTCGACGTGAATCGTCAGGGCGCCGGTTCAGTGCGCTCGATGACGTCTCCTTCAGCATCCGCAAGGGTGAAACCGTCGGAATCATCGGTCGCAATGGTTCAGGCAAATCCACTTTGCTGCAGTTGCTCAGCGGCACGTTGTCACCGAGCGCCGGGCAGATCCTGGTCGATGGCCGGGTTGCCCCTCTGCTGGAGCTTGGCGCGGGTTTCAACCCTGAATTCACCGGCCGCGAGAATGTGTTCTTCAATGGTTCTCTGCTGGGTCTGTCCGAAGAGCGGCTGCGCCAGAAGTACGACTCGATCGTCGAATTCGCCGATATCGGCGAGTTCATCGATCAGCCGGTCAAAACCTATTCCAGCGGCATGTTCGTTCGCTTGGCGTTCGCGGTGATTGCCCATGTCGAGGCCGACATCCTGGTCATTGACGAGGCCCTGAGCGTCGGTGATGCCTTCTTCGTGCAGAAGTGCATGCGGTTCCTGCGCGAGTTCATGAAGAATGGCACCGTGGTGTTTGTCTCCCATGACACTGCTGCGGTCATCAATCTTTGTGATCGAGTGATCTGGCTTTCGCATGGCAAGGTCGTTGCCGATGGCTCTCCGAAAGAGGTCACGGCCAAGTACCTGGAAGACCTGTATGCGGTGGAGATGGCGGCTGCTGGCCCAGCGCCGGCAGCGAGCGCTGCCGAATCCGGCGAGGGCGTCAGGCCGGCAACCGCCCATGAGCCGGGTCCGATGGGCATGGCACCACGTGATTTCCGCCAGGACTTGATCAATTCCAGCGCGCAGCGGGTCGATGTCCGGCTGTTCGAGTTCAATCGTGAGAACGGATTCGGACTGGGGGGAGCGCAGATTGAATCGGTCAGTTTCGTTGATGCCAGCAACAGGCCGCTGGCATGGGTGATCGGCGGTGAGCCGGTTCGGCTGCAGATTCGATGCCGGACCCAGGTGGCGTTGGCATCGCCCATCATCGGCTTCGAGGTCTATGATCGCCTGGGACAGACCTTGTTCGCCGACAACACATACGTCGCTTCGGCAGAACCTCCGCCGCTGGTTGCACCGGGCGAGGTCCTGACCGCCGCGTTCGATTTCCGCATGCCCGTGCTGCGCGAAGGTGACTACACACTTAGTGCTGCCATCGCCGATGGCAACCAGGAGCGCCACGTGCAGCACCATTGGCTGCACGACGCCCTGGCCTTCCATGTACACGCAAAGGGCGTCTGCCTTGGCATGTTCGGCGCCCCCATGCAGCGCGTACATCTTGCCGTGGAAGCGGAAGATGCCGCTGCCGAATGATCTTGGTGTGGGTGCCGAGCGGCATCCTGCACTCCCCCGATGAGCGAGATGCCCAATGACATCGCAGACTGACGTACAAACCAACGAACTGGAGTTCACCGGCGAGCGCTTCATGCCCGAAGTCGCTGGCCAGATCGCTTTCGAGCACCTGCATCGGTATCACTTTGCCTCGCGCTTCTGTCAAGGCAAGCGGGTGCTCGATGTTGCCTGTGGCGAAGGCTATGGCAGCCGCATTCTGTCCAACGCTGCGGCGTCAGTGGTGGGTGTGGACATCTCAGCGGAGGCCGTTGCCCACGCGCGAGGCAAGTACGCGCGCGGTTCGCTGGAGTTCGTGGAGGCGTCCGCTGCCTCGTTGCCGTTGCCGGATGACTCGTTCGACGTTGTTGTCAGCTTCGAAACCATCGAGCATCACGACCAGCATGAGGAAATGCTGTCCGAAATTCGTCGCGTCCTGCGGCCAGGCGGCCTGCTGGTGCTGTCGAGCCCGAACAAACAGTACTACTCCATCGAGCCGGGATACTCCAATCCGTACCACGTAAAGGAGCTCTTCCGCGAGGAGCTGCTTGCTATGGCTGGCCGCTATTTCAGCGCCGTCCAGATCTACTCGCAGCGCGTGGTGCATGGCTCCCTGCTCATTGCGGAGGGCAAGGCCGCATTTGATTCAATCCTTGGGACGGGCCCGGATAGCAGCGAGAGCGAGCGGGGACTGAGCCGCCCCCTCTACGATCTCATTCTGGCCAGTGATGGAGAGCTGCCAGAAGCAAAATCCAGCTTCTATGAGATGAAGGTCCATGGGCTGGATGCTGCGACGTTCTACGGCGTGCACCTGCCCGAGCGGGTCAGCAGCGGCGATCACCAGGTGGCTGTGCTGCAGGCAAAGATCGACGGCCAGTCGCACGATGAGCTTCTGCGCCAGCTTTCGCGGCAGCACGAGGCATTGCGGGGTGTTGGCGAGCAAGTGCGACATCTGGAAGGCCTGCTGGCGACATCGCAGCAGACCCTGCTCACCCAGTTCGCCGGCGAAGGGGCGCTTCGCGATGAGCTGGCGCGCCTGGTGGCGCAGCACAATGAAGATCGCGAGCAGGTTCAGCGGCTCCAGCTGGCTGTCACTGAGCAGCGCTTGATTGGCGAGCAGCGGGAGCACGAGGTCCAGTTGCTGAAGGAGTCTCGCAGTTGGCGGTACACTGGTTGGCTACGCCGATTGACCGGTAGCGCACGGAGGCACCTGTAACAGATGCATCAGAATCACAACGGCGGCAAGCTCGGAGCGTTCGCTAGGCGGATCTACATGGCTGTGCCCGGCTGGAACGCCCGACTGGCACTGAAAGACTTCCTGTTCCGCAATTTCAGTTTCGCATTCGCCAATACCAACGCGTACCGTCGCTGGCGAGTACTGGGCACTGGGCAGCGGCTGTCTGCTGAAACGTTTGCCAAATCGCCGCCGCCGGCAACCGCAACCCTGGTTGCCGAGGGCGTCAAGGTGCCGGCCGTGGCGCGTCTTTACGCTGGCGCACTGGATGCCGCCGCGGGCGTACGCGGCCCGGAGTACGTCGAGTTGCCGTTGGCACTGCAACCGCCGGCGACCCTGCGCTTCAAGTCCATCGCTTTCTATCTTCCGCAGTTCCATCCATTCGCGGAGAACGACGCATGGTGGGGGCGCGGGTTCACCGAGTGGACCAACGTCAGCAAGGCGGTGCCCCAGTTTGCTGGGCATCGCCAGCCCCACCTGCCGGGCGAGCTTGGTTTCTACGATTTGCGCCTGATCGATGTACTCAAGCGCCAGGCCGAACTGGCCAAGCTCTACGGTCTGCATGGCTTCTGCTTCCATCACTATTGGTTCTCTGGCCATCGCCTGATGGAGCGGCCGGTCGATCAGTTGCTGGAGCACCCGGAAATCGACCTGCCGTTCTGCATCTGTTGGGCCAATGAAAACTGGACCCGACGTTGGGATGGTCATGAGAATGACGTTCTGATTGGACAGAACTACACGGCTGACAATGATCTGGCGTTCATCCGCGACGCCATGCCCTACCTGTCCGATGCCCGCTACATCCGCATCGATGGACGGCCGCTGCTGATCATCTACCGCCCTTCGTTGCTCCCGGATGCGCGCGGTTCGCTCGAGACCTGGCGGGCGTATGCGCGCGAGCACGGCCTGGGCGAGCTGTTCATCGCCATGGTGCAGTTCGACGTGGATGACCCACGGACCTACGGCTTTGATGCTGCACTGGAGTTCCCGCCGCACAAGGTTGCCCGCAACCTGCCCAGCATCAACCACACCCTGGATATCGCCAATCCGCGGTACGAAGGCTACGTGGTGGACTACCGCGAGATGGCCAAGCGCTCCCGTGAGTGGCCTTCCGAAGGCTATCCCCTGTTCAAGGGGGTCACGCCGCGTTGGGACAATGAAGCGCGCAAGCCGGGCCGGGGTTACACCTTCGCCCACTCCTCGCCTGACGAGTACCAGCGCTGGCTTGAATCGGCCGGCGAATTCGCTCTCGCCAATCCGGTCTGTGGTGAGAGTGTGGTATTCATCAATGCGTGGAACGAATGGGCCGAAGGTGCGCACCTTGAGCCTGACCGCCACTACGGCTATGCATTCCTGCAGGCCACGCGCAATGCAACGGCCGGCACAGGTCGTGCGCGCATCGCGCTGATATCACATGACGCGCATCCTCATGGTGCACAGTATCTTGCGCTGAACATGGCCAGGCAGATGGCTGCCGGGCTTGACCTGGACGTGCATGTGGTCCTGCTTGAGGATGGGAGGCTGCGTTCCCAGTTTGAAGAGTGCGCCACCGTCCATCTCCTCGGTGATCGGGACGCTGCAGCTCTGGCTCTCGAGCTGCGGCAGCTGGGTATCCGCTCGGTGCTGGCCAACACCGCAGTCAGCGGTCGCATCGTCAAGGCCCTGGACCATGCAGGCCTGACTGTGGTTTCCATGATTCATGAGTTGCCTGGAGTGATCCAGAGCTACGGACTGCAGCCAGCATTGGCGGATATCTCGCGTGTTGCCCGCCGAATCGTCGTTGCATCCGATGCTGTTCGCGATGGATTGCAGCCATATTTGGAAGACGCAGGGCGCGGCAAGGTGACCAAGTTGCCGCAGGGGCTTTTCGCAGCCAATCGTCACCGTGGTCGCCAGGATCGCACTGCAGCGCGTCTGGTCCTGCGGAAGCGGCTCGGCCTGGAGCCAACTGCCAGGATCGTGCTGTCTGTCGGCTACGCCGATGCGCGCAAGGGTGTCGATCTACTGGCCGAGGCGATCACCAGCGCGTTTGCACAGCGTGCCGATGTGCACGTTGTTTGGGTCGGCCATCGTGACGAGGCCGCCTGTGAATCAGCGACAAAGGTCCTGGCGCGGCATGGCATGACAGAGCGCTTCCACTTTGTAGGCCTGGATTTCGATACGGATGATTACTACGCCGGTTCCGACGTCTATGCGCTGGCTTCGCGGGAGGATCCCTTCCCGTCAGTGGTGCTGGAAGCGTTGTCCGTAGAGCTGCCGGTGGTGGCTTTTGCCGGCACGGGTGGCGGTGCAGACCTGATTGCAGAGCATCACTGTGGGCTGGTTGTGCCGGCACTGGATGCCACGGCCTATGGCGCCGCGCTGGCGCAGTTGATCGACGATCCGGAGTTGCAGGTGACCACAGGCCGTGCAGGGCGCCGCCTGGTCAATGCCGATTTCTCATTCCGGGCCTATCTGCTCGATCTGCTCGATATGGCGGGACATCGCATTCCGCGCGTGTCGGTCATTGTGCCGAACTACAACTACGCGCATTACCTTGAGCAGCGTCTTGCCTCGATCTATGGCCAGGAGTTCCCGCTCTACGAGGTGATCATCCTTGACGACGCATCTTCCGACGGCAGCCTGGGCGAACTAGAGCGGCTGTGGCCGAAACTGGACCCCGAGCCGCGGCTGGAAGCTTCTGCGGCCAACAGCGGTTCGGTGTTCCGCCAGTGGATGAAGGGGATCAGTCTGGCGCGGGGCGAGTATGTGTGGATCGCCGAAGCCGATGACCTGTCAAAGCCGGGCTTCCTGGGCTCACTGGTCGATCTGCTGGAGGCTAATCCGCGCTCGGTGCTTGCCTATTCGCAGTCCGAGCAGATTGATGAGTTCGGCGATGTCATGGCTGCCGATTACCTGGACTACACGAACGACCTTTCACGTGAACGCTGGTGCAGCAGTTACTCTGCCCAGGGAGCCGAAGAAGTCGAGGCTGGCCTTGCTGTGAAGAACACGCTGCCCAATGTCAGCGCCGTGCTGTTCCGTCGTGAGCCGCTGTTGAGGGTGATGCAGTCCCATATCGAGGAGGTCGCCCAGTTCCGCATCGCGGGGGATTGGCTGGTCTACCTGCTGCTGTTGTGCGAAGGTGGCTTGAGCTTCAATGCCGAGGCGCTGAACAAGCACCGTCGCCATGGGAACAGCGTAACGCTGGGCTCCAAGGCGCAGGGGCATCTGGACGAAATCCGCCGCCTGCACGCTCACGCCGAGCGACTGTTCCCGCTCAGCGCTGCGACACGCGCCGCGGCTGCGGGCTATGAAGGCAAGCTCAGGGCGCAGTTCGGTCTGCACGACGGTCCAGCAGTGACGGAGTGATCGCATGAAGGCACTGGTCATCGGCGGCAACGGATTCATCGGCACCCATCTCGTGCGGGCGCTGTGCAGACGCGGCGATACCGTCGTGGTCCTTGACCGCTCCGCACCGCGCGCGGTCGGAGACTTGACCGGTGTGGACTATCACGTCGGCGATTTCCACGATCCGTTGTTGCTGCGGCGCGTGCTTCCAGGGGTTGACGCGGTTTACCACCTTGCCAGCTGTACCGTGCCCAGCACTGCCGATGCCGACCCGGAGTCCGACGTCCAAGGCAACCTGCTCGGCACGCTCTCGCTGCTCGCAACGATGCGCGAGCAGGGCATCACGCGCATCTGCTACTTCTCATCCGGCGGCACCGTGTATGGCAACCCGGAGCGGGTGCCCGTGCCGGAAAGCCATGCGCTGCGGCCGATCTCGTCCTACGGTATCGTCAAGGTGGCCATCGAGCAGTACCTGGCCATGTTCCAGCGACAGGGCTGGCTTGATCCGGTCATCATCCGGCCGTCCAACCCGTACGGTCCTGGTCAGGCGCTGGGGGGCATCCAGGGTGCCGTCGCGGTTTTCCTGGGCAGGGCGCTGGCTGGCCAGCGAGTGCAGATATGGGGGGACGGCGAGATCATCCGCGACTACGTCTATATTGATGACGTGGTCGATTTGGCGATGATGGCCGTTGATTCGGGGAAGAACAGTATTTTCAATGTCGGGTCGGGCGCAGGCAGCAGCTTGAATGCCCTCTGCGATACTATCCGCAGGGTGACCGGAATTCCTGTGCAGGTGGACTACCTGCCGGGGCGGTCATTTGACGTCAAGGCTGTCGTGTTGGATGTTACACAGGCCCGTGAACAGCTGGGCTGGTATCCGCGAATCGATCTTGAGGCTGGCGTCCGACGCACGTGGCAGGCTATCGAGGGTGCTTCCTCGTCCCTTCCCTGAGCGTACCTCTCCGGCCTTGCAGTGCAAGGAGACGGAATGTATCCCAGCTTGATGTGGTACGACTCGGTAACATCGCTGACCGCTGCGGTCCAGGATCAACTGGATGACATGCGCGAAATCGATGCGGCGATTGCGGCCAAGCCGCTATTCGAAGGCTACTGCGTGCATTGTCGCCATGTCGTGGACATGGCGGTCAATGGCGGCGCGATGTTCGGTGACGATGTCAATCTTCGCGAGGGACTGGTTTGCCAACGTTGCGGATTGAACGCACGTTCCAGGCAGTTGTTCATCACGGCCAGACGCCTCTTTGCCGATGACGCGAAGCTGGCGCTGCTGGAGGCATTCAGCCCACTGGGGCGCTATTGCGCGGCGACGTGGCAGGATTGCCGTCTTTCGGAGTTCCATGACGCTGCCGCGCGGAGCGGCGTGATCTACGAGTTCCCGGGCAGAGAGGGGCAGGACGACCAGCCCCGGCATGCGGTCCATCAGGACATGCAGGCATTGTCGTTTGCCGATGGAGAGCTGGATGGGATCCTGCACAACGACGTTCTCGAGCATGTGCCGGATGCTTCAAGAGCATTGCGTCAATGCAGCCGGGTACTGAAGGAGGATGGCGTCCTCCTGTTCAATGTCCCGTGGTTCCCCTGGCTGCCGCAGACCCTGGTGCGCGGACGGCTCGACTTGGACGGTGTCCTGCACGAATTCCTGCCGACCGAGATGCACGGTGATGGGTTGCGGCCGGAAGGCGTCTACACCTTCAACAGCTTTGGTGCCGACCTGCCGGACCTGCTTTTGGACGCCGGATTCCGAGAGGTCCAGTTTGGCCTCTGTTATGCCCCATACGCGGGCATGGTCACCAACAACTACCGCTACGGTGACGACTTCCTTATGCTGCCGGCAGTCGTGAAGGCTGTCCGCTGACAGCGCTGGCCAAGGAGCAATGATGAAAGGAGTCGACCCCATCGATTTGAAGGGTAAGCAGCGGCTGGCGTTTCTGGACAGCCTGCGGGGACTGGCTGCGGCCTATGTAGTCATCTACCACATGGCGCTTATCCCGCAGCCACAATTGCTCCTGCCGCGCTGGATAGAAACGTTCACGTTGATGGGAGGGACAGGCGTCACCCTGTTCTTCATCGTCAGCGCGTTCTCGCTCTACTACACCATGCCGCTGCGCCAAGCAGGCGGAGCTCCCTTGAAAGCGTTCTATCTGCATCGCTTTCTGCGTATCGCCCCGCTGTTCTACTTCATGCTCGTCGTGACCGTTCTTCGCGATACATGGGTGTTCGACAACCATCATTCCCTGCAAGGAGTCATGGCGTCGGCCCTGTTCGTGTTCAACTTCTTCCCGCTCCGTCAGGAAGGCATCGTCTGGGCAGGTTGGACGATCGGCGTGGAAATGATCTTCTACGCCGCGTTTCCGCTGATATATGCCCGAGTGCGGAATCTGTATTCGGGAGTCGCGATGGTGCTTGCGATGCTGTTGCTCTGGTACCTGATTTTGGCGGTGCTCGACCTTATGGCGTTGCCGGCGGGATGGCGTGAATCGATCGAGCAGTGGAGCGTGTTCCGGCACCTACCGATCTTCGCGGCAGGTGGCCTCCTCTATTTCTGGTATGCCAGGCTGGACCCAGCCGACCCGGAGCGGCAGTCCAAGGGCACGATGATGCTCGTTGCAGGCGTTTTCACTTTCCTTGCGCTGATCCGTGGCTGGCTGCCCAATCTGCTCGGAATGCCTTATTACCTGCAGGGTGTGGCCTATGGACTGATCTTCGCGGGCCTGGCACAAGCCCCCTGGCGCCTGCTGGTCAACCGATTCACCGCGTTCCTGGGCAAGATCAGTTACTCCCTCTATCTGATGCACCCTCCGGTGGTGCTCCTGCTGGTGCCGGTCTACCGGTGGATCTACGCCGGCCAGCATTCGGCGACCCTTTCCTTCCTGGCCTGCACTGCGCTGACCTTCAGCATTATGTTGCCCCTGGCCTGGCTGGGTTATCGGTTCATCGAGCTGCCGGGCATCCGCCTGGGCAGGGCGCTAGAGGAGCGTTGGTGGAAGCGCCCGGCCGCTCAGGCTGCGGTTGTGAGACGATAGTGGCCCGGCCGAGGATGCCGGGACCGGAAGCAACAAGGACCTGCCCGGCACCGCCAGATTGGGGGCGTGAGCAGGAATCACGACGAATTTCCCTGGAGCAGTAATGCTGTACGACGCGAATAAATGGCTGGCCGGCCGTCCTTGGCTGGATCTGGACAATCCTGCGATCGATGCTTACGTGGCGAAGGTCAGCGAGCAGCTGGACTTCGACCTCCGTGAGTCGTTGAAGAACTGGCATGAGAACGGCGTCGTGTTGTTCAAGGACGTGGTCAATCGCAGCCTGATCGATGCGTTGGAGAATGACATCGAGCACCTGCGCAGGAATTTTCTCGACTTCGATCTGAACGTCGAGGTTCGCGGTGTCCAGAAGCACATTCGCGATCTCACGGCGGAAGAACTCGATTTCTCCGGTCTGAAGTTCAACAGCATCCATACCATTTCCCGTGTCGCGGCAGAATTGAGCCTGACCCGTCACGTTGCGGTCTTTCTCCGTCATGTGTTCGGTGGCCCGGCCTGTGCGATGCAGTCGCTGACTTTCTACAAGGGCAGCCAGCAGCCGGTGCATATCGATTATCCCTATGTTCGCTGCCAGGACCCGGTTGCACACCTTGCTGCAAGCTGGATTCCGCTTGAGGACATCGATCCGGCTTCAGGCCCCTTGGCCTACTACCCCGGCTCGCACCGCGTGGACAAGTCCGGCTTCTTTGACTGGGGCAACGGGTCGGTGCTGTTCGAGCCGGACAGCGTCCGCCAACCGGATGAGCTCAGCGTCTACCTTGCCGCACAGATGAAGGAAAAGGCGATCGAGCCGATCGTGTACTGCCCGAAGAAGGGAGACGTGCTGGTATGGCATGGCAATCTTTCGCATGAAGGTACCCGCATCACCGATGACATGCTGACCCGCAAGTCCTACGTGACCCATTACACCTCGCTGCAGGCCTATCCTCCGCATCACCTGAAGCCGGGCGCACCGAAGTCCGGATACATTTCCGATGCGCACGGCGGGTACGTCTTCGAATACTCGTGGCAGCATGATCTCAAGCAGCTTCCGAGCCGCGTCTGATCAGGTGTCGACATGAACAGAATGCAATCGCTCTGCCTGCGGTACATGGGTATCGCTTCGGTCGCCTTGTGGGTTACTGCGTGCAAGGTGCCGGAAGACCCCCAGGTCCCTGATCCGAATGCAGCCGAGAGCATTCTGCCGGGTATTACGGTCCTGCAAAACGCAACGGAACTCGATACCGCGCAGGCTGCGCAGCCCAGTCAGCCGTTCAGCCTGTGCAACCTCGAGTCACTCGACAACCATCCTTTCGGTGCAGAGCCGTATTACGTTCCGGCCACCCCAGGGAACGTGGAGCTCGGGGGCTGGATGGGTGCGTCTGCAGCAGGCGAACTGTCACGGTCGCCGATGGTGATTCTCAAGCAGGAAGGCGGCGCGCGGACATGGACGATTCCGATCACCTACAACACGCCACGGCCTGACGTTGCCGCAGACAGGGGTATTCCTGCGTTGAGGCGGGGTGGGTTCCGAGTCCTCATGGACCTGTCGACATTGCCGCCTGGCGTGTATCACGTCCTGCTGGGGGATGGGATTCAGTTCAACTGCGACAATGGGCGCAGGCTGAAATTCTGACATTCCTTTCGCTACCCCGCCGCTCCGCGGCGGGAGGTTGCATGCACTGCCGTGCATGGCATGTTCTCAGGAGATTTTCATGAAGCGAACCGCTCTGCCGGGCCAGATCCTTCTGGCCTGTTCGACCGTTCTGTTGGTATGGGCGACGTGGTACAGCTGGTCGATGCCGATTGTCGATGCCTTTGGATTCCGTCAGGCGCAGACAGCGCTCTCTACGGAGTGGCTCGCGCGTGGCGGTCCGTTCTTCAATTACATCACGCCTGTCACTGGTGCTCCGTGGTCGATTCCCTTCGAGTTCCCGCTGTTCCAGGGGCTTTCGGCATTGATCTCGGCCGTGACCGGTCTGGGTACTGATCGTAGTGGTCGGTTGGTGTCTGTGTTTTTCCAGGTCGCTTCGATCTGGATGCTCTACCGGATCGTGCTTGAGGTCCGTGCCGAGCGAGCGCTCGCGACCTGCGTTGCGGGCGCATTTGCGGTTTCGCCGCTCGCGTTGTTCTGGGCTCGGTCGGTGATGATCGAGTCCACGGCGGTGTTCCTCGGACTGCTGTTCGTGTGGGCGATCTGCCTCGTTTGGCGAGGTGGTGGGCACCGCTACGGCTTGCTCGCCGTCTTGGCCGCGACCCTCGCTGCGTTGGTCAAAGTGACCACCTTCTACGGTTTCGCGGTGTTCGTTGCGCTGGCGTTCGCGTGGGTGGTACTGCGGGAGCAGGGCTGGCGGCGTGCATGGATTTCCGCGCACGCGCGACTGCTTGGCTGGGGAGCCGCCTCGGCAGTTGCGGCACTGGTTGTTCTGGTCGCATGGCTGGATCATGCCGATGCAATGAAGTCCCAGACACCTCTGGGTGCATCACTGACTTCGGCCGCGCTCGGCAACTGGAACTACGGGACGTTCGCACAACGCCTGGACCCGGCGGTATGGAAAAAGGTCTTCGTGGACAAGCGTTTCGCTGACCTGTTTGGTTCCACCTACCTGTTCCTGCTCGTGGCACTGCTTGGCCTGCTGGTGCCACGTACGCGGGTGGCGGTGGGGCTGCTTCTGGCGGCCTACATAATCCCGTTCATGACCTTCACCAACCTCCACTTCGTCCACGATTACTACCAGACGGCGAACCAAGTCTTTGCAACGTCCATCGTCGGTCTGTTGCTGTGGTGGCTTGGGGTGTCAGTCGCTGATCGCAGGGGTGTCATGCTGGGCAGCGTCGCGGCGCTTGGCCTGTCTGCTCTCAGTGGCTGGTACCTGCATGATCATTTCCTGCCGATGATGCAGAGTGCCTTCCAGCCGTCGCGGTTCTCCGAAGTGGCCCGCGTGGTCAAGGAGAACACAAACAATGACGATGTGATCATTGTCTTCGGCATGGACTGGTCGTCGGAGATGCCCTATCTCGCCAGTCGTCGTGCGGTGATGGTGCCCGACTGGGCGCCTCTTGAGCACTATGCGTCCATCGCCAAGCCCGACAGTGCCCTGCTCGGCGGGGGGCGAATGGGGGCCGTGGTGGATTGCCCCAACCAGTTGGCCGGCTCGGGTGAACGCGAGGGCTACTACAGACAGATCCTGGACACGTACGCCGCGGGCGGGCGGGTGCAGCCTGCCGCTGACTGCAGGATCATCATCCCGCGCTGATGCGGGCGGGCTTCATTGCTGCGGGCGTGGCCAGTTGGCGATCGCGCCGCAGCAGGATGGATGCATTGCTTTCCGCGACCCGCCGCAGCCGTCAAGGCGCGGCGGGTCGCAGGGAGGATCAACGCTTTGCGGTGCAGTGCTCTACGCGATAGCGTTCGCCAAACTCGGCCTTGAGCGTACAACGGGGAGAGAAAGCGTCGTAGTCGCTGCTTTCTGGCAACGGCAAGGTCGTATCGATCAGCAGCAGCCCCTCACCGTCCGAAGATGCGGTAATGGCTGCCATCCGCGCGTGGCCGGGCAGGCGATACTCCATGCTTGCACCATGGGCCCACCACGGGATGTAGAGCGTTCCATGGTAGTCACGCAGGTAGGCCTCAAGCCGGTCCTGCTGCTGGGCGTCTGTCAATCCGCTGGGCGTGGCTGGATGCACTGCCGGAAGCCAGATGTCTCGCGCATAGTGGTAGACGGGCTGGAACAGCATGAGCAGCAGGAGTGCAAGTACACCGCCTGGCAGAATGGCGCGTCGTGATTGCTGGCGGGAGATGAAGAGCACGGGAAGCGTGGCGCACGCGAACGCCAGCGGAATCACGTTGAAGGCGTACCGGGCCCATCCCAGCGAGAGCAGCAACCAGTAGCAGGACATGATCAACCAGGCGCTGCCGACCAGCAGGGCAAGCTCTTTCGGCCGGCGATCGCGTGCCGCGAGCAACGTTGTGGCGATGCCAAGCAGGGCCAACACGGAAAGCGCGATGAAGCCGATGCTGAAACGTGAAGAGAACAGTGCCAGGCGTTCTGCGACAAGAGCTGACACGCTCAAGCCTCGCTCATCCATGCCTTGGGATTTCACGAAGTCGATGTGCTGCATCCAGCTTTCGATCCACCCGGAAAGTCCGCCCATGGCGTGGAATCGATAGGCCTCGAACAGCACGATAGGCAGCAATGTACCTGCAGCAACAAGCAACAGCGGCGGAAGCGACTCTGCCAGACGGACGCGCCAAGGGCGCGCGGGCCCCCGCAGCAATATGGCCAATGACAGCAAGGCCACCGGCAGAGTGAACAATGCGGACAGCTCTTTGGCCAGGAACGACATGCCCAGGAGCAGGCCCGCTCCCAGCAGGGGCAGGCGTGAGCGATTTCCATAGGCAATCAACACGAAGCTTGCCAACACCAGCGCCAGCGACTGGACCTCGCCGAAGAACGCGAACCACTGCTCATGATGCTGCGTTGTTACCGCGATGCTGGCCAGCGCCACAAGGCAGATGTAGCTCGATGCGCGCGCAATGCCGAGCCGTCGGGATATGACGGCAATGCAGAAGGACAGGATGAGTGCGTTGAACAGCACCAACATCAAGCCTGGTGCCCAAGGCTTGGCTCCAAAGACCTTGATGGCAGCAGCCCCCACCAGGATCGTGCTGGGGCCCGTGCCCAGCGCTGGATGGAACAGGCGTCCGCTGTGATCAACATTGCCGTAATCAAGTGTCAGCAGGTAGCCATCGCCGCTGGCAAGATTCTTGGACACGACGGCGAACGAGGAATCGTCGAAGCAGCACATTCCCTTGTTGATCGTGGTGGTCAGCAACTCCACATGCAGTGCCAGAAGCACCACGATCGACAGGACAGTCAGCAGAATGCCGGCAATGCCACGCCATGGGCGCGCTCCCGACTTGTGAAGGGAGGCGGCGTGGCCAGGAGTGAAGGTTTTCATCGAACGGGTGAGTCTTTTGCCTTGGCGAATGACAGGTACTTGTGGCCGACATAGCTCGTCACCACGGGAACGGCAACGCCGATACCGTGAGCGAGTGTCTCGTTGTGGAAATCGATACCCGACCACGGGAAGACGTACCGGGCAAACAGCAGGCTGATCAGGATGGTCTGTACAACGGCCGCCAGGTTGATCAGAACAAACCACAGGATCTGGTGGTGCAGGCGATTGCCGGCGTGTTCAAAAACGAAGAGCTTGTTGAGTGTGAAAGCGGTGATCATTCCCAGGCAGTAGGCCAGCACGATCGCAGGCACGTAGTGCATGTACTGGCTGAAGAGGATGCGCGATCCGAAGTTGATCGCCGCGGCGGTGCCGCCAGCGATCAGGAACAACAGAAACTGGCGCGGAACTGCTGGCCGGTTCACGCTTCAGCCGCTCCGGTGCTGGCGAGGCGGGCAAGCGAACTACCCACCGCGATGCTCTCGTTGATGGAGCGATCTTCCGGATAGTAGTAAGCCGTGTCGGCCATGTAGAAGCCTTCGACGGGTGTCTTCATCGGCGGCAGCATGTCCTGGAAGCCCGGCGGGCAGATGGTCTGCGCGTACTCGTAGCGGTGGCAATGGGTCGCCTTGATCCATTCCGGCTTGAATGCCGGGTTGATCATGGGCAGGTAGCTCATGACTTCGTCGATCAGCTGCTGATTGCTCCATTGCCACTTCGGGTGGGTCTTGGGCATGTAGTACGGTGCGTACACGATGTGTTCGCCCGGTCCCTTGCCCGGATTGAGGTTGCTGTATTCAATGAGGCCGGGAATGGTGATGCGGTCATCGCTGATGTTCATCCAGAAGTTCTCGCTGACTGGCTGCGACAGCTTCAGGATCACGCACGCCACCGGGATGTTCTCGATGGCCGCCACCTTGTCGGCAAATGCCTTCGGCAGGCCTGGAACCAGCTGGGGCACGTACTGGATGGGCGCGGTGGAAACTACCGCTTCATAGGCATGGTGGCCGTCCGGCGTACGGATACCGGTGACCTTGCCGTCCAGGGAAGTGACTTCCTCGATTGGCTGGGAAAGCAGGATGCGCCCGCCAAGACGAGCCACCTCGTTGGCCATCCGGTCCAGCAGCACGGCCGAACCGCCTTCCAGGTAGCCCATGCTTTCATTGAACAGGTTGCGGCGGGACAGGGCCACGCGCTTGATGCGGGTGCCGATCCATGACGCGGACAGGCGATCCTGATATTCGAAGAACTTCAATGCGAACGCTTTTTCCCACATTACCTTGTAGGCCTTCGGGCCGATCCAGCGGGTGATCCAGTCGCGTGCGTTTTCCTTATCCAGCGCGGTCCAGTCCTGGATGCCCTTGGTATGCATCACATGCAGGGCATAGCGCACCTTGTCCACCAGCCCCAGGTGCGGGAAGCCGAGCAGTGCAAACGGCGTGCCCCACTTGTGCAGCTTGCCCTGGTAGTAATAGCCCATCTTGGTGTCTGTCCAGTGCAGGCGATCAGACATCTTCAGCTCGTCGAGCAGCTTGAACAGCGGATAGTCGGTCTTGCAGATGAAGTGGTAGTAGCGCTCGATACGCAGGCCGTCGAAATCGAAGTCGGCCGACATGCCGCCGATACGGTCGTCGCGCTCGTAGATGTCGACCTTGTGACCCTGCTTGAGCAGCTCCAAGGCTGCCATGAGGCCCATGGGGCCACTGCCGATGATGGCGAAATTGCGCATATGAGGAGTCTTCTTCTGTTCTTGTGGATCAGCGCTGCAGCACGATGTGGCTGTAGCGCGGGTCGGTGTAGCTCTCGCGGATGGCTTCTTCAAACGGCGTCTGCTTCACGCCGAAAACGGTCTCAGTGTCGATCCCCTTGAAGTCATCGCCGGCACTGAGCGCTTTCAGCTGGTCCGCAGTAAAAGGCGGCTTGCTGCTGAACAGGCTGTAGGCCTTCAACAGGAAGCCGAAGAAGCCGATTGGAATGTGGACGATCACCGTATGCAGCTTCTTGACCCGCTTGATGGTGCGGATGATGTCCACGTAATCCACACGGGTATCGCCGACGATGTCGAAGACCTCGCCGTCCGGTTCGGTTTCGATGCACTTGGCGATGCAGCGGCAGAAGTCGCGTTCATACAGGGGCTGACGCATGAACTTGCCATCGCCCGGGATAGGGAACACCGGGGTGCGTGCCATGAAACGCGACAACCAGCCCAGGTGCTTGGGGTCGAACCAGCCAAACATCAGCGTCGGGCGCAGGACGCAGTGGCGCTGGCCGCTGGCGACCACCATTTCTTCCTGTTCGCGCTTGGTATTGGTGTAATCGTCCTTGGCGACCGAATTCACCACCGACGAGCTGATGTGCACCATGTAGGGCACGGCAGCATTCCGGGTTGCCTTCAACACATGGCCGGTGGCCGTGATGTTGTTGCGTACGAAAAGGTCGGTGGTCTTGCCGGTGATCTGCGCGTGCAGCTGCACCACGCAGGCGGCGCCGTTGAACTCGGTAGCCCACGCGCCAGGTTCAGCAAGGTCGGCTTTCACCACGCGGACATCCGGATGCAGGCCGTGCAGGATATCCAGGTTGTGGGCATGCTTGTCGATGGCCACCAGCTGGGTGTAACCCTGCTGCTTGAGCTCGACGATCAGGTTCTGCCCCACCAGGCCGGCAGCACCGGTGATGACGATCTTGGCGTGCTTGTCGGTCATGTCAGAGCTTGATCCTGCGGAAGACGAATTCGGGAATGTTCTTGATGATCATCATGATGGCCCACCAGAAGCCGGGCAGGTAGGCCACGGCCTTGCGCTTGCCGATGGCCCTGAGAATGCCGGCGGCGACCTTATCCGGTGTCGCCCACAGGGCACCCTTCTTGAACGCGGCGGTCATCGGCGTATCGACGAAGCCGGGCTTGATGACTAGCACGTTGATGCCAGCCGGACGCAGGCGCTGGCCCAAGCCGCTCAGGTAGGCGGTGACGGCCGCCTTGGCGCTGCCGTACAGGTAGTTGCTGGCGCGGCCGCGATCACCGGCTACCGAGGAGATGACCGCCAGGCTGGCTCCCGGCTGCAAGCGCTGCGCCAGCGCGGCGCACAGCGCGATGGTCGAGGTGCCGTTGGTGGCGAACTCCTGCAGTGACAACGCAACCGAGGCATCACACGCGGCCTGGTCGGGCAGGGTGCCGTGGGCGATCAGTACGGTGTCCACACCGCTCAGCGCCGCCCACGCGTTGTCCAGCAGGGCGCCATGGGCGGCCACATCGTTCACGTCCAGCACGCCGCTGTGCACGTGCGGGGCACCGCGCACGCGCAGGTCGGCGGCAATGGCGTCCAGCTTTCCGGCGCTGCGACCCACCAGGTAGAGCGCGGCGCCACGTGCGGCGTACAGGCGCGCAACCGATTCGGCGATGGCCGACGTCGCGCCGATGATCAGGATCTTCTGCATGGTTACTCCATCACCCGGCGCCAAAAGCCGGATGAGAATCGAGGGTCGATGAAGCGGGAGAACTCTTCCCAGGCCGGGTAGGCTTGCCGGAACAGGGTGCCGGACATGCGCGCGTCCTTGGCCGCGTACACGGCACCGCCCGCCTCGCTGACAATGCAGTCCAGGCGGTCGAGCATCTTCAACAGCTCGGGACCGTCATTGGGGAAATCCAGCGCCAGGGTGGTGCCCGGGCGCGGGAAGGAGAGCAGGCCCGGCGAGGGCCGGTCGCCGAATTCCTTCAGCACCGCCAGGAACGAACCGCGCCCACTGCGGGCAATTTCGCCCAGCAGCGCAGCGGTGGCGTCGCGCGCGGTGGCCGGCGGCAGCACGCACTGGTGCTGCAGGAAACCGCGCGGGCCGTACATGCGGTTCCAGTGGTTGATGCCGTCCAGCGGATAGAAATAGCTCTGGTAGTGCGATACGTGGCGGGCCCGACGAGCCGGCTGGCGCCAGTAGTACAACGTGTTGAACGGACGCAGGGTCAGCGGATTGACCAGCGATACCGGCGGCACGATGGGCATGCTGCGGCGAGGGGCCGAACTGGGCGTGGCCACGTGGGCGTCGCCTGGTGCATGGTCGCCGCGCAGGAAATGCCCGCGACCGAGCGCGCGGCCCTTGGCCAGGCAGTCGATCCAGGCGACGGTGTATTCAAAATCATTGGCCGACTCGCGCGACAGCGCGAAGAACTCGTCTAGGTTGTCGAAACGGATCGACTCGGTTTCGATCCATGGGCCTGGTACCCGACGAAGCTGCAGCTCGACCCAGGTGATGAAACCGGTCAGGCCCAGCCCACCCGCGGTGGCGGCGAACAGTCCGCTACTGTCGTACGGCGTGAGTTGCTGGCGCGAGCCATCGCTGCGCAGCAGTTCAAGGCGTCGCACGTGGTGGCAGAACGTACCTGCGCGATGGTGGTTCTTGCCGTGCACGTCGTTGCCGATCGCGCCGCCCACGGTGGCGTAACGGGTGCCCGGGGTGACTGGCAGGAACCAGCCGCGCGACAGCACGATGTCCAGGATGTCGGCCAGGGTCACCCCTGCCTCGCAGCGCACGATGCCCGTGGCCGGATCGAAGGCGATGAAACGGTCAAGGGCGCGGCTGGTCAGCAGTGAGGCGCCTGGATTCAGGCAGCTGTCGCCGTAGCTGCGGCCGTTGCCATGGCCCAGCACGCTGCCGCCATCGGGCGGCAACGGCAGCGTGGCATCACGGTCGAGCACCGGAAGGATCCGTTGCTCAACGCGCGGATAGCGCCCCCAGGACTGGCCGGTTGTCCTACTCATATTGCCAGCAGGACGATCAGCACGCAGAGGCCGATGACGAGCTGGCTGCCGCGGTCCATAGCCGCGAATACGATCGGGTCGTCATGCATGTCGCCACGGTGGGAGACGATCCACATGCGGCTGATCCAGTACAGCAGGATCGGGCACAACAGCCACAGCAGCTTGGGATTGGTGTACAGCTCCAAGCTTTCGGGACTGTTGATGTACAGCGCGAAGACCGCGACGCCGATGTAGCCGGCGGCAGCGCCCAGCGACTGCACCAGAGGCAGGTCGGCCACCGAGTAGCCACGGCCGATGGCCATTTCCTTGCCGCTGGCCAGTGCCGAGGCCAGTTCGGTATAACGCTTGAGCATGGCCAGGCTGAGGAACACGAACATCGAGAACGCCAGCAGCCAGAACGATAGTTCCGAATTGATCGCCACTGCGCCACCAATGATGCGTACCGTGTACAGCGCCGCCAGCATCACTACGTCGATCATCACGATGCGCTTGAGCTTGAGCGAGTAGCTCAGGGTCATCACGTAGTAGCACAACAGCACGCCAGCAAAAGCCGGGCTGCAGGCCAGCGCCAAGGCGAACCCGGCCAAGGTGATCAACGGCGCCACCAGAAGGCCATGCAGCAGCGGCAGCGTACCGGCGGCAAACGGGCGCTTGCGCTTGCGCGGGTGCATCCGGTCGGGGGTCAGGTCCAGCAGGTCGTTGAGCAGGTAGACGCCTGACGCGCACAGACCGAAGGCCAGGAAGGCCATGCCTGCATCGACGATCGAGGTAAGATCGAAGAAGCGGTGGGCAGTCAGCAACGGCACCAGCACCAGCAGGTTCTTCAGCCACTGGTAGACGCGCAATGCCTTGATCCATGTGAGCAGACCGCCGTTCTGAGAGGGCAGGTGGTCAAGTACTTCGGTCTGCTTCGCCGCAGCACTGGCCAGCCCAGCCCCGTTGTTGACCACGATCGCACCGCCGGCATGGGCCCAGACTTTCAGGTCGACCGTGCCGTTTCCCATGTAATCGAAGCCTCGCTCGCCAAAGCGCGCTGCCAATGCCTGCCCCTTGTTGCTGCCGGACAGGTTGGTCTGACCATCGCTGGCCATCACTTCCTCGAACAGTCCCAGATGGTCGGCGATGGGCTGGACCAGCAGGCGGTCGGAGGCGGTACAAAGCACGCGTGGGCGCTGCGTGGTGGTGCGCAGGATCTCCAGCACGCGCTCGTCGTAGGGCAGGGTTTCGGCCGGCAGCTTCACGCGGGAGGCCAGCTGGCGCTTCACATGGGCCTTTCCCTTCAACAGCCAGAAGGGAAGGAGAAAGACGTAAAGCGGATTGTGGGCGAGCAGGGCCAGTAGTGACTCGTACAGGATGTCCGAGCGCAACAGGGTGCCGTCGAGATCAACGCAGAGCGGGCGATTGGAAACCGTCACAGTGCGCTGGCTCCATTCCTGGGTGCATCCAATTTTCGCATTGCAGTGCTCTTCAAGTCCCTGATAACCCGACGATGATAAGTGATCGAGGCTTCAGGGGCAGCAGTAGGGCTTCAGTGGCCTTGCCGGGGCGATGAACCAGCAGACTCCAGCGCGATCATCGCCAGCACGCCAACCAGCACTGCCAGCCATAGACTGACCAGGCGGATGCCTATGGCGATGGCCAGCGCCGCATCGGTGTCGACACCGCACGCGTTCAGCATCATCACGATGGACGCCTCGGTGGTGCCTACCCCGCCGGGTACGAAGGACAACGCGCCGACCAGCATTGCTAGGGGGTAGATGCCCAAGGCGAGTGGCCACGGCAGATCAATGCCGGAGGCATGGCACAGCCAGGCGAAGGCGATTGCGGTGAGGCCCCAGGCGCCCACGCCCCACCCGGAACCGCTGGCCAGCAGGCCCGGATGCATCAGCGGGCCCAGCGCACCAGCACCGTCCGCCAGGAAATGGCCCAGCCGACGCAGCGGCCTGCCCGGTACCAGATCGATCACCCGGCGTGAGGTGCGCGACAGCGGCGGCCACCAGGCAAATGCAACCAGCGCAAATAGGACCAGCAGAATGATCACGGTCAGCAGGCCGAAGACGGGCACCAGAGTGGCGGCACCGATCGCCAGCAGGGTGATGACCAGCAGGTCGATGGCACGCTCGAAGATGAACGTGGTGAGCGTGGTCCTGGCGGGCACGTTCAGCCATCCGAAATAGCGGATACGCAGCAGCTCGCCGGCCTTGCCGGGTGATGCGGTGAACGCAAAGCCGGCCAGATAGGCCAGCAGCCCCTGTCCCCATTGCGGCAACAGGAAGCCTTGCGCGCACAGAATGCTGCGCCAGCGCAGGTAACGCAGGAGATAACTCAACAGGACCAGCATGGCGCAGGCGGCGAGAGGCGCCGCCATGTCGGCGAGGCGAGACAGAATATTCCTGTCCCGATCGATGTAGTACAGAACGGCGATATAGACCGCTGCGATGATGATGACCCATCGGGCGGCCCGTCCCCGGCGATCCGGCGACGCCGGTGCCGGGGACGCGCTTTTGCTCATTTACAGGGCCTTTTCCAGCTCCGGCAGAATCGCAAACAGATCCCCGACCAGGCCGATATCGGCAATCTCGAAGATCGGCGAATCCGCATCCTTGTTGATCGCCACGATCGTGCCGGCATCCTTGATGCCGGTCAGGTGCTGGATGGCGCCGCTGATGCCGACGGCCACATACAGCTCCGGCGAGATGATCTTGCCGGTCTGGCCGACCTGCAGGTCGCTCGGCACATAGCCGGCATCCACCGCAGCGCGCGAGGCACCCACGGCGGCGCCGAGCTTGTCAGCCAGCTGGAAGATCACCTTGAAGTTCTCTTCCGAACCCACGCCACGGCCACCGGAGACCACGCGCTTGGCGCTCTGCAGGTCCGGGCGGTCGCTGGCGCCGGCGGCCAGGCCGACGAAGCGGGTGTGGACGGGCAGGGTGGCATCGACGCTGGCGGCTTCAACCGAGGCACTGCCGCCTTGGGCGGCTTCCGGCCACGACGCGGCACGCACGGTAGCGACCACGATCTGGTCGGCCGGGACTTCGACAGTGATGATGGCGTTGCCGGCGTAGATCGGGCGCTTGAAGGTGTGGCTGCCTTCGACGGCCATCAGGTCGGAGACCTGGTTGACGCCGAGCAGGGCGGCCACGCACGGCATCAGGTCCTTGCCGAAGGTGGTCGACGGGCCGAATACGTGGGTGTAACCCGTGGCCAGCTGTGCGATCTGCGGGGCCAGTACCTGGGCCAGCGCCTGCGCGTTGGCGGCATTGGCCACGGTCAGGACCTTGGCGACGCCGGCGATCTTGGCCGCTTCAGCCGCTACGGCGGTCGGGTCGGCGGCCAGCACCAGCACGTCGATGCTGGCGCCGGAAATGGCGGCGGCAGCGCTGACGGTCTTGGCGGTGGCGGCGTTGAGCTTGCCGTCGTGGTGCTCGGCGATGACGAGAATTTTGCTCATTACAGCAGCCCCTTCTGCTTGAGTGCGGCAACCAGTTCGGCCGCGTCCTTGACCATCAC
>Ga0213827_1000655_pt1 | contig 24687 bp, 25 predicted proteins | sample MC6MC0898MG_FD_180669 | JGI IMG/M metagenome (GOLD analysis project Ga0213827, IMG submission 180669) | Enriched soil aggregate microbial communities from Iowa State University, Ames, United States - MC6-MC0898-MG | ecosystem: Environmental > Terrestrial > Soil > Unclassified | place: USA: Iowa...
AGGATGGGGAGGCTTTTACGTATAACGGCCATTATGATGCCTTTATAGCACAAAAAGAAGCAAAAATTGAGCAACAGTTTGCAAATTATGAAGAGCAGCAAAAGAAAATTAAAAAGATGCAAGAAACGATAAAACGATTAAAGCAGTGGGCGAATGAGGCGAATCCACCAAACGCCTCGATGCATCGACGTGCAAAAAGTATGGAAAAAGCATTAGCACGTATCGAGCGAGTAAAGAAGCCCCTCACTAAAAAGAAAATGAATTTAGCGTTAACGATGGCTGAACGCAGTGGTAAAGAGGTCGTGCTATTGCAAGCCATTGATCATGGCTTTGATAAGCCTTTATTGAAGGAAAGCAATCTAGCTATTTATTTTGGCGAAAGATTAGCGATTGTTGGGAGCAATGGTAGTGGAAAATCAACATTATTAAAAATGATGTTAGGGGAAATCATTCCTAATCAGGGAGTGTGTCAGATTGGAAGTAATGTGAAATTTGGATACCTTTCCCAGCAATTTGAACATCCAAATCCTGCTATACGATTAATTGATGCATTTCGTGAAAGTGTCGCCGTGTCAGAGGCGGAAGCTCGCCATATACTCGCACGATTTTTGTTCTATGGCTATGATGTCTTTAAAAAAGTGAAGGACTTAAGTGGTGGAGAAAAAATGCGTCTTCGTTTAGCACAATTAATGCATGAGGATATCAATGTCTTAATCTTAGATGAGCCAACGAATCACTTAGATATTGAAGCAAGAGAAGTATTGGAAGAGACACTAGAATCCTTTGAAGGTACGATTATTGGGGTGTCACATGACCGCTATTTCTTACAGAAAATTTTTACGAAAACGGCGTGGATTGAAAACCAGACTATTCAAGTTTTTGAGGGAGATTATGAGTGGGCTAGAGAAAAACGACAGGAACTTGCAATGAAAATGGTTGAAAAACAACCAGTAAATAAAACGCAGCCACCTAAAAAAGAATTACCGATTGAACAGCAAATTGAAAAATTAGAGACAAAACTACAACAACCATCGCTTGCTAAAGAACAACGGCAGAAGCTTGAACTTCAATTAGAAAATTTATATGAAAGATGGTTAGAGGGGGGCACAGAGCATGTTTAATTTAGAACGCATTATGCAGCTTGATATAGAGTATGTGAAGAGTTTCAGTGAAGTGGAGGTTTGTAAGGAGGGGGTCTTATTTTACAATCAGGCTATCCCAACCTATTACGATGCAAATCATGCACAGATTTGGAGAAAGATTGAACAACCTGACTTATTTTTACACGACATCAAAGATTTCTACCAATCAAAATCTCTGATCCCGCGTATTTATTTATATAATCTTGAACAAAATCAGCTATGTATAGAGGCATTAGAGACGCATGGCTTTCAATATGAGCATTTTGTCAATGAAGTTCAGTACTGGGACGGTGAATATGCGATACTTCCACCTAATCCTGCCATTCAAATTGAGCGTGTAACGGATGCAAATATGGAGGAAGCATTAGCAGTAGAAATGAGCATTTCTGCATTTGGGGAGCCTTCATTAATAAAAAAGGCATTTGAGCAAACCTATCATTCGTCACATTTTACGTATTATCTACTAAGACTAGATGGGGTGGCGTGCTGCTCAGCAAATATTTTTGTGTCAGAAAATCAAGGTAGGATTGAAAGTGTTGCAACAACTGAAAGCTATCGTGGTCGAGGTTTAATCGGCTATATGCTGCAGCATATCCAACAGCAATCAGTCAAGCTGGGATTGGACGATCTTTGGATATTACCAATTAGTGAACAGGTTGCCAAAGTCTATGAGAAGGCAAATTTTAAATCGGTGGGCTCCATTGCATCGATTCATGCGTTTACTGAAGGGAAGAGCATTCAAGATATCCGCCAACAGGCTTAAATAGCTACACATAAAGATCGCCAAATTCCTGTAGTGCTTACAAGGAACTTGGCGATTTTTTAGAACTGTACTCGTCAATTTTGATTACAGGTTGTTTTAATGAAGGGATGCTTTAAAATATAATCAGCAAAAATCATTTCCTGCTCCTGTAGAACGATAGCTACTCATTACGACATCGTATTCCTCAGGCCTCAGTTAACAGCATTGTTTTTATCTTGTCATCTATCGCTTTGATATAAATTTGCGAGATGCAACCATACACGGGTTAGTGGAGCAGGTGGAAAGGTGTTAAAGGATAAGTAGGAATAAATGAAAACTAGTAAAATCCTGAATAGTATCGACTATTCGGGATTTTTGTTTTATTGTTAATAAAGAAGGATTTTCAATTATTAAAAGTTTTTTACTTGAAAAAATGTCGTATTCGATTTATTGTCTTTAGAGATACTTGTTTAATGGACTTGGAGGATATGAAATGCACGGAATTTATATACGCTATAATGTCTCAGATGAAACCCAAGCAGCACAATGGCCCAAAAAAATGGATGCATTTGCGTATGTTCAACGAGAAAAACCACAACAAGACAATGATAACTTGCTGTCAAAAGAAGAGCTAAAAAACCATGCCATTCGCTATATTAAAAGCTTGAAAGACAATGCAAGTGTCCATTTAGTAGAGCAGCGCAACGGTGAAATTGAACATTTTGATCGACGCTACATGGAGTCATTAAAGTTAAAGGAAAGCATCGATTCCCAACTTATTAATCTAGAAGAAATACGCTTATTATTGCAATTAATGAATGTCTTGAATTTATCCCATGCTTTTGGAGAAAATGCTGGCAAGCTACTTCGTCAAATAACGCCATATGCCAAAGAGGTAGAACATCCAACATTCCAAACAACACGCGTTGAGCGCCATTTTTATTCGGAGCTAATTGAACAAATTGAAATGGTTTACGCACGAATTATGCGTCAGCACAACCCATCGACAACGGAAATGCAACAATCAGAAAAGCTCTGGACAACTGTCTGTGAGCAAGCAATAGAAAAAGTAGAAGCACGAATCGAACGTTTATCATCTATTAAGTTAAAGCATGAGAAAAATTTGCTAGAGTTTAGTCACTTAAAACAGCAAAATATCGAAGCGAAGGAACGCTTAGATCTAGCTGTCCATGAACTGGATGCCATTTTAAATGTATTAGAATCATAAGAAAAGCATGTCTCTGTCAAAATAGGAGACATGCTTTTTATGTTGTCGTCGGATAGAGGGACAAAAGTGACGGTTAGCAGTGCGAAAGTGGTGGATAGCTTTGTAAGATTGACGGATAGCTGTGCTTTACTTCGCTTTCTCCTCTGTTTGATCCCGCTTAGTTTGGCGTGAAAGGCGGATTAAATCCAATCCAAGAAGCACAACAATGATATAGAATAGAGGACTTGTGAACGATAAGCCAATTTGTGATTGACCGCCAAGTAATGTTAAAACAATCCATAATCCAACTGTATACAATGTTAATCCGATATAAGCCTTTTTTGATAATCTTTTATATCTACCCTTGTCGAAGGCTAGCTGAATGATGACAAGCCCAACTAATATAAGCAATATTATTTTTTTAGTCAGCATCGCAGCAATAGCTGTATCAGGGAAGAAATCATTAACGAATAATAACGTGAAAAATACTAGAATTATAAAATTTAAGATTGTCGAAAGCTTCATGCCATTTCTCCTTAGTTGTCAGAATACTTTTCTATTGTAACATGGTTCTAATGAAAGCAAAAAATAATACTTTAAAGAAGAGTTTGAAAAATTTTGAAACTTTTCCTGAGGTACATCCGTATAGTAGGTAATATGATGAAAAGGGGTGAGCAACTTGACGCTATTTGGCTATTCACTCGAGCAGATCTTTTTGGTGGTTTTGATTTTCGCTGGCCTTGCCACAGTATTGGTTATGTTTTTTGGTGATGCAGTCGAAGGTATTGGGGAAGGACTACCCATTTTTAATCCGAGTGTCATTCTATCTTTCATTACGTTGATGTCAGCAGCAGGTTTTATTTTAGAAAAACTAGCCTGGTTCTCTAGCGTTTGGAACATCATTGCTGCATGTATCATCGGTGCTATTTTAAGTTCCATCTTTTATTTATTTGTTCTCGTTCCGCTACGTTCCGCTGATGTTTCTTTAGCTTACACAGAGGAATCGCTAGGCGGGCAATTAGGAAGAGTTATTGTGCCAATTCCAGTAGATGGTTTTGGCGAGGTTGTTATCGAAACGACAAGTGGCATGATTTCAAAACGGGCAACGGGCTATGATAATGAAGCCATTGACTATGATGAAACCGTACTTGTTGTGGATGTGAAGGACGGAACACTTTTTGTTAGAACGTACGAGAAAAAATTTGTTTAAAGGAGAGATATGTCTATGTCAACCGATATCTTAATTGTTTTAGGAATTGTAGCATTTGTATTAATTGCCCTAGTCGGCTTATATGTGACAAAGTATCGTACGGCGGGTCCTGATGAAGCACTGATTGTGACAGGTAGCTATCTCGGCTCTAAAAATGTACATAAGGATGAGTCGGGGAATCGCATTAAAATCATTCGTGGGGGCGGTACATTTGTATTCCCTATTTTCCAACAAGCACAGCCGTTAAGCTTACTTTCTAGTAAACTAGAAGTGACAACGCCTGAGGTGTATACAGAGCAAGGTGTTCCTGTTATGGCAGATGGTACAGCCATTATTAAAATTGGCGGTTCCATTTCAGAAATTGCGACAGCAGCAGAGCAGTTTTTAGGCAAGCAAAAAGCAGAGCGCGAAGGGGAAGCACGTGAAGTATTAGAAGGTCATTTACGTTCCATTTTAGGATCTATGACGGTTGAAGAAATCTACAAAAACCGCGATAAATTCTCACAGGAAGTTCAACGTGTTGCTTCACAAGATTTAGCAAAGATGGGTCTTGTCATTGTATCCTTCACGATCAAGGATGTACGAGATAAAAATGGCTATTTAGACTCACTAGGGAAACCGAGAATCGCACAGGTAAAGCGAGATGCTGATATTGCGACAGCAGATGCAGAAAAAGAAACACGTATTAAACGTGCAGAAGCGTCTAAGGAAGCACAAAAGGCAGAACTAGAGCGTGCGACGGAAATTGCAGAAGCAGAAAAAGAAAATCAATTAAAAGTAGCTGAGTTCCGACGTGAGCAGGATATTGCCAAAGCGCGTGCTGACCAAGCGTATGAGCTTGAAACTGCTCGTGCTAAGCAGGAAGTAACGGAGCAAGAAATGCAAATTCGCATTATCGAGCGTCAAAAGCAAATTGAATTAGAAGAAAAAGAGATTTTACGTAGAGAAAAGCAATATGACTCTGAGGTTAAAAAGAAAGCAGATGCAGATCGCTATGCAGTGGAGCAAAATGCTGCAGCCGAAAAAATGCGTGAGCTTGCACAGGCTGATGCGGAAAAATATCGTATTGAATCATTAGCAAAAGCAGAGGCAGAGAAAATTCGTTTGGATGGTCTTGCCAAAGCTGATGCAGAGCGAGCACAAGGGGAGACGGAGGCTGATATCATTCGTCTACGTGGTCTGGCTGAAGCTGAAGCTAAACGTAAGATTGCCGAAGCCTTTGAATACTATGGTCAAGCAGCTGTACTGGATATGGTTGTACGCATGATGCCAGAGTATGCAAAAGAGCTTGCAAGTCCACTTGGCAATATCGATAAGATTACAGTGGTCGATACTGGTGGTGGAGAGGGAAGTGGTGCGAATAAGGTGACATCTTACGCAACCAATTTAATGTCTACACTTCAAGAAACATTAAAAGAAACTTCTGGTCTCGATGTAAAAGAGCTGATCGAGAGCTATGCTGGGAAGCACACATTGCGTCCAGAATTAGAGCAGATTGCTTTAGGACTTGAAAAAAAGCAAGCACCTGAAGAAACGAAAGAAGCGGTAGAACAATCCTAACAAAAAACGACCTGATGATCTCATCAGGTCGTTTTTTTATAGTTGTTGCTGCCATTCACTTACAAGCATGCCATAAATAACGTGATTTACATAATGATCGTAGAGCCATTCTGCAGCTCGAATGGTTCCTTCTTGCATGAATCCAAGACGTTCTGGGATTGCGCGACTTTTGTGATTGTCTTCAGCAACACGAATTTCAACTTTATGAAGCTTCAATGTTTCAAAGGCATATTGCAATAAAGCTTTTACCGTTTTCGTCATGATGCCATGTCCTTGTGCTCCTTCGCTCAACCAATAGCCAATAGTGCCGATTTTATTGCTCGGGTTAATCGCGTTAAAGCCTGCAATGCCAACAATTTCATTTTTAAAGAGAATGACTAGGGAGAGGCTACTGTTCGCTTCATGGCCCTTAATACAGCCCTCAATATAGGCTTTTGTATCCGCCAGTTCTTTTGTGAAATCTAGCCATGGTAGCCATTCTTTCAGATATTCCCTCGAGGCATCCGTTAATGCAAAAACCTTCTCTGCATCTTCAGGTGCGATCATCCGTAAAGCTAAATCTTGGTTTATGGTAATTTGCATTATTGTTCACCTCATTATTATTTTAACGCATTGTGCATAAAGCCTTTCATTTCTCGGCTAAGTAAAGTTAATTCTTCTATAATTTCGCTGAAATCCTGTACGAGCTGTGCTTGCTCATTTGTTGCATCATTGATTTGTCCCATATTTTGCTTTAGATTATCTAGATTTCTATTGATATTCCGTAATGATGATTCTATATTTTCGGTAGCACTAGACGTCTCAAAGGACAGTTTTCGAACTTCCTGTGCCACAATATTAAAGCCAGCGCCGTGCTGTCCAGCACGTGCAGCCTCGATGGATGCGTTTAAACCTAGTAAATTAGTTTGGCGAGATATACTTTTAATTAAATCTGTCACGGCATTTGTTTTTTCAGAGTCCTCTAGGGCATGCTGTGCCTGCTTATTAATTTCCTCACTAGTGGCTGCTAATTCCTCAGAATGGGAAGCGATTGTATGTACTTTATCCTGTAGACTGTTGACGATCTTATCCATCGTAGCCATATAATCTTCAAGTTTGAGCTCATTATCTATTGGTAAGCCAAAAGCTAATGCACCTACTACTTGACCATTTTCACGAATGGGGAATGAAAAAGCATTGATTGCTACACCGTAAACATCCTCTGGTATCACCACATCTGCATTTTGTCCATTAAAGGCGATGAAAACATTTTGGTCATTGGCGTTAACTTTTTGTCCATCATGGTAGCCGGAATCCACACGTTTACCTGCTAAGTATTTAACGACTGTTTCATTTTCCTTTTCAACAACAGCTACAATGGCTTCTTGTTTTAATGCTAGATGAATATAAGGTGTTGCGAGGGCTAAAGCTTCAATAATTTTCATAAAAATTCCTCCAAGTCTCGTCAATGAAAATGGTTGTGTCATCTGTCTTCATTGTGACAATGGTTCTAGATGATTACTTTTACTGTAGCACAATATTTGCCAAGTCAAAATAGCTATTTATTTTTTATTAAAAGAAGAACATACAAATCTGAAGTGCTTTTATTTGTCAATTATTATTTTTTTGCAGCGGTGAAAATGAAGGTCTTTTTTGTCTATTTTTTGACAAGGAGACGTGTGTTTTGCGAAATATTGTATTAGAATAATAGTAGCATGTGGAAGAAGTTAAGGAGAGAGTTTCATGGACTATATACAAAAGGGTACGAGGGCGTTTCATAAAGCGAATTGGGCCTTATTTTTAGCAGGCTTTATTACGTTTGCTAACCTATATGTAACGCAGCCATTACTACCAACATTTTCAGAAGCATTTCACGTCTCACCAGCTGTAGCAAGTTTATCTCTTTCAGTAACTACCTTTGCATTAGCGGTGAGTTTAATAATTGTCAGTTCGTTATCAGAAGCATGGGGAAGAAAATCATTGATGACGATTTCTATTTTTGCAGCTTCTGTCCTGACACTAGCTCTTGCATTTTCACCTAACTTTGAAACAATTTTAGTTTTACGTGTTGTACAAGGCATCGTTTTTGCAGGTTTACCAGCAATCGCTATGGCTTATTTGGGAGAAGAGATGGAACCAGGAAGCTTAGGGGTTGCCATGGGCTTATATATTAGCGGTAATTCAGTAGGGGGACTTAGTGGACGAGTTATTATTGGTACCTTAACGGACCATTATAACTGGCATACAGGCATGATGGTACTAGGAGGAATCAGCCTGCTAGTTAGTTTATTGTTTGTCTGGATGTTACCAAGCTCCAAACATTTCAGCGCGCGACCTTTACAATTAAAAGCATTGACCAAAACCCTACTGCAACATTTAAGAGATCCTTCTATGCTGTGTCTTTATGGGATGGGGTTTCTTTTAATGGGAAGCTTTGTCACACTTTATAATTATATTGGCTTTAAACTAATGGCACCTCCCTATAATTTAAGTGCCACAATTGTAGGTTGGATATTTGTCATTTATTTAGTTGGGACATTTAGCTCGGCATGGTTTGGCAGTTTAGCCGATCGTTATGGTCGCCAACGAATGCTCTTACTGGCCATTGCCATTATGTTAGCTGGAGCTATAGTAACGCTCAATGGGCTCCTTACTTTAAAGATTATAGGGATAACAGTTTTTACCTTTGGCTTTTTTGCAGCTCATTCAATCGCAAGTGGCTGGGTGAGCAAACGAGCATCCCACGATAAAGCACAAGCATCTTCTCTCTATTTATTTTTCTATTATTTTGGGTCAAGTGTTGGAGGAACAGTAGGAGGCGTTTTTTGGATGAAATATGGGTGGATGGGTGTTATAGTGATGATCGCTCTGTTTTTATTCATTGCTTGTGTCCTATCATTTTTATTAAAAAGATTCATTGTTAGACAGCGTATCACAACATGATGTGAGGTGTCATTTTGCAGGAATTACTTTTCTATTTTTTCATTATCCTAGCAGCTTCTATTTTACAAACCAGTACAGGTTTTGGTTTTTCCGTTATGGCTACGCCTTTTTTACTGTTGCTTTTTACACCACAAGAGGCGATGCAAATAAATATAATACTGTCCCTTGTTATTTCGTTTTCTCTCATATGGAAGGTGAGACATGATATTGATGTAGCGTTGCTTAAAAAGGTGATGATCGGTAGTGTTGCAGGTGCTCCTTTTGGTAGTATACTATTTGCCATAGTCGATGTGACGACATTTAAGCTGCTCATCGCTATCCTTCTTATAGGGCTTACGATTCTATTGATTAAAAATCTCTCTATTCAACAAACAAGGAGTAGAGATTATGGCGTTGGTTTTATATCAGGTATGTTCACAACAAGTATTGGGATGGCTGGACCACCACTGTTGCTCTATTTTGCGAGCACACATAGAAATAAAGAAACCATTAGAGCTGTTTCACTAGCCTACTATATATTTATCTATCTAATTAGCTTACTTTCTCAAGTCATTTTTGAGGGTACAAGTAAAATGGTTTGGATATATAGTATGTATGCTTTGCCAATTGTTTTCTTAGGACTTATTTTTGGACAAATGCTATTTACTCGATTAAATCAAAAATTGTTTAAAATCTTAATTTATTTTCTATTAGTAGCAGCAGGCTTAATTTTGTTGATCCAAAGTTTATGGACAATGCTATAAACGACAAAAAGAAGTATGGAAGGATAATACATCCTCCCATACTTCTTTATTGTTAACCCATAATATTGTAGCCAGCGTCGATGTAGATCGTCTCACCAGTCACACCACGTGATAGGTGAGATAGCATAACAATCGTCATATCTGCTACTTCGTCTTGTTGAACATTACGTTTTAAAGGAGCTGTTTCTTCAATTTTGTGTAAAATTGTGTTAAAAGAAGGAACACCTTTTGCAGCGAGTGTACGAATAGCACCAGCTGAGATAGCATTGACGCGAATATTATCTTGGCCAATATCAGCAGCAAGATAGCGCATAGAAGCCTCTAATGCAGCTTTTGCAACGCCCATCACATTGTAGCCATCAAGTACTCGTTCTGCACCTAAGTAACTCATTGTAACGATAGAGCCACCCTCTGTCATGTATGGATGAGCTGCTTTTGCAGTGGAAATAAGTGAATAGGCACTTGTATCTTGTGCGAATGCATAGCCTTCTCGAGTTGTTTCAAGGAAGCGGTTGTGTAAATCTTCTGCATGCGCAAAAGCCACTGAATGTACAATCCCATGAATAACACCAACCTTTGAGCCGATTTCTTCAAAAGCTGCTTTTGTGCTGTCGTCACTATTCACATCACATTGAACAACAAGAGAATCGGATTGTCCGATATTTTCTAATTGTTTTTGTAATTTTTTTAATGAACGTTCTTGACGATACGTGAAGATGACATTTGCACCAACGTCAAATAAACGTTTAGCAATGCCCCAAGCAATACTGCGATCATTTGCTACGCCCATGACAACAATGTTCTTATCTTTTAATTGTAATAAATTATCCATCATTATGAAGAACTCCTTTGTGAGATAATATCTGTTATTAGTACCAACTACTAAAATCTTATCATACATAAAATAACGTTGCAATAACAAGATGAAAAGAGAAGTAGTTTAGAGAGCAAAAAAAATTCATCTCTTTACAGTAGAGACGAATTAAAAGGTGTGCTAATTTATTTTGTTACATAATGATCATACATATCTACTGCTCGATTAACGGCACTACTGACAGTGATTCTAAAGCAATTTTGTGACCGAATGACCTGTGCCAATATTTTGATTGCTCTTGTTTGATTTTTATGGAATAAAGCATTGTCTGTTTGAAAATCATCGTCTAAAAAGGCAAGATAATAAGGTATTCGATTTTGTGGTTTTAACAAATCAGATTCTGCACTTTTTTCAAGTGTATCGTACACCCATAAATCGATGGCATTTCCTAAGTGGAAGGCCGCAAAATACTGAAAATCATCATTCTCACATTCTTTTACTTTTTGAATTATTTGAATTTTTTGGAGCTCATCTAATAAGAATGTATTGATGGAATAATAGATGGCTTTAGAAGGATTTAGAATGAGCTCATCGGTCTGCTGCGATTTTAAGAAAACCCAGTTATTTAACACGTTTGCCCATGCGTCCACAGTATTCAAACATTTCGCACAAACATCTGGAAATATTGATTGCCACTTTGCAGCAAGATTTTTAAATCTATTCATATGGTCTTGATCAATATAAAATAAACTATGCTCAACTTGTAACTGCTCAAACATTCACATTCCTCCAATAGATTGGTATGTATAGCAATGGACCATATGCCTATTATCTTGATGCAAAAGATAGCCAATATTTTAATCAATAAGAAGGCATCCCCTGAAGGATGCCTTTTAAGATATACATCAACGGAAGACTATTCAAATTTTAATGAGTCACCATCGAATGTTTCATCTGCTACTTTGATAGAGTCTGTTGGACAACCTTCAAAAGCGTCTTGCATATCTTCCAATAGATCCTCTGGAACTTCAGCAGTTCCCATGTTATCATCTAAAATAACGAAGGCAATGCCTTCATCATCATAATCATAAATGTCTGGCGCTGCGGCTCCACATGCGCCACAAGCGATGCATGTATCTTTATCAACTATTGTGTATTTAGCCATTTTATTCTCTCCTTTAACGATGTTCCTACAAAGCTTCATACTCATTTTAAAGATGTTTATCTTACATTTCAACTTAAATACTATTAAATTGGAGGAATTTGCGTCAATGTTTCATCAAATTTTATTGCAAATCTTTCAAAAACTCAATAAAGAGCGGACGATTTCGGCTGCCTATCATGTCCTAAGAGGGAAGCGTTCAGGCCAGACGATTCAAGATATTGGTCTTTTTCAACTGCATCAATATTTTGGCCTCTTGCCAAAACTATCTCGTACTACATTTGATGAGGCTGTAAACTTATTTATGCAGAATAGTTGGTTAAATGTGCAGGAATCTGGTCATTTTTACATGGAAACGCTAGGATTACAACGTGCACAACAAACGCCAACCTTTTTCTTTGATGGTTGGCACTATCGGGGAAATGAGCATGTGTTTTTTGCGAGGCTCTCTCTCATTGTACAAAGTTTGTCACATCAAGCCGCAGCCGTTCGTACCTTTTCACCGATTAGTAGAGATACAATGATTCAAGCGTGGGTGCGAACTTTTTTACAGGCACATCATTATAAGGAAGGTCATTTACAGCAGCAATTATTGACAGAATGTAATCATGTGCTAACTATTCTCCCTGTGTCAGATGCAAGCAAACAGCTTGTTCTGTATCGTTTAAGTGGTTATCAATTACCAGGATGGACGTGGCAACAACTTGCAGATGAACGGAAGGAAACTGTACTGGATAGTCAATTAGCTTTTATTGAAACCCTACATATATTATTAAATGAAGTGCATCAAAAAATAGATGATTACCCATTGCTAGGGCATGTGGCAGAAGGGTTAAAAGTTAAAATATTGCTAACAGATTCTGCACAACAAACCGCACAATTATATGAACAAGGTTATTCGATGGAGCAAATTGTTCAAATGAGAAAACTAAAACAAAGTACAATTGAGGATCATTTTGTGGAATTAGCTATGTATGAACCGAACTTTTCTATTGGCCCATTCGTCTCCTATGATGAAGCTCAAAAAGTGTGGCAGGCATCGAAGCAGTATCAAACAAAAAAATTAAAAATATTACATGAAGCTTTAAACGATATGAGTTATTTTCAATTAAGGCTTGTCCTTGCGAAAGGAGAAGTATAAATGGAACTTGAACAATTATTGCATAAGCATTTTGGTTATTCATCATTTCGACCAGGACAGAAAGAAGTCATTGAGGCATTACTACAGGAACAAGATGTTATTGCCTTATTGCCAACAGGAATGGGAAAATCACTCTGCTACCAGCTACCAGCCTATACATTAGAGAAACCTGTACTAATTGTTTCACCATTACTCTCATTAATGCAGGATCAAGTAGAAGAGCTGAAGCGTTTTGGGGAAAAGAGGGTGGTAGCTTTAAATTCCTTTTTATCACTAACAGAGAAACGTTATGTATTACATTATTTAGAGCAATATCGTTTTATTTTTACTTCCCCAGAGATGCTGCTCCAGCAACAGGTACAAGAGAAACTGGCACAGATGAAGCTAGGTTTAATCGTAGTAGATGAAGCGCATTGTATCTCACAATGGGGCTTTGATTTTCGACCAGATTATTTACGAATAGGTGACTGGCTATCGAGAGAAAATCGTCCGCCAATTTTGGCATTATCTGCTACGGCAACAAAGAAGGTTGTTCGAGATATACGGGAAACTTTATCTCTCAAAGCTCCATTCGAGTTTATGTATAATGTTGACCGCCCGAATATTCATTTAGGTCGTGTAGTAGTGGAGGATAAGGCTGATAAAGCTAGATGGCTCATGCACCATGTTACGGAAACGGCAGGACCTGGTATTTTATATGTTTCCTCACGTAAACGTGCGCAACAATATAGCGAAGCCTTATTACAAGAGGGCGTTCGTGTTGCTGCATATCATGCTGGCTATGGGGTGGAGGACCGTCAATTTATTCAACAGCAATTTATAGCTGGTGAACTTGATTGGATTGTTGCAACAAACGCTTTTGGTATGGGCATTAATAAGCTTGATATACGGCAGGTCATTCATGAATCAATGCCTGCCAATATAGAGAATTATATGCAGGAGATTGGACGTGCAGGGCGGGATGGACACTCTGCACTTGCTATATTACTGTATGCTGAAGGTGATGAGGAGCTGGCTAAATTTGTTGTGACAGGCGATTTACCAACTTTACATCATGTTGACCGCTATCAGGAGCTGCTATCTCAGCAAATACAGCCCATCCAAATGCTGAAAAATGGGGAGTTAAGTGAGACAGCCTTCCGTGTGTTAGACTATTGGCTGCAACGAGAGTCTTCGGAACAAGTGAAGGTCCGATTAAATCATTTAGCACTAGAGAAATACAATGCAGTGAATGAAATGCTTCAAATCATACAGACAAAAGACTGTATTCGTGAACATTTAGTCGGGTATTTTGGGCAAAAATTGCAGAAAAAGCCGGAAAACTGTTGTGAAAATTGTGGAATCCATTATGATGTAATCAAGAAAGTACGCTTAAAAGAGAAAAAGAAAGTAGAAATGGCAACGTGGGAAAGTCGATTGCAACAACTATTAATGGGTAATTAGACTAAAACTGACGGTCATTTACTTTTTTCGTAATATTCGTCATAATAGAGATGATAGAAAGCGTAGTAAGGTTGGGGGAAAGGCGAATGAATAAAGAAGATTATCGCGATAAAATAGAAGAGCATCGTCAATCGTTTGAAGATGAGCAAAAAGAACAGCAATCCTTATCAAGAGTTTCCAGAATGAATAAAAACGGTAATAAAAACAAAAAGCCAAAAAATTCGAAACGTAAGACACCGTTAATGACGATTCTGTTTGTTATTTTTATCTTGATACCATTAACAATTCTTATTTATTTTTGGAAATTTTATGAACCAGGAAAAACGATTGAACAAGCCGAAAAGGATACAGCTGAACAGGTTGTCGAATTAGATCCTTCAGAAGCATCTGCGTCAGATAAAGACAAGGAAAAAGATAAGGGTCAAGACGCTCAGGGGGATAAGAAGGCTCAAGAGCAATCTCAAAAAGATGCTGATAAGTTAGCAGCGGAGCAAAAAGCTGCTGAAGAAGCGAAAAAGGCTCAAGAGGCGAAAAAGGCAGAGGAAGCAAAAAAAGCCGAAGAAGCTCGAAAAGCTGAAGAAGCAAGAATAGCTCAACAACAAGCAGAGGCAGCAAGAAAAGCAGAAGAGGCTAGAAAAGCGGAAGAAGCAAAACAAAATGCTAAAGCAACGACACATACTGTAAAAGCAAATGAGAACTTATACCGAATTGCATTAAATCACTATGGCGATGGCAGTGAAGCGACTTTAGCTAAAATTCGTGCTGCTAATGGGATGTCCTCTAATACTGTAATGGTTGGGCAAGTCATTAAGTTACCTTAATAGAATTTTTATCGTTATATAGGTTTTCTAGTATAAAATTACAGACAAACGTTCACACCAAAACGTACGTCTGATTTAGCAAAAAGGCGATTCGTTTTTTAAGAAGAATCGCCTTTTTGCTGTCGTAAGGAGAAGTGAGAAAATGCTATATTTAGGGCTATTTCTTTTGGTAGTCATCGCCCCTCCACTTTATATGTGGAAGGTGGCACATGAAAATAATGTATTGTCTCACCAGCTTTCATTACAGGGTGAACAGGAGAAGGTACGATTATTTTTTATTTCAGATGTTCATTTACGTAAAATAAGTAAGAAAATGATTGCACAGTTACAGGGACATCATTTTGATGCAGTAATTATTGGCGGTGATTTTGCGGATAGCCGTACACCGATTGATCGTATTCATGAAAATTTATCATTATTAACGTCCCTTGGACCAACCTATTTTATTTGGGGCAATAATGACAGAGAAATTGGGGAAGAAAGACTGAAGGACATTTTACAGGCATACCATGTTCAAATTATTGTCAATGATGCCGTACAGCTTCCGCTTAAAAATAGCTTTTGGTTAAGTGCTATTGAGGATACAACTGTTAAAGAATATAGTTTTGAAAAAGCTTTTGCAAAGATAGGAGATCAGGATTTAGTTGTTTTTATCGCCCATAATCCAGAGGTTTTTGCGAAAGTTCGGGCTAAATATCGTGCGGATTTAATGATGGGGGGACATTTACACGGAGGGCAAATCAGATTCGGTCCATATGGTGTTCATCCAAATGGTTCCTATCGTCGGCGTGATGGTGTCATGACTTTAGTAAGCAATGGCTATGGGACGACATTAGTACCTTTTCGATTTGGTGCAAAGCCCCAATGTCATATAATTGACATTGATATTTCGAGTAAATAAACAACCAAAACGTGTGAGAAGGCGTATAATAAAAAAGTATCGTCTATTCTATGAAATGTGAAAGCATGGAGCAGCAATTTTTGCTGTTCAAATTCGATTGGAGTGTCAAGAAATGCAGCAAGCAGATGCAATTATTGTTGGAGGAGGCCCATGCGGCTTAGCAGCAGCAATAGCTTTGCAAAATATTGGTTTACAACCTATTGTGATTGAAAAAGGAAATATCGTCAATGCCATCTATCATTACCCTACACATCAAACATTTTTTAGTACGAGTGAACGGTTAGCCATTGGTGATGTACCATTTATTATTGAAGGACGTAAGCCGAAACGCAATCAAGCCCTTGTCTACTATCGAGAGGTCGTCCGTTTAAAAAATATACAAGTTAATCGCTTCGAAAAAGTACAAAGTGTTGTAAAAAATAATGATTTGTTCACGGTTACCTCCGATAAGGAAATATATGAAACGCCCTATGTTGTCATTGCAACAGGTTATTATGATCATCCGAATTATTTAAATATCCATGGTGAGGAGTTACCTAAAGTTTTCCATTACTTTAAAGAGGGCCATGAATTTTTTGATACGGATGTTCTAGTTATAGGCGGCAAAAATTCAGCGATAGATGCCGCGTTAGAATTAAATAAAGCTGGGGCTCGTGTAACCGTAGCCTATCGTGGCAGCGAATACTCTCCAAGCATCAAGCCATGGGTATTACCCGAATTTGAAGGGGTAGTCAAAACTGGAGAAGTTGACATGCTTTTTAATACAAATGTATTGGAAATACGTGAGCACGAAGTTGTTTTAGAAGTAGAGGGCCAAGAGAAAATAGTAAAAAATGATTTCGTTTTTGCTATGACTGGCTATCATCCTGATCACTCCTTTATTAAAGCGATGGGAGTGGACATAGAGGAAGAAACGGGTCGTCCTTATGTTACGCCTGAAACGATGGAAACCAATGTTGAAGGACTATTCATTGCAGGTGTTATTGCAGCAGGAAATAATGCCAATGAAATTTTTATTGAAAATGGTCGTTTCCATGGCGAATGTATCGCTCGAACTATTGAGCAGAGAAAAAAATAACGATCGAGGCTGTATAGGCATGTAGCTTATACAGCCTTTTTAGCAAGGAGGCAGCTCAATGATTGGCTTGTATTGGCTCTTGAGTTATTTAATAGGAAACATCTTGACGGCTTATTTCGTTGGTAAGATATACGGTGTCAATTTGCAGGAAGAGCGTAGTAAAAATTTAGGCGCGCGTAATGCGGGAAGTGTGATTGGGAAAACAGCGTTTATTTTGACTCTTCTTGGCGATTCATTAAAAGGTGTACTTGTTGTCGGATTAGGACGCATGTGGCAATTGGATGAATGGGTCCTTATTGGCGGAGCTGCATGGGTGATAATCGGCCATCTATTTCCGATTTGGCTGAAATGGAATGGAGGGAAAGGTGTAGCTACTTTTATTGGTGTGGGTCTCGCCTTATCGCCAAGTCTTTTTTTATGGATGATTATTGGTACAGCACTTATATCTGCATTTACTAGAAGTCTGACACTTGGCATGGTTGGGGGCTTTGTTTTTTATATAGCCGCAATTATACAAGCAGGGAAATTAGAGCCATATGGACTTTTAATCATGGCAATCGTGTGTATGCTTATTAAGCATATGTCTAATATTCAGGAATCATTGAAAAGAGGGAAGTGAAGGAAATGTATTGGTGTAAAATTGCCAAGACAAATGAAGAATTTGAGGCGATTGCTCGATTGAATTATGAAACATTTGTAGAAGAAATTCCTCAGCATGAGGTAAATGCATCGCGAAAAAAAGTAGACCGATTTCATCAGGAGAATACCTATGTCGTTGTTTATAAGCAAACAGAATTAATTGGCATGGTGGCGTTTAGAGATCAACGACCATTTTCTATTGATGAAAAGATTGGTAAGGTCGAGCAGTATTTATCGAAGGAAAATTGTGAGAAGCTTTGTGAAATTCGTTTGCTTTCCGTGAAGAAAGGTTATCGAACGGGGCGAGTTCTATTGAAGCTTACTCAGGCCTTAACTACATTTGCCTACGAAAAAGGCTATTCTGCTGCAGTGATTTCAGGTACAACGAGAGAGGAAAAACTATATAAGCAGATGGGTTTTAAGCAGTTTGCACCAGCTGTCGGGGAAGAGGGTGCGATGTTTTTACCGATGGTGCTCACTAGACATGAATTTGAACAATCATTACAACATAGACTAACGACGGAACCCTCTACATTTTATCCTGGGCCGGTGAGGCAATTAGAGACAATTGCTCATTCAGATTTATCACATCGTTCATTACCTTTTTATGCGCTTTATGAACGAGTGCAGAAGAGGTTGCTGCATTTATCGAAGTCCAATCATGTTGGTGTAATCGTAGGAACGGGAACGCTAGCAAATGAAGTAATGCTTGCACAACTAAAGGCACAGCAATTAGGAAAAGGGCTTATTCTCACAAATGGAGAATTCGGTGAACGTTTACAGAAGCAAGCCGCTCGTTGGTCATTACATTATGATGTGGTAGAAAAAGAATGGGGAACAGTATTTGATGACAAAGAACTGGCTTCACAGCTTGAGACGGGGTCTTATCAGTGGATGTTGGCAGTACATGGTGAGACTTCCACGGGAACTTGTAATAACTTAGATATTCTTAAAAAGCTTGCTAAACAATACAATGTAAAGTTATGTATAGATTGTATTAGTTCGTTCGGTGCCATGCCGTTCTCTTTACAGGACTGCTATTTAGCTACGGCTGTGAGTGGTAAGGCCATTGGTGCGTTAAGTGGGCTAGCATTTGTATTTTCGCAATCACTTGCACCCCCATCTGCCAATCTACCCGCTTATCTTGATTTAGCAAATTATCAGCAAGGTGTCATACCATTTACATTACCTGCTGTATTACTGAGCAATGTGGAGACTGCATTGCAAGCCTATCCAGCACGTTATGAGCAGCTACAGCAACGCTTTCAATCACTGCTGCAGCTACCAATCATGCAATTTCAATATCCAACTACTCAATATCCGATGTTGATAACTGTTCAATTGCCTAATAATTATGCCAACCTACTTATTGATTTAGCATTAAACGGGCTATTCGTTCATGGTGAAAGCCAGTATTTACGCCAAAAGAATTTCATTCAATTTTCTGTGATACAGCCAGATTTTGATGAAGCTTTGGCTCGACTTAGCGAGATACTGGGCTATTATGAACAGGTGATCGAGACCTTAGCGTTACAGGAAAAAGTCCTTTAAATTTAAAGGCGAGCCAGTTGTGTTAAGGCCTATTAATAATTTTAAGCGTGCCTTTTGACCATTAATACCTGTGGCGAATATGGCGCCTAAGTCTTCTAGCATTTTACCGCCGCCCATATAGCCATAAACACCTTCTGCAATTCCATTAAAGCAGCGGGAAACAAGTACAACTGGGATGTCTCGCTGTATAAGGCTTTCAATTCCCTTTACAACAGATGGCGGGACATTCCCTTGACCTAGTCCTTCTAGCACAACACCATCATATTTACATGCAAGCACGACATCCAATAAATCTTCTTCCATTCCAGCGTACACTTTTAGCATTGCGACACGCTTAGTTAAATTGTTAACATCTACATATTGTCGACGAATTGGTGCGTGATGGAATAAGATTCTGGATTTTGTAATAAGGCCAATCGGTCCATATTGTGGAGATTGGAAAGTATTTACAGAACTTGTGCTTGTTTTTGTTGTATTTACAGCAAGATGAACCTCATCATTCATCACAACAAGCACACCTTTATCACGTGCTTCTTCATCAACAGCTACTCGGACTGCCTCTACTAAATTATAAATCCCATCTGCTCCAAGTTCGTTAGATGAACGCATTGCTCCTGTTAGCACAATCGGAATGGCTAAGTTCGTAGTTAGCTCTAAGAAATAGGCGGTTTCTTCCAATGTATCCGTACCGTGTGTGATGACCACACCGTCAATTGGCTGTGCGTCAATTTGTTCCAAAATCAAGTTACGCAATAAAAGCATCTCTTTCGGTGTAATATGTGGAGAAGGGAGGTTAAAAGCTTCTATTTCGATAATGCTTGCTAATGAAGCCAGTTTATTACTTTCCTTCATTAGAGGATTTTCCTTATTAGGCATGACCGCTCCTTCAGCACTCATCGCCATGGAGATTGTGCCGCCAGTATGAATTAATAAAATTGTTTTTTTCATAAAAAATAAATCTCCTTTTAAAAAGTTTTTTTGTCATTACATGGTATAATAATAGCAGTCTATTGTTGAAAGGAGCCGGCATCATGATCATTTTATTATCTGCTGCCATTGCTCCCGGTCTAGCGCTTTTTAGTTATTTCTATTTGCGCAATCAGATGGCTACGGAGCCAAGAAGAACTTTACTACAAACGTTTTTATACGGCGCATTTTTAACGTTCCCAATCATGTTTTTACAGTATGTATTAACAGAGGAAGGGGTTTTTCGATATCTTTATCTTCAAGACGTACTATTTTCAAGTGTCATTGAAGAATTTTTTAAATGGTTTGTGCTATTAATTGCCATCTATAATCATATAGAATTTGATGACCCTTACGATGGTATATTGTACGGGGCAAGCATTTCACTTGGCTTTGCTACGATTGAAAATGTTCTTTATTTACTTTCATTTGGTTTAGACACGGCATTTATGCGAGCCTTATTACCAGTATCGAGTCATGCTTTGTTTGGTGTCGTAATGGGCTATTATTATGGACGGGCTAAGTTTTCGAAACTTGTTAAGACAAAAGAGATGATTGCTATGGCGCTTTGTGCACCAGTCGTACTTCACATTCTATACAATACAATATTATCATTCAAAGGTCACTGGGTTTATTTAATGATTCCTTTTATGTTGTTTTTATGGTGGTTTGGCTTGCGCAAAGTGAAGCTTGCACATTATCATCTGGTGCAGCATCTTCACATGCAAAAGAAAATATAAAGCGTAGAAATCGTCAAAGATTTCTACGCTTTATTTCATTTTTATCATGTATAAATTACTCCTTTTGTTTCAAGCTATAAAAAAAAGGAGTGATAAAAGTGCGTTTAGTAAGCATACTTTTTGCTTTGATATTAGGAATTAGTATAATTGCGATTCCTCAAAATGATGCAAATGCATTTAGCGATCAGCAAATTACTCGAGGTGCCTATGGAGATGATGTCATTGAATTGCAAGCAAGGCTACAATACTTAGGTTTTTATAAGAGTAAAATTGATGGCAAATTTGGCTACAACACATACTGGGCTTTACGTAATTTCCAAGAAAATTATGGGTTACCAGTAGACGGAATTGCAGGCGCTAAGACAAAGAAAGCGTTAACGGGCAATTCAGATTATGACGAAAAATGGGTGAAAGCTCAATTAAATGCAGGAAATCAATTTACTTATTATGGTGGGCAGCCACTTGATCAGCAAGTGAAAAAGAATACTAGTGGAGGCAGTAGCAATAGTAGTGGAAGTAGTAATAATAATGGAACACAGACACAAGTTCCTCCCAAATATACAGAGCGTGATTTACAGCTAATGGCGAATGCGGTATATGGAGAGGCAAGGGGAGAACCATATGAAGGACAAGTAGCGGTTGCCGCAGTTATTTTGAATCGTTTGGAAAGCCCAGATTTCCCAAATACGATTTCAGGTATCATTTTCCAACCGTTAGCATTTACGGCCGTTGCAGATGGGCAAATTTGGCTTGAGCCAAATGAGCGAGCAAAAGAGGCAGTTATTGATGCAATGAACGGCTGGGACCCTTCTGAAAATGCATTGTATTATTTCAATCCAAAAACTGCAACGAGCAAATGGATTTGGTCACGTCCACAAATTAAACAAATTGGAGAGCATATTTTCTGTTCATAGAAAGGAGGAACTTAGATGAAAACTTGGCTCGTGGTCTTAACGATTGCCGTTATTGGGTTAGGGGCATACAGTATTGATTTACATGGAGATAAAGAAGATTTACAACGTACCGTGCTAGCACAATATACAGATAAGTTAACGGATGCATCTGAAAAACTTTCCCATCTTCAACGCTCAGTATCACAATCCCTGTTGTTTCAAGATGAGCAGGCGATTCACAATGAACTAGATTCGGTTTGGCGTTTAAGCTCAGAAGTTCGTTCTTCAATTGCGAATATTCCAATAGGACAAGAACTATCAAGTGAATGGATGAACTATCTAGGGCGACTTGGTGATGAAGCAAAAAGGACAGCGAAAACAGGGGATTATGAAGCTTGGCGTGAAAAAATGCCCCAGGTTTCAACGAATTTACAATCTCTTTCCGATGAATGGACAGCTGCTACCGTCGATTTCTATAAGCATGATGGGAAAATGGATGTTTGGCTACAGCAAGTAGATAATAAAAATCCAAATAGCCAATTTGATACTGTAAAGGATACATTAAAGGGCTACGGCGAAAAGGATTTCCCGTTAACTTTATCTGAATCTGATTGGCAGAAAAAAATTGAGTTAAAGGCATTACAGGATGCAGTTATTACCGAAAAAGAAGCACTAGAGAAGGTGAAATACTTATTCCCAGTCATTAAAGATGCTACATTTACAGTTACAAAAAGTAGTGATACAGCACCATATCCTTTTTATCATATCCAATTCCACCAAGGGATTCGATTAGGCTATGTTGATTTAACAGAAAAGGGTGGACATTTATTATCCTATTTAGTAGAACGTCCTGTGGATGAAGCCAAGTTATCACAAGAGGAAATCATGAAAAAAGCGCAGGAATATGTGAAGAAATTAGGCATGAAAGATGTAGCCTATGTGGAATCACGAGAAAATCATCAAGCTTGGCATGTGACATTTGCTCGTGTCCATCCTGGAGATAATGCGTTAATCTACGCTGATGGTGTTCAATTGAAAGTGGCGAAAGATACAGGTGAGCTGTTAGGTGCAAATGCAATGGAATATATTCAAGAAGAAAATATTAAAAAGCAAACAGCTAAGCCGATTGATTGGAAAACGTTCTTCCAAGACGATATCCAAGTACAAGAGGTAAAAAATATCTACACAGATAATGGACAATTTGAGCAACGTCTTTGCTATGAGGTCATTGCATTGCGTGATGGTAATACGCAGGAAACATTTAGAATTGTTATTGATGCGGAAAACCATAATGTATTAAAAGTGGAATATCTAACTTAATCAATGATGCTTCCGCTCTGTATCAACTTGACATGAAAATACTACCAATTTTTATAGCCAAAATAAGCTTCTCATGAGATAATTAAACTATATTTTTCGCACGGGGAGATGCTCATGGAAATAAAAATTGGTACACAATTACAACTTGAACCAACTTATACAGAGCGTTTGGAGAAATTCCGCTGTAAAGTTGTAGAGCAAAAAGATAATATTCTATATATTGATTATCCGGTTAATATGGTAACAAAGAAAACGGCATTTTTAATAGATGGCTCAGAATTTAGAGCAACTTTTCGTACTGAGGATAAGCAATCCTTTGCCTTTAATACAGAGGTAGTTGGCCGTAAAGCAGGTAATATACCAATGATTATGTTGCATTGTCCAACACCAGAGGAGTTTATAAAAATTCAGCGACGAGAATACGTTCGTGTGGAGACACAAGTAGACGTTGCCATTCAGTTGAAAGACTATAAATATCAGCTTGTGACTGTGGATATTAGTGCAGGAGGCCTAGCAGTCATGTTGAAAGGTCAAGTAGCTTTCACTGAGGGTGATGAAGTAAAACTAACTATTGTATTGCCATTTGCCAATGGAGATGTCAAGTATGTCATTACGGAAGCGCTGATCGTACGTATTTTTGAAAAAGAGGATAAACGCATTGCAACAATCCAACTAACAGATACAGATGACGTCGATCAACAGCATATTGTCCGTTTTTGCTTTGAACGTCAATTAGTCAATCGTCGTAAAGAAATGAACCCTTTTAATGTTTAATATCCTTTATGAATATTTTGATGAAGCCCTCTCCTAGTAGAGGGCTTTTTTGAGGTTATATGATACAATAAGAGGTGCAGAAAGTAGGGAAGAATATGAAGAAAAACATTCAAATTGCGATAGACGGGCCTGCTGGTGCTGGCAAAAGTACAATCGCGAAAATTGTTGCTGAAGCACTTGGCTTTACTTACATTGACACAGGGGCAATGTATCGAGCAGTTACGTATAAAGCGATGCAACAAAACATACATTTAGATGATGAAGCAAAATTAGCAGAGATGCTTGAAGTAAGCACAATTGAATTAAAACCATCACCTCAGGGACAGCTTGTTTTTTTAGATGGTCACAATGTGTCAGCGGAAATACGCTCTAATGAGGTCACTTCATCAGTCTCACAAGTAGCTGCCCATGCGAAGGTTCGTGAGCTATTAGTTGCTCAACAGCAAAAACTTGCAGCTAATGGCGGTGTTGTCATGGATGGCCGCGATATTGCTACACATGTCTTAAAGGATGCAGAACTAAAGATTTTCATGTCTGCAACAGTAGAGGAGCGTGCTAGACGACGCTTGATTGATAATCAAAAAAGAGGAATTGAGTCCTCTCTTGAAAAACTTCAGGAAGAAATAGCGCTACGTGATAAAAAGGATAGTGAGCGTGAAGCATCGCCACTGATTCAAGCTGAAGATGCGGTTTTTTTAGATACAACAGCATTGTCCATTGATGATGCAGCACAAGCTATTTTAAAATTAGCAGAAGAAAAAATGCTATAAATCCTAAAATTTCAGACATTTTTAGAATTTAAAGGATTTATTTTTGTCTTTGTCTTCAATATCGAATAAAATAGTAAGGGAAGATGCGAAGGAGGGTTACATATGTCTGAAGAAATGAACTATGCAGATCAAACGTTTAACGAAGGTG
>Ga0213827_1000656_pt1 | contig 24653 bp, 19 predicted proteins | sample MC6MC0898MG_FD_180669 | JGI IMG/M metagenome (GOLD analysis project Ga0213827, IMG submission 180669) | Enriched soil aggregate microbial communities from Iowa State University, Ames, United States - MC6-MC0898-MG | ecosystem: Environmental > Terrestrial > Soil > Unclassified | place: USA: Iowa...
GACCTGGGTGGTGTGGATGACTGTGTTGCGAAAACGATGAAAGAGCTTGATGTCTGGCATGTCCGGGGATTGCCAGAAATCGGCCAGCGCGCCTTGGTGAGTCAGGCCGGGCATGGCGTAGATTGGGTCGGCCAGCGTGATGGTTGGGCGGCCGTGGAGGATGGCTGATGCGCCGGCGGTGCTGTTGATGGTAATCATGCCGGTGATGTGAGAGAGCAATGTCGGCATGTGCCCGCTCTCCATGAATACGACGCGGTCTACCACATCGTACTCGCGCGCCAGCGCTTCGGTGACCTTGCGGTAGTTGACTAGCCCCGGTGTCAACGGGTGGTTTTTGATCAACAGGCGTGCGTTGAACGGCGCGTTCAGCGAAAATGAGTCGATCACATGCCTGATGACCTGGGTCATGTTGGAGAATGGCGAGTGATCGCGAATCTGCGCATCACTGTCCAGTTGCAGCGGTAGTAAGAACGTTGGTTGGCGCTCACGGGCAACATCGGCCACGAGTGCGTCGTCGCGGCTGCGAGCGAGCAAAAGACGCAAGCCCTGGCGAATGAACCCCGCGTATTCCACTGCAGCGTTAAACGGCGCGTGGGTCTGGTATTTCGGGTAGAACAGCGGGTTCAACGCTCCGCTGGCGTGATACAGCACGTCGTGTGCCGCGCGGGCGGCAAAAGACAGCTTGAACGCGTTGCCGTTCTGGTAGCGGGGGATGTACTTGCCCACTTCGCGGTACCAGTCGGGGTCCCTTGGCAAGCGCGAGTTGTTATTGACGCCATCGCGCTCCAGGGTGATCCAGTACGGGCGGAAGTAGCCTTCCTCGAACACGTGCACACGAATGCCCTGCAACCGGGCCAGCTTCACTGCGGTGCGGTGCACGGGGCGGCAATCGCCGAACAGCACCAGGTCGGTGATGTCGAGCTGGCGAAAGACATGGGAATACCAAGCATCCAGGTCTTCAGCCTTTTGCGGGCAACTCATGTTTGGGCCATCAGCACCGTAAAGTTCGTCACCGACATTGAAACGTACACTGTGCACAGTTTGGCCAATGTCACGCAGCCCTTTCGCCAGGCGGCTGAAGAAAGGCGAACTGACACCCTGCAGGAACAGAAAATTGTGCGTAGGGATGCGCAGCAGTGGACCACGCGTCGCCCTCGTATTCAGCCGGTCGGGCGCTTCATGCCCAACAAACTGCTCAAGCGTCGTTTCAAGTCCTGCCATCTGGAGATTGCTCCGAGCTGCGGTAGCCCATGCCAATGTTGTAATTCGTAGAGAGTCTGTTCAGCAGTGGTAAAACGATTGGTGATGCGACTGACATAGGTGGGGTAGAGCAAAAGTGTTCCCGCTACCAGTTGATCAAGTGTCAATTTTCGCGACCTTCGCGCTTGAACCTGCGGTTCCAGTTCACGATCGTCGGTTAGCCCCCAGCCGGCATAGAACGGCTGCCCGTAGGTCGTTACAGGTACGCCGCGCAACAGCGCTTCGAAACCCGACTGCGACGTCAGTACATGCAATTCGTCAACCACTTCCAGCAACTGCTGCAGCGGCGTGTTGCCAATCACCTCATTGCACCAGTGAACTGTTTGCGCTTCGTCATCGCCCTCGGGTCGTGTGCCGGCGAGTACCTCTGGGTGCGGCTTGTACAGCACCCAGGCCAAGGGATTGGCCTCACGCACTGCACGTAGCAGTTGGAGGTTGCTGCGAATGCGCGCGCTGCCGTAGCGAATGGAGGCATCTCCCTCGACCTGGCCGGTGACGAGAATGACGCGTTGCGCCGCTGGAGGACGCTGCCAGGCAGTACCGGGTAGATTGTATTTGGTCAGACCAGCACTACAGATGGCCATGCGCAAGTCTGCGGCGCGACTCAGGAGGGCGTGATCAAAGCTGCCGCTGGCGAGAATCTGCTCCAAGCGAGAGGGGCGAGTAGCGTCGTAGTAGATACCCAGGTCATCAACCACCCATGACAATGGTCGTGCTTTACCTGCGCCCAAGCCGACAGAGCGCAGAAAACCGTCTTCAACACGGTTAACCTGTTGTGGGTGGGCATGGAGTTCGGCGTCGTGTTTACAGCCCCAAGAGACGACGGGTAGCGACGGCGAAAGAGGCTTCTTTGGTTTGATGAAGCGAATCGCGCTGCCGTCGAAAAACAGTTTAGCCAGTGGCATTTTCCAGCGACTGAAACCACAGATTTGTACTTGTGGGGGCATTAAGCTGCGGTGATGTCGCTGTAGGCCTAGCCAGTTAATGAGTGCTTCTGGCGTGCAAGAGTCGCCGCGCTCCGGACAGACATATCGCGGATAGCGCACCAAACTGGCATGGATCAACTGTGCCAGGCACACGGGTGTGCGTCGATGAGGGGCAGGGAGGCGATCATCTGTCAGCCCCCAGCCGGCATAGAAGGGCATGCCCCACGTGTGTACCTGCACGTTCCAGAGCAGGGCGTCGAAGCCCAGTTGCGAGGTCATTACGTAAACTGCTCGTACGCGCGGCATCAACTCAGCGGGATGAATGTTCTGAGCAAGGATCCGGACCCGCGGGTGCTTGGCCACTTCGGTCAAGTCAAAGTGTCCTGTTTTTCGGCGTGCGACGACGTCGGGATGCACTTTGAGCAAGATGGTGTGTTGGGGGTAGCGGGCTAACGCCGCATCGAGCATCGCCTTGAAGTCGGCGGGCCCAGCACCTTGAAGTGAGGCATCGCCCCGGGTTTGGTCGGCGACCAGTACACAGTCGTTGGGAAGTGTCGGTGTCTCGATTCTGGCGTCGTTGTATTTTGATACCCGATTTCGCTGCCATAGTGCCTGAAGCGAAAGTGCACGCGCATGTTCTTCGGGCGAGAGTGGCTTGACGATGAGTTGCTCCAGGCGAGAAGGGTGCCCGGAATCGTAATAAACACCGACGTCATCGACGATCAATGAGAGTGGTGGGTCGTCCGCACCCAAACCGACCGAGCGAAGGAAGCCATCCTCCAGAGTCAAGACAGGTTTGCCCGCTTTCTTAGCCTCAGCAATGGCCTGAAGTGCACTAGGTTTACGGCCCCATGCCATTACCCAGTCCGTTTTCACGACATCACCCACGACACCGCTCTGCAGCGAAAAATCAGGCAGCAACGAGGGCAAAGTAGTGATCTGCTGAGCTCCCTTTGAGAGGATCAGCAGGCGTGGGCGAGGCAGAGCATCATCCATAAACGTGGAGCGGCGTTCCATGCGTCGGACAGCTGAGGGCTAAAAGCCCTTAGGGTCCAGTGAATTTTGAGGTCGCGAATCTTAATACAAATTCACGTTCATAGGATGACCCAAGTCGAAAATTTCCGATGAAATCCGAAGATTCCTACAGTTCCCCACGGATGACATCAAAATGATATCTGTTCACAGCAGAGTCAGCAGGTACTCGTATTTTTCTAGCAGCAGCGGCATGCGATTCTGCTCTTGGTATTCCTTGATGGTTTCTGGGCGCAGGCAGTGGTAAAGCGCAGTCTGCAAGAAGACATAGCGCTGGTTGCGTAATGCGTCTTCCTGGTCGAAGTGGGGAGCCAGCGCTTCGCGGTAGGCTTTTTCGAATTGGGCTTGAGCTAAAAGGAACTCTGACATCTCCTTACGTCGGAAGAGGCTACCCAGATAGGCGCCGCCGTCGAACCCGATCCTTCCAATTTTGGCCTCACTCCAATCGATGAGATAAAGGCGACGCTTGCGTATGAACAGGTTTTTGCGCAAATAGTCCATGTGGCTTATGCATCGGGGGCTGCGCCTTGCCTGAGATGCCAGCGTGCGAATTACGGGGGCAAATGCTCTGAGACGCTGCGCCAGCCCAGTAAATCGGGAGTCTTCGCGAGCCAAACGCTCTAGCTCAGGCAGGCAGCGTGTGAAGTTGAAACGTGGGCGCAATAGGAACCAAGGACGGAAAAAGTCCATGCTCCATAAGAGCAGGGTCTGATTTCGTGGCATTGCCTCGATGTAGGCGCTACTTCGTTCCTCTTGCTCGGCGATGCCTCGCCCCAAATGGCGGCCGATGGATTGCATACGGGGAGGGCGCCCTCGAATGTAGCGAGTGAAGATCAGGCTTTCCCATGGTGTCTCGATCACGCCTAGGCAGGGCGGATAGCGGAAATAGACGCTGCCTTGGAGCATCCCCTCAGCGCGGTGGAATCGTGCTTCCTGACTGCCAATGAATGCCACCTTGCGTATCGATTTCTCCACTACATCCATCGGTTTGCCGGTGATGGGGTCAATCAGGCGATGGAACCGAACATAGTTGACGAATGAGGCATTCGACTCCAGGTCGCGGCTGTGAATTGTCAGGGGGAGCCCGCCCCACTGAGGCATCAAGGTGTGGATATGGTGCTCGAGTGAAGCTCGCTGCCAGCGGAAGAAGGTCTTATGTTGGGCAGAGGGCTGGGTAGGGGCAGTCATTAGCTGTAGTCAGGTATAGCCGGGGGTCCGACCTGTATTTTTAAGGGGGCGGTATGCTGCGTCATAAGAGAACCACGCACAACGAAAAGTTTCGCAGCGCGGTCAATTGCTTGATGGCACAAGGCTAGTCTGAATGCCTGGTTTTTGGGCGAATAGGGCGTAGGATGAAGCCTGAAGCCCGGTAGTCTGATTCCGGATCGTTCAGGAGAGCTTATCTTTGCTTAATGTTGCAAACCCCTTAATATTCGTGCCCTTGCAAACCTGCAGCATTCAGGGACGGACATGAATCATCTCACCATTGCCAAAGAAGCCCTCATCGCTCAAGCCCAGGCTGTCAGTCAGCTGGCTGACCGAATCGACGGGGAGTTTCAGAGTGCTGTCGACCTCATTCTTGCCTGTAAAGGGCGTACGGTCGTCTGCGGTATGGGCAAGTCCGGGCTTATCGGTCAGAAGATGGTGGCCACCTTCGCGTCTACCGGGACGCCCAGTTTCTTCCTTCATCCGGCTGAGGCCTTCCATGGCGATTTGGGAATGCTCAAGCCAGTCGATGTGCTTATCCTGATTAGCTACAGCGGCGAGACCGAAGAATTAATTAAGCTGATTCCTAGCCTGAAGTCTTTTGGTAACAAATTTATTGCAATGACTGGCAATGGGCAGTCAACACTAGCTCGGCATGCTGACATCTGGCTGGATATCTCTGTCGAGCGAGAAGTATGTCCGAACAACCTTGCACCCACCACTTCCACCATCGCCACCATGGCCATGGGGGATGCATTGGCAGTTGCGTTGATCGAGGCCATCCAGTTCAAACCGATGGACTTTGCTCGTTATCACCCTGGCGGTAGCTTGGGCAGAAAGCTCTTGACTCGTGTGTCAGATGTTATGCACAGCCCGGCGCCCTTCGTCAGTCCGTCCACCAGCTTCCATGACTGTCTGCTGATGATGACGCAGGGCCGCCTTGGCCTCACGTTGGTGAGTGACGAAGGGCGTCTGGTAGGGATCGTCACTGACGGAGACCTGCGCCGCGCTTTGCTAGATAACCCGGGGGTGGTAGGGGAGAAGGTTTCGGCGTTCATGACGGCTACGCCACACGAGATTGCTTCTGATGCGTTGATATCTGAGGCTGAAGGATACATGCATGAAAACAAGATCCGCGCGTTGGCGGTGAGAGATGCTTTGACGGGCGAAGTGAGCGGGATTGTGGAGATTTTTGACTGATCCCGAGGCATCAAAGGGCGTGTTTCAGCGTGTTCGAGCGCGCCTTTCGTCTATGGTTGTGAGCTGTAGTATTGCGGTTGACCCTGATTTTTTGGAAGCAGTGCTTGCCTGATACATAAACTGAAATATTCGGTGCTCTATGATCAATTCAGCTCAGTGATGACTATAGATCTTAGAGTGTCGATATTCGGAGGGTCAGGATAATGTTTCTAGTTGCCTTATTCGCGATCGCAATGATTTTTCTGTGCTCCAGCCTTGGGTGGTTATTGCATTTGGATGACTGTGAGGACTTTTAATGTCCAGTCGAGGGGTGCCCTTGACTTGAGCTAGGCACGCCCTGATACTCGTAGCTTTGCGGGCTTCGAGATTTGGGTTTGGTATGGCGGTGAAATCGAAAAAAGTTGTACTAGGCTGTAATGTGAGTGATGCATTGTCGGATATTGGTGCATACAACTACTTTATGGTTGATCATTCGGCCTATCCTTCCTGTGATAATTTACTACATGTAAGTCGAAAAGACCCTGGCGCTAAAGAGTTGGTAGTTGCACTTGCCAATGCGGGTTTTAGTCTTTATAAATCGGAAGAGCATGTTTCAAAATTTGTTAGGAATAGCGAAATCGCAAATTTCTGGCATCGAGTAAAGGAAGGTGACTTTCTAACCTCAGACGGTCTGGTTTATCAGGTCGATCTTCCGGCAAATCCAGCGGTTTCTAAACTTTTGGTTGTTTTTTCCTCCATTGGTGAGGACATATTTATGTCTAGCCTGATGAGGATGTTTACCTTTAATTTTAAATCTATTGCTAAGTACATTCCAGCCGATGCCGCTGTTCTGCGAATTGCTGATATTGGATCTGTGGTGGGAAGCTTCTATCTGAATAATAATTCGGATCGGACGTTCGGTGATCGTGTGACGGCCTTGATTCACAAGGTGAGTGATGATCTGAGGGTCTCTGCGGAAAACGTGACGTTGTACGGAGCGTCCAAGGGCGGAACCGCTGCGCTGTATCATGGCGTCACAGGTGGGTTTAATGCGGTTGTTGTAGATCCAATAGTCTCAGATGAGTATTATGAGAGAGTTTTTGCGGACTCACATTTTACGCAGGGCACTTTTCCAGAAACTAAACAACAAACGTTCTCAAGGATTCTTGAGTCGGACAGGCTGTTGAAGCAGAAGATTTCGATTGTCTATTCAGCTCGTTCGCCGCAGTACAGTTATATTGGTAGTATTGTTCGTGAGTCGAAGCTGGGAAGGCAGTTCAATTATTTGAATTCGTTGAACCCTTTGATTAATGACCATCCTGATGTGGGCGTGCAGACTGTGAATATTGCTGTAATGCTAATCAATATGTCCATGTATCACCTTAAGCCAGACACTTATAATATCGAGGTTGTTTGACGCCTATTGGCGACTGCGTTCATTGTATGGAGTGGGGCCATCGGTGATGGCCCCTGTTCTATTTAGTAGGCCTTGCCTGCTTTGTAGTAGTTCTCGAAGCAGAAGTTTGTTGCGTCAATGTACCCCTCTGCGCCCCCGCAGTCGAAGCGTTTGCCCTTGAACTTGTAAGCGATTACGCAACCGTTTCGTGCCTGTTTCATCAGGGCGTCAGTAATCTGAATTTCGCCACCTTTTCCAGGTTCAGTATCTGCGATGATGTCGAAGATGTCTGGGGTGAGTATGTAGCGTCCGATAATCGCTAGGTTGGACGGTGCGTCCTCCGGTTTCGGTTTTTCGACCATATTGGTGACGCGGAAGATATCGTCACGGATCATGTCGCCAGCAATAACTCCGTATTTATGGGTCTCTTGCGGGTCGACTTCCTGAATCGCAACGATTGAGCAGCGGAACTGTTTGTACAGTTTAACCATTTGCGTTAAAACACCATCACCTTCAGGGTTGACGCACAGGTCATCTGCCAGCACGACGGCGAATGGCTCATCACCGATCAGTGGGCGGCCTGTCAAGATTGCATGGCCTAAGCCCTTCATCTCAGTCTGGCGAGTGTACGAGAAGCTGCACTCCGAAAGCAGTCGACGGATACCTACCAGGTATTTTTCCTTATCGGTACCCTTGATTTGATTTTCCAGCTCATAGCTGATGTCGAAATGGTCCTCAAGGGCACGCTTGCCGCGGCCAGTGACAATGGAAATTTCGCTTAAGCCAGCGTCCAGTGCTTCTTCTACGCCGTACTGGATGAGAGGTTTGTTTACAACCGGCAGCATTTCCTTAGGCATTGCTTTGGTGGCTGGCAAAAAACGAGTGCCATAACCAGCGGCCGGAAATAAGCATTTCTTGATCATGAGTAACCTTAAATTGAGTGGCGCGAAATCTCAATGACTAGAGTTTTCGGTAGAGTGAATCATTTGAAAATATCATTCAGTACGTTGCCGAGCCGCAGGCCAGCGGCCAATAGTCGCTCGTCAACGATTTCCATATTTTCCTTGTAGTAATCCTTATCCAAGGAAATGGGGCGTCTAGATTTAGCTAAAGCATAGTTATCTCCATATATTATGCGTTTGGCAATGTCATGGCTCTCCATTGCCCATTGTTCTGGGGTGCCTTGTTGCACGGTTTTGTGTTTGGCAAGTAGTCGTTTAGCTATGGACTCGGGGCTCTGCTTAGAGCTTCGTATGATGATGGTATCCCAAACTTTGTGGAGTTCCCATTTCTGTCGGCTGGGCTGGGTGCGCATCGCGCCGGTTTCTTGTATCCCATGCAAAGGTTGGTGAACGTCTCCAATGTAGTGGACGAGAAACTTCAGAGCGCGCTGTTGCTCTATGGGGTCGGAGTCTTCGCGTCTGCCATCCTTTAATTCGCTCTCGGCTTTCAGGATGCCATAGACAACACATTTGTACTTCCCAGAACAGTCGCGTTTAGCCGAGTAACTTGTAGCTTTGAATGGGATTTTAACAACGTGGCTGATCTGAGGGCCAGGCTCTTTACCGCGAATTTTGTCGGCCCATGATGCAATGTCGGATATTTTGCCATTGGCATCTCGATGCATGATGATATCAATGCCGGTCCTGGCTTCCGGGGTGAGTTGTTGCTCGGCGATTAGAGCCACGACTTTGTGTCCTTCGACACCCCACCCGAACGAATGCTGGCAATAGGCCATGGAGAGGAGTGCGATAAGGGCTATTTTAAATCGATTGAGCATTTGGCCTCCTTTGGGCTGCCCAGGAAAGTCAATAAGCAGGCGCCATTAAATTGACGCACATTATCCTTTCCTGTTTAATTCATTGCGTGGCTAGGGTATCATTCATCGAAGATGAAGCAAGTCCGAATGAGAAGGACATCACGTTTTGAAAATTTCAGGGCTTTTAGTTTTCGCCGCTTCATCGGGTTGGAGCGTTTAGTAGAAATGGATAGCAGGCGATAATTAGATTCTTCTGATATTGGATTCATGGATTTAAGCATTTTAAAAGGGTTTGGGATGACTGAAGTTGTGAGTGTCGACGATTCGTTGCGGCTGTCTGAAGTTCTTCGTGTGAGCGGGAAGAGAAAGGTTCAACTGCTGGGGCATGATTCGGATAATCTGAAGCTTCTCCGTACGCAAATTTTTTCCCAAATCAAGTCGACAGGCGGCCGTCAGGTCGAATGGTTCGAGGCTCTACCAGAAGCTCTAGAAGGGGCTCTACAAGAGGCCTTGCCAGACGGTTTGCAGGCTGAGGATGGCGCGTGCCTGACCGTTTCGTTGTTTGCAGGCATTCCTGCTGACGTTTTCCTGATGTTCGATCTGGCGGACCGACAGCACCTCAATCAAATCCAAGCTGATGGTAAGTCAGCCCTTAGCAACTTTAAGAAAATTCTTGTTCCAGGGCAGTGGATGGCGCGCAGTCTGCTGGGCGACAAAAGGCTCGGCTTAAAAGCCACAGATGTTTTGGTTGTGGGGGCTCCTAGGATTGACTATCTAAGATCGCTGGCTGAGCAAGCCGGCGAGACGGGTGAGAGAACGACTCCCCGTGTTCTTTTTGCCCCGATTCATAGTAACTGGTTTGACGCGGCCGGAAACCCTATGAGCTCTAGCTCGGGTCTCCAGGAATACCTAGAGGAGCTTGGGCACCACTGCGAGCTAACCGTTTCCGAGGACCAGCGAAATAAGATCAATAAACGGCCAGTAACGCGTGAGCTGATAGACGCTGATATTGTTATAACTGACTACACCTCCGTCGCATATGAGGCGTGGGCCCTAGGTAAACCGGTGATTTTTCCACGGTGGATCCTCGGGGATGCCATCTTGGAAAAGGCGCCAAACTCTGCAGAGGCGGAAATCTATCGGCGAAAACTGGGCTACCATCCTGAGAGTTTTGATGCGTTGCTCGAACTGATAGTTGCTGGCAGCAAGCTTGAAGTGAGCGCCGAGGTCAAAGATTTTTGCCGCGAGTATTTGAGCAATTTTGAAGAGTCAAATAGCGCCAGTAAGATTTGTGCTCATCTGGAATACCTAAGTGATCCGCAGTGGGAAGAGCGTGAAGAGAAAACGCTTGCGGATATTGAGCGATATTTGAAAGAGCATCAGTGGGCACAGGCCGAGTCTGCGCTCATGAGCTTGGTTTCGGTTTATCCTGAGGATGCCAGCCTCAATAATAAATTGGCAATTGCTTACCAAGGGCAGCACAAGTGGTGGCAAGTAGTTGCGACACTGCAAGCTGTTGTTCGCGTAGTGCGCAATAGCGCAGACATTTATCATCGACTGGGTGTTGCTGAGAAAAAAATGGGGCATTTCCGCTCCGCTGCGAACGCCTATGAGAATGCTATTTTGCTGAGTAAGACAGTGCCTGCGGAGTGGTACTACCGCCTTGGCTACTGCTATGAAACACCATGTCATGAGGGGCCGGCTGACTTGCCTGCTGCTATCAATGCCTATCAAAAAGCCTGTGAGCTGGACAAAAAGCACAATGCAGGTAAGTTTGGTATAGGCGTGTTTCATGCCGCCGCCGGTCGTTGGTCCAGAGCAAATGCTTCGTTTACCGAGCAATTGAACTTGGTGAAATTTGACTTCGATCTGCATTTCCGCCTTGGTCGTGCCCAGGAACGATGCTATCTATGGGCTGACGCTGAAGTATCGTTCCGGAATGCCGTTGGATTGCGGATGAAATCGGCTGAATCGCATTTCCGACTTGGCTTTACTCTGGAGCGTCAGAATAAGTTCGAGGCAGCCCTTTCTTCGTATAAGTACGCGATTACGCTCGGCGGAAAAAATATTGCCGAGTGGCGTTATCGGGCTGGTATTCTGCTCATGGAGTTGGGTAGGTTAGACGAGGCCTGTAATCTGTTTATGTCGATGCAGGGTAGCGGGGCTCACCAAGACTTTGACAGAAAGCGATATGAAGCATCGCTAATGTCAAATCGTATCGATACCATCAAAGCCGAGTTGGCCGACAACGCGGAGAAGAGTAGTGTTTGGTATGAGTTTTATGAGGCTAATCTACAGCTTGGGATGGCCGGTGCGGCAAGAGATAGCTTGGCAAATGCAGTGCGTTTCGCCCAAGAAGAACAAGTTCAGAAGCTTGTCTCTCTTTCGGGTTCGTTAAACACGAAGCTCGCCGAAGTTCAGTTTATTGAAAGCCGTTTGGAGAGAGATTGCACCCAGCCGGCCACTTGGATCTCCTACAGCAAGGCCCTTGTAGTCGTCGGGCAACTGGCAGCCGCGGCTGAAGCGATCCAGCAGGCTATCTGGCGTACGAATCAGCATGAAGCTGGTCTGTATTATGAGCTCGGAAGATTGTTGGCTCTCTCTGGTGCGATTGAGAAAGCTTGTGAAGCGTTCCGTTCGTACAAAATTATCCAGCGTCCGACCAGTGCTTATGAAGACAAGTTCCTCACCGACAGCACGCTCAACTTCCATGCTACGTATAAAGAGTATATCGAGCTACTGCCGGTAATGGATGATTGCATCCTCTATGAGGTGCATAATGGGTCATCAATGGCGTGTAACCCGCTTGCAATTTTTGAGCATGTTCTCGCTAGTGAGGAATATGCCAATCATAAGCATTTCTGGGTGATTAACGATCTTACTAAAGTTGAGCAAAGATTTAGAAATTTAAAGAATGTATTCTTTGTCAAGCGGGGCAGTGCACTCTACCTTCGTTTGATTGCTTCGTGTAAGTATCTGATTTGTAACGGTACCTTTGCAGAGTACTTTGTCCGGAAGCCAGGTCAGCAGTACCTGAATACCTGGCATGGAACTCCGCTGAAGACGCTCGGCCGCGCAATGAATACGCCACCGTACACGCGTGCCAATACGGCGCGTAACTTCCTGCACGCGACTCATTTGATTTTCCCTAATGAGCACACTCGCCTAACTCAGATTGAAGGTCATAGCATTGATCGGATTGTGAGCGGCGCTCAGTTGATTAGCGGTTATCCACGAAATGACCAGCTTTACAAGATTGACCAGGAAAAGCTGTACGAAGTTCGTCGGACTTTGGGTATTTCAAGTCGCAAACCAGTTGTCCTGTTTGCGCCTACCTATCGCGGTAGCTGGAATACGCCTGAGCTAGAAGCTGAGGTGCTGATCGAGCAGTTGAAGAGCATTATTTCGGATGATTACACTCTGCTTTTCCGAGGCCATCATTTGGTCGAAAAGCAGCTGGTTGAGATGAAGTTGCCAGTAAAGCTGGCGCCTCAATCGATTGATACTAATGCCTTGTTGCCAGTCGCAGATGTTCTGATTTCCGATTATTCGTCGATCATTATTGACTACATGACGCTTCAGCGTCCTGTCCTCCACTTCATTCCTGACTGGGATGAGTATAAGTCCGAGCGCGGCCTGTACTTCGAGCGCAGTGACTTGCCGTGGCCACAATGCCAGACGACAGATGAGCTCCGCGGCTTGATTCATAGTGCGTTGAATGATCCAGGCTTGTATGTCAATGCAACCTATCGAGAGTTCCATGAGCGCTTCTGTGGTGTTGAAGATGGTCGTTCGACTCAGCGAGTGGTCGAGTTCTTCTTCCAAGAAAGGGGAGTAGCGTCTCCGCGTAACGATAAAAAGCCGATTGTTGTACGATCTGCGCTTGGTACTATCAATGGTGTTGCGACTTCTGCAATTTCATTAGTGCAGAATCTTGCTGCACAAGGCAAAGATGTAGTGCTCCTTCTCGATACGGTAGAGTTGCGTAAGGAGGAGGCTGGGTTTGACGCGATACGCAAACTAGAGGAAGTGGCGAATGTGATCTTCCGAAGTGGTCGGACTTCCATGAGTCTCGAGCAGCAATGGGTCTCTGATAAGTTCAACGCTGAAGGTATCTTCTATTCGCAAACAATGCGCGATGTGTACGAATCTGCGATGCAGCAAGAAGTCTATCGTGTGGTCGCGGGCCTAGAGGCTGAGATCAGTGTTGATCACCAGGGCTATCACCCATTCTGGGCGGGTTTCATGGCGGCTATTCCAGCTAATCGTCATTTGATTTACCTCCATAATGATATGTTGGAGGAGTCAGAGAAGCGTCTTCCCAATTTGCGAAAAGTTTTTGAGTTTTATAGAGACTATGATGCTTTCCTTAATGTGTCTGAAAGCTCAATGCAAACCAATCGTGAGAGTTTCAAGGGTATAAATCCTGGTATCGTTGATCAGTTCCATCTCGTTAGAAACGGCTTGGATGTAAATCGAATTATCACTGATGCAGAATTGGAGCCTGATGACGCTGGTTATCATTTGCTTAAATCTGATCCGAGATTCAAGATTGTCAACGTGGCGCGCATGTGGCCCGAAAAAAACCAAGTAAGACTTATCGAGATGGTCAAGTTACTCGTGGAAGAAGGGCATGATGTTGCTCTTTATATACTTGGTACTGGCCCGCTTCACGCGGAGTTGGAAAATCTGATTAAAGAGCTTGAGCTGAAGGATCGAGTGATACTGCTTGGCGTTCAGCGCAATCCTTTCCCGTTCGTGAAGGCTTCGCAGTGTCACGTGCTGTCTTCAGATTACGAGGGGCAGGGTATAGTTTTGCTTGAGGCGATGACGTTGGGTGTTCCCTGTGTCTCCACTGATATTCCTGGCCCTGACAGTGTATTGGAGAACGGTTTGGGTATACTCACCCCGTTGACTCCTGAGGGCTTGGCTGAAGGTGTTAAACAAGTTATCAAAGGGGAGTTTATTCCGCGACCGTTTGATGCTCGCGAATATAACGCGGTCGCTTATGGGGACTTTGCACTCGCTGCCCAGTAACGAAAAAACGCCGGGTTTTGTCCCGGCGTTTTTTTGGGGGGGGAGGGGCACCGAGCTTATTCTAAGTGCCCCTTCTGATGCTGGCTTATTTCACTTTTTGATCGCAGCGTTTGGGTTGGGTTGCAGTGTGAATGTCTTCGGTTTGAAAACTTCGATCTCTGCCGCGTCAATTGAGTGCTGTAACTCGGTGCAAAACCTCTCTGCATCTTTAAAGCCTATTTGGCATATCTTGCTGGGGTCGTAATTCCACCACTGCAGCCGGAGCAGTTCGGCAATTATTTCCTCCGAGAACCGATACTTCAGAACTTTTGCAGGATTACCACCCACAACCGCGTAGGGGGGGACGTCCTTTGTAACCAGTGCACCAGCGGCTATCACGGCCCCGTCGCCGATGGTAATACCCATCCTCAATGTTACATCGCGACCAATCCACACATCATTTCCAATTTGCGGATAGGCCTTTCTGTCATATTTGTGCCAGTTGTACTGCTTTGTCTGCTCTTCGTTAGTGAAGTCGCGGACGAGATCGTTACCAGGCCTAAACGTGATGATAGAAGTAGTCACGAGGTCCATGGGGTGATGAGAGTCAAGTATGACGAGGCCAGTCGAGATTGAGCAGTATCGCCCTACCTTCATTGATTCAGCCAGGGCTGAATATGAGTATGAGAGTGAGCCGATGGAGCACAGGCCGGAGTACTTGCCTCCTCCTATGCTGCCTCTGTATGAGCCTTTGTAAAGAGCTGAGTGGCTCTCTATTGTCACTGCCCGCCAAGAAGGAATCGGTTGGTCAAGGGTCAGCCAGCCGTACTTTTTCTGCGACGGTTTCGGAGAGTTGAGTTTGAAAAGAATGCGGTTATTCCAAAACTCTTGTGCCAGGGCTTGAGTTATTATCATTTTACTTCCTACTCATGCTGCGCGCCGGCAAGTGGCAACGTGGCGCGGTGTGGGGCCCGGCCAGCGTAGCCGAGCGTAGAGGTCGCCCGATGATCGAGTGCCTTTATAACTATGTCAATTATTCTTCTTAGAGCTAGAGAAGCCTCCGCAGGGAGTTCTCAAAGTCCCAAGCCTATAAGTACATTCAAAGTGCTTAAAGAGTGCAGCATGGTCACCCAGTGGGCAACCCAAACTTAATGCCCCACCTGTTCACAGGTGGGGCATTAAGTACTTTAAACAGCGACCAAGGGAGGTGTTCCGCGGCTCGGTGCAAGAACTTTTTTTGCGATCCTGAGATTGCCGGATTCCCAGACCTCGTCTACCGCTTCCGCAATTAGCTTGTAGGATGAGCCGAGTGTGCGCCGGGGTAAGTAGGACTCCATAAACTGTAGAGTGCGTGCATCTGGGCAGGTGACCTGGCGGATCATGTCCACCATCTCATCAAAGCTGTTGGCATGCAGTCCTAGACGCTCATGGAATATATGGCTTTCCGCCGAGCCGAGATCGTCATAAAGGTTGCCTTCACCAATAAGCCAAGACGGGAAGATTACAGGTTTACCCAGCGCCCACGCTTCATAAACAAGTGTGCCACGATCGGCGATAACAACATCCGCTTCGATGAGCTTTTCAAAAGTCGGTTTTTTGGACTCTCGTAGGTTTGGATGGAGCGAGACATCGTAATCGAAGAGCGTACGCAATCTATCTTCGTAGTGAAGAATGCCCGGATAGCTGGAAATCACGCCAGCTTTGCTTTCAGCGTTATGCGTCGGCGCCCACAAGACCTTAATCTTGCGGAAGGGGGAGAGTTTTCCGAGCTTCTCCGCCAGCGTTCGTTCTGACAAGTACTTACGCTGGGCAGCCAGCAGCGTATCGATTCGTGGCCAACCTACGACCTTAATCTGATTAGCCGACAATTCCACGCCACGGGTTGTGAGCAACTTACGCTTGAGCCAATCACCCGGCACGCAGACCGTTCGATACTTGTTGATCTCAAAGCCCCGTTGAGGGTCGCGTCGGGTCAGGTAATTCTTATCGGCAAGGCCATGAGACATCATGACGTGTGCACGTCGATAAATGAAAAACGTTACGTTCACCGCGCCTGCCCGTGTGACCACGGGCGCTTGCGTTGATTCCCAGTCGGGCAGCTGTGCGTCGATGCCCGCAGCAAATTCCTGCTCCAGCAAGCGGAGATTTTCGCTGGCAACGTAGGTGTAATGAACCTGTTTGCGGTCACTCATCGCATCCGACCTCAGGCGACCGCAGGGGTCGCTGGGTTTTTCAGGTGAGATTTGATCAAGCTGCTGGAGATCTCTGGAGTGCGAGACAGATATACGACTTCGCAAATGTCGTTAAGGAAGTCGAACTTGCCCTGCCAATCATCCCCCATCACAAAAATGTCAACATTATGCGCGATGATGTCTTCTCGCTTCTGCTCCCAAGTGAGTTCGGGGATGACGAGGTCTACGTGACGGCAGGCTGCTACGAGTTGGCTTCTGTCGGCGTAACTAGAGTACGATTTTTTGCCCTTGCCTTCGTTGAAGCTGTCCTCGGAGACGGCCACAATCAAGCGGTCGCCCAGGGAGCGTGCGCGCTCGAGCAAGCGAACGTGGCCGACATGGAACAAGTCAAAGGTGCCGTAGGTGATTACGGTTTTAGCACGAGTGCTCATGTGATCTTCCTGATTATGAGTCGATAAAATGTTATCGAATGGTTAATGGACGAAGTGCTTCAAAGACTGTTGATAAAGTCTTTACATTCCTCATCGACTTTGTAACGTGATCGCGACCACGTTACCCCGTGCTTAATGACTTTTGCCGGGATGCCGACCGCGAGTGTGCACGCGGGTACATCTTTCGTGACCACGGATGCCGCGCCTATTATCGCACCTTGGCAGATTCTATTGCCCGGCAGAACGATGACGCGCTTGCCAAGCCAGACGCGTGGTTCAATGATGGTCTGAGCGTCTTCAGCGTTGATCAGCTCAAGCGTGTCGATATCGACGATGCCATGGGCATCATGGCCTTGTATGACGACATCTTCACCAATCAGGCATTGCTTGCCAATACTGATACCGGTGCCATGCACAGCGATGTGCATACCCCGTGAGGTAACAGCATCGCCCACGCAAATTGTCGGCTTGAGGTTGTTAAGGCGAATGTCAAACTTTCCTTCGCATTTCGCCCCAATGAATACCTTTGCGTGGCTCTGACGGAACATCACCCGGATCTGGGCGGTGTCACTGAGGATGACGAGTGTGCAGTTGACAACTTTCTTCTTTCCCAAGAACTTGATTTCGACATTCTTCTTTCGTTGGAGAATATCGTTGTAGATCTTGGCTGTGGTGAATAGCTTGCAGCTCGGCTCGAAGAAGTCCGGCAGTATCTGCTTGGACGCCAACTCGCTCAGGGCATACTCCTTGATCGGGAGTGTGCGTGTCTCTACGTCCAGCATCGTATCGATGCTGGTTTCGGGAAACATTGATTTAAATAGCTTCTCAATCACTGGATTTTTCCTTGATCCTGGTCGTCTAGGCAAGCTTACGCACTAGGTGAGGGGCTATGACGCTCCCACGGGGCGCTTTGGAATAGACGCTGATCGAAGAAAATCTGAGTCTGATTCTTATAGGTGGTGTCTTCTGCGCTGCCATTGCCATCGTTAAAGCAAATGAGCTTGTACTTGAAGCGCTCTTTGTTGACCACTCGGGAGATATTGGTGGGGCGAATGATGATACCTGGAGCATCTGCCTTGACCGCCAAGCCCGATGCGTAGGCAAAGTGGTGATAGAGGAATGATGTTAGGTTGATATCATCCGGACTACGGCGTTTGGCCGATCGTGTCAAGGTGAAGACTTCTGGGAATAGCCCTTCGATCTTTTCTAATACCGACTTTTTCAAGCAGTAGGGTACATGCCGATGGAGGTTTTTGGCTTCGTAACTCGGGAAAACAGTCCGTAGCAACTTGCGTGAGTTGCTAGCAGCGACCAAATAGTCTGGTGTCTCTTCGTTGATTGCGTCACCGGCCATTCCGTAAGGTTCGAAGTAGGCAAGTGAGCGCCCGATCTCATCGAAGAAATCAGTCGGCAGGCACGGCTGGCCTAGGACAAAATCATCGTTTAGGTAGATGAAGTTTTCGCTAAGTCCTGGTATCCGATGCAGGCAGGCTTCGATGGCGTGCGAGTTGAAGTTCGGAAGCACATCGGTATCTGGGAAGATCTCGTTGTGATCAACCCATACTACCTTTTTGTCATCGCGCAGCCATTCTGGTTTCTGGCAGTTAGAGACAACATAGATCTTGTTCAACCAAGGTGCGTACTTATTCAGCGAGCGTAGCGAATAGCGGAGCTCGTCGTTATTGGTATAGCGGTCTGGATCGAAGCCTTCTTCCGGGAAGGACTCTGTCCATAAGGTTTGCCAGTTTTCGTCTGTGTGGTTTACCCAGGTGTAAACTGCGTCGATGGTCTGATAATCCACGCGCTTGGCTTTGGGGGCGTAGATTTCTTCAAACATATCTATTGGGAAGCGGCGCTGCCATGCCCGGCCCGAGCGCATGGTGGCTTCACCCGTAGCGGCGAGGTCGTAGAGGTAGAAGTGCAGAACATGGGTCTCGCCAAGGATATTGCACAGTTCGACGACAAAATCTGGACGTTGCGCTAGCGCTGAACAGACTGCTTTCACATCAAAGCGGTCATCTGCACGCGAGGCTAGATTGAATCCACCGCCTAGGGTGTAGATTGTTACATTGGTCGGTGTGGATTCTTTTAGTCCGGCGATGAAGCTGATCAGGCCGTTGAGATACCCGCTCCACAGTACCAAGCTGTTAGGGTTGACGCCGTCCTCGGCGCCTATTCCAGCATTGAGATACTTGCGAATGTACTCCGGCAGCCCCAGGCGATTCACCTCTAAAAGGTCGACACTGCGTGTCACCGTCTGAGGTTTTGCTTCGGTCTTGGTGATAGCTGCAGGTGGAGCATCCTTGAAGACACGTTTACGAAACATGTCATAGAAAAACATGTTTGGGTCACGAAGAAATTTCCGTATTTTTTTGTACTTCACTGGCTTTTTATTCATTTAATAAAAATCTCAAACGTCGCTTGAAAGTATCGAATCTGTCTATGTGGCCTGGTTTGTTCTCGAAGAGCGCTGAGTAGTCGTCGACGCTTCGATCAGACAGGCGACAGGCTTCGATAAATTCTTCCAATAGGCTTTTGGAAATGTCGTCGCCCCAGTTCCTGTTGTGAGTTTCCACGAATCTTGAGTAATTAGATTCCCGTCTCTCTTTGTGCGCGATTACATTAGGTCGTTCATGATAAAGATGGAAAACAAAATCTTTGTTTAATAGAGCATCAAGAGAAAGGCGGCCTAGCGCGCGCCTGAACCCCGAGGTGAACAATGGCGAGCGCGCACTCTTGTTAGACATCATTTCTCTGCAGGGCTGCAATGATCCATAATGCTGCGCCAAACGCATCATGAAGTCGAAGTCTTCGTAACCATGCCCGCTGTAGGATTCGTTGAACTGGCCGATGGCAGCGTAGTCATCACTTTTCATCAAAGTGACAGACGAGGGATTCGCCAGGTGCAGGAATTCTTTTCGAGAAAACGAGAAGTATTTTTCTTTCAGTAAAGCTGGGGTTGTTTTCCCCTTGCAAAGGTCTTTTGACCCTTTGGCCGTCAGATACATGCAGGGGAGGAAATAGAACGGGGAATGCTTGGCGGCTATAAGGTCTCTGTATTTTTCCAGGAGGGAAAAGTCGGGCCAAATGTCGACGTCCAGTAAGGCAATCAGCTCCGTGTTCACCACTTCGAATGCTCTGTTTCGGAGCAAAGATGGGTTCACTGAACCTGTATAGTGCTTTTTGGCCAGCAGCGTAGTATAGCGGTTGTTCTCTAGGCTTTTTTTGAGGCGCCGGTCATTGAGGCTGTTCTGATCGTTGAGCGAGAAAATCAGAGGTATGCGCGCGCTCTCGGCAGCGTCCGACATCCGGACTGCTTTTCGCAGAATATCCAGCGGACGTTGTGATAAGTCGAGAGGTACGATAATCGAGATGTCATTCATCGTTCAGGTTGCTGTTTACTCAGGACTGACGGTTATGCCGGTGTATTCAAGAGTCGGTGACGATGAGGTGGTCCATCTGACTCGCTGCGCGTAATCATGCCCGGCTGCCCGGGCATGTTTACGCCAGCTATCAATTCACACCAGTCGCGCGTCCCAGAACCATGGTTTGCACGATCGGGGAGATGACTTTTTGCCACTCATACACGGCTGCGTTTGTTACGTAGATCGTATCGTCTGGTTTAACCATCACCTGGCGGGCATAGAAAATGGCCGCAGGGTCTCGCATGTTCAGGCGCAGGACGACAGGTTTCGGTTTGCCAGCCTCCATGCGGAAGACGAAGACGCCTTCTGCGTTGGCGCTGCCTTCGCGCAGGCCACCTACGCTGCCCAATGCATCGAGGAGGCTAGTATTGCGGTCGGGCAAGTCTTTCAGCCCTGGCGATGTTACAGCGCCCATGGCGACGAAGCGCTGTCGTGCCCTGTCAAGCACTACTTCAGAGTTCGGGCGCAAAACCATGTTGTTGCCTGCCAAAACTTCTTCATAGTTGAACTGTTGGACTTGGCTGCCGTTGCGCACAGTCACGTTAACCAAGTGAGGCTCGAGTACCGGGCCTCCCGCCTGGTTGACAGCGTCGAGCAGGGTCAGCGGACCCTGGAGGGTGCTGAAACGTCCTGGGGTTTTAACCGCGCCAGCAACCAGTACCGAGCCCGACAGGTCACCTACCAGCTCGACGTGAGTCTGCACGTCTGTAGTAATGCCTTTCAATTGACGATGGATCATGTTTTCAACTTGATTCAATGTCATGCCGGCGACGAATTGGCGGCCCACATAAGGGAGAGATAGCTTCCCTTCAGAGTCAATACGAGACTTGAGCTGTGTGCCACCCGTAGCCAGCGGGGCGAACAGAGACGAGCCTTCCGGTGCGGTGTCAGCGATCAATACATTGAGTGTGTCACCTGCCATTAGCCGTACTTCCGGCGGCACGGGCTTGGTGACCGTTGCCAGCACCGGTGGAACAGCACCTCGCATGTAGGGCGCGATGGTCTTCGCGTCAATGTCGACGAGGGTGTAGGCCTCGGTTTTACTTTCGATCGCGCCTTTGTAAGGGCCTGCGCCGGAAATCGTACCGCCGCAACCGGCCAGGCTCAGGCTTGCCAGGGCCAGTGCTGCCAGCTTCAGGTTGAAGGTGCGAGAGACAGCCAGGGATTTAATCACGATGATCCTCGATCGAAGCCAGAATGAAGCGGGTGATGCCGTAGAGCATCAACAGGCCAAGCAAAATGGTCGCCAGGTTGTACCAACGTTCTGGGTACAGGGCGAGTTGTGGGGTATTTGGGCTAACAACTGTTACTAGCGTCCGAATTTTCTTACTAGCTTCGATGCGGGCGTTGTCAACAGCGGCAACAGCAGTCTTGTAGCTTTCTTCAGCGATCCCGGCATCCAGCGTCAGTTGTTGGAAGCGCGAGGCCACTACGTTCAACTGTGTACCTTGTGGGGAGGAGACCAAAAGGCGTTTTTCTTTACTCAGCTGTTGAGTAATCGATTCAACCTTCTGACGCTGCTGCCTGACCTGAGGGGCATCATTGCGCAGTTTGAAGGTCATCTCGGTAAGGAGGGCCTGCTCCTTCGTGTATTGGCTCTCGAGGTCGGCAATGATAGTTGCCCGACTTTGGGCTGTGGTGCCGCCGTCAAGAACCTTGTTCTCGTTCTGGAACGTCAGCAGTTGAGTTTTGCGTTTGGCGTAGTTCAGCCGTGCGGTTTCCAGTTCGCCTTGGGCGAACTTCATTTGTTCGCGTGCAATCTTATGGCTGACTTCGTTGACGAAGTGTTCGCTGGCTTGCAGGATGGTGCGAAGCATCTTCTCGGAAAGCTCAGGCGTGAAGGCCTGGACTTCTACGCGCAGCAGGCCAGTCGTTTCGTCGTAGTGGGCTGAAACCATGCGCTGGTAGTACTTGAGCAGGTCTTCACGTTCGGCATTCTCATCCAGCCAGAAGAAAATGTCGCTGCGCTGGGCGGCATACTGCTCAATCCAGTGCACGCGCTCTTCCAGTAGCAACATCATGTCTGTCGACGTTATGTACTCACGAAGGTAAAGCGTTTCCTCTCGCGACGCCGGGTTGGTCCCGGTCAAAAGAGTCGCGAGACCTGGGACCTGCGCTGCCTGGTTATTGCCGTCTTGACGCACCACCACTTGGGAAGAGCTGACAAAGCGGTCAACGGCGAACGCACCGTAGTAGACGACCGCCAGGACCATTGGTAGGGCGACCATTGCGATTGCTAGGCCCCAGCCCTTGAATTTACCCGTGCTGCTCATAATGTGATGCATCCTTGAATGGAACAGTCTTGCAAAAAAATATTATTAGGCGCTATAAGCTTTGATGCCTTCGATCACGTCTTCGTAAATCTCTATTTCGCCATCTTTCACGAGCAAAACGATATCGCAGAGTTTGCTGATTTCTGACATCGAGTGTGACACGAGTACAACATTGGAGGTCTTTAGCTTCTCGCGAAAAATCTTCCTGCACTTACGTTTGAACTGAGCGTCACCCACCGACATGACTTCGTCGATTAAGTAGTAATCGAAGTCAAACGCCATGCTTAGACCAAAGGCAACGCGAGAGCGCATACCGGACGAGTATGTTTTAATCGGTTCGTCTATCCAGGTGCCAATTTCGGCGAACTCTTGGACAAAGCGAATCTTCTCGCGCATTGCTTCGCCTTCTGCGCCATAGACTCGGCAGACGAATTTGATGTTGTCCCTACCGGACATACTGCCTTGGAACCCACCCGTCAAACCAACCGGCCAGGAGATACTTCTGTCGGTGACAATCGTGCCCGAGTCAGGCACGTCGGCCCCACCCAGGAGCCGCATGAGTGTTGACTTGCCAGCGCCGTTACGGCCGATAAGGCCGATGTTCTTCCCAGGTGGAATAGCTAGCGACAGATTCCGAAAGACATATCGGCGCCCCTTGGGCGTCAGATATGACTTGGTGACGTTTCTCAATTCGAACACGGTAGCCGGGCCTTATCCATTCTTGGTGGAAATCAAATGCAGCCTGCGTGCCCTGTAGCTGCCCAGCGAAATGAACAACAGCACCAGGGTGAAGCCAGTCACGTAACCGATTGAGATGCCGTCGACCATTGCGTAATGCGGCAGTACCTCGCCGCGAATCAGTTCGGTCAAGTGAAGAAACGGGTTGAGCAGCAGGATCGGCATCAATGCGTGTGGCAGGTACGCCGCAGGGATGAGTACCCCTGATATGAAATAGAGGGGGAAGAAAACCATGCGTATGACCAGCTTCAGGCTAGGTAAGGCATGCGTGATCAGCGCCAATACCATGCCGAGACTGAACGCAAAAAGCAGGCCAAGCGTCAGTGTCATGAACCACATCAGTGGGTTGTTGATGGACATATCGAACCCCCACCAGGCAAAGCCGAACACGATAAGGGCGTAGACAAGCCCGCTGATGCAGGCTTCGACGATTACGCGTGCTATGTAGGTGTCGAGGGGTTTGATCTGTTTGTAGCCGAACAGGGATCGGTTCTCCCGTAGGCTGTCCATCAACCTGAGTGCCGTGTTGCGGTAGAGCAAAAACGGAGCCATGCCCACCAGCACGAAAACGGGATACTCGACCCCGGAGATCGTCCGGCCACGAATCATGGTGTACAGCAGTGAGAATATCAGTAGATGGCAAATTGGCTCGATCAGGATCCAGACCGCGCCCATGCGTCGATCCCCAATGCGGGCTCGTGCCTCGCGCAGGACTAGGGCAAAGATGACTGATTTCTGAATCTGCAGCGACGAACGAGGCTTCAAGATGGTTACCGCAAAGCAAAGCAGCGCGCCTAAGCACGCCGGAATTCATCTTCACGAAAGGCCCGATTCCCTTGGCGGGTAGGCTGGGGATTTCCCGGATACTTCCATGTTCTAAGGTGCGCGAGGGTAATTCGATGAGACGCAAGCGTCAAGAAAATTGAGCGAATTTGCAATCTTAAGCCTGCTCGATTCACTCGATCTGTGGTGATAGCGACACAGTCACCTCTCTGCACATCTCAATAGTTGGCTGCAAGATCCGTATGTCGGCAGGGGCTAGATGGTTAGGAGCTGTAGCCCAAGAGCTGCATAGTTATGAGTGATGTCAAAAAGATGTCACCTCGGGAGGTGCCAGCTTAAACGGTGGGTCCGTCTTGGCCCTTATAACGTCGATATCCACCGATTGCGCTGCCAATGCGATCTGCTCAATCGACTGTTATCTCAGCACAATTGCTACAAAATAGGACTCAATGCTGGCTAAAATTTATCCATTATGGCTATAGAATTCAGATGCTTACGGGCTCAGACCGTTCTTTGAGGCCTGTATGATTGGTTCGAAAGGCATCAATTGCGTCAGGTTTGAATAGGGCACGCGATGTCCCAGCTGTCTCTCCGCAGGCAGATCGGCATTTTTTGGGGGCGATTGAGTTCTGGAGGGGGGCTGACTAATAGAGTCAATGTCACGATGGTGGCCAAGCTTACAATTTATTCCGCCAGCCATTCCCCTAGCGAGCACAGTGCCTATAATGCCCGCCGAAATTGGCAGCAGCTGGCTGTTGTTCATGGACAGATTATGCATCAAGGAAATCATTCGCAATGCCGTACTACCGTAACCCCCGTGATGTGACGGCCCTCCCTGCCTGGCAGGCGCTTCAGCACCACCGTGAGGCCATGCAGAACTTCAGCATGCGCGAAGCCTTCGCCGCCGATGCCAAGCGTTTTGATCAGTTCTCCCTGAGCAGCTGCGGCCTGTTCCTCGACTACTCGAAAAACCTGATCACCGAGCAAAGCCGAGACCTGCTGGTGAACCTGGTCAACGAAGTCGGCCTGCAGGATGC
>Ga0213827_1000664_pt1 | contig 24555 bp, 20 predicted proteins | sample MC6MC0898MG_FD_180669 | JGI IMG/M metagenome (GOLD analysis project Ga0213827, IMG submission 180669) | Enriched soil aggregate microbial communities from Iowa State University, Ames, United States - MC6-MC0898-MG | ecosystem: Environmental > Terrestrial > Soil > Unclassified | place: USA: Iowa...
TGGCGACATGACCGACAAGCAACGCAACCAGTTGCTGGCGAGCATGACCGACGAAGTCGGCGGCCTGGTGTTGGGCAACAACTACAAGCAGACCCAGGCCCTGTCCCTGGCAGCCCGCCGCGCCTTGCCGCGGATCGCTGAATACAAGCGCCTGATGAACGATCTGGAAGGCCGTGGCAAGCTGGATCGTGCCATCGAGTTCCTGCCGTCGGAAGACGCCATCAACGAGCGCGTTGCGGCAGGCCATGGCCTGACCCGTGCCGAGCTGTCGGTGCTGATCTCCTACAGCAAGATCGACCTCAAGGAGCAGTTGCTGGGCTCCCTGGTGCCGGATGACGATTACCTGACCCGCGACATGGAAACCGCTTTCCCGCCGACCCTGGTGAGCAAGTTCTCCGAAGCCATGCGTCGTCACCGCCTGAAGCGCGAGATTGTCAGCACCCAGATCGCTAACGACCTGGTCAACCACATGGGCATCACCTTCGTGCAGCGACTCAAAGAGTCGACCGGCATGAGCCCGGCGAACGTGGCCGGCGCCTATGTGATCGTGCGCGACATTTTCCACCTCCCGCACTGGTTCCGGCAGATTGAAGCGCTGGACTACCAAGTCAGCGCCGACGTGCAACTGGAACTGATGGACGAGTTGATGCGCCTGGGCCGTCGTGCCACACGCTGGTTCCTGCGTACCCGTCGCAACGAGCAGAACGCGGCGCGTGACGTGGCGCATTTCGGTCCGCACCTGGCAGCCCTGGGCCTCAAGCTCGACGAACTGCTGGAAGGTCCGACCCGTGAAGGCTGGCAGACCCGCTACACCGCGTACGTCGATGCTGGCGTGCCGGAGTTGCTGGCGCGCATGGTTGCAGGCACCACCCACCTGTACACCTTGCTGCCGATCATCGAGGCCTCGGATGTCACCGGGCAGAACGCAGCGGACGTGGCCAAGGCCTACTTCGCCGTGGGTAGCGCGCTGGATATCACCTGGTACCTGCAACAGATCAGCGCTCTGCCGGTGGAAAACAACTGGCAGGCACTGGCCCGAGAAGCTTTCCGTGATGACGTCGACTGGCAACAGCGGGCGATCACCATCTCCGTCCTGCAGCAGGGCGACGGTAGCCTGGATGTGGAAACACGCCTGGCCCTGTGGATGGAGCAACACGAAGGCATGATCGAACGCTGGCGTACCATGCTGGTGGAAATCCGTGCCGCCAGCGGTACCGACTACGCCATGTACGCGGTGGCCAACCGTGAACTGCTGGACCTGGCGTTGAGCGGTCAAGCGGCAGTGCCTGCCGCTGTCGTCGCCGAGCTGGAACCGGCGGCCTGATCAGGCGTTGAATGAAAAAGCCCCGCATCGAAGGATGCGGGGCTTTTTTGTATTAATGGGGCAAATCACCAGACACTGCTTTTCAAGTGTATGGTGTAGTGCTTTGAGGGGTCGCCACATTTCTTTCAAGAATTTGCAGTTTGAACAAAGCCTGATGACCCAGTTGGTCGTGGAAGCAATAACGGTTCACCTCACCACCCCATAGGGTTCTTTTGATAACGCCTGCGTTACGTGCTTGTAAGTAAACGGTCGGGTTATCGCTGTTGAAATAATCGAGCGTGACAATTCTGAAGCTGTCATTCAGTAGGTTAAAAGAGCTCGTATCACCTCCCGCCGCCGAAAGCGCTCCGAGGAAACCCTTGGTGCTCTTGCTGAAGTACTTGTTGTAGTAGGGCTCGCTTAAAATTTGCAAGTTGTAATAGTCGTCGTAGCACCTGAAATGAACCACAATGCCTAACGCGTTTTTTTCGGTGAAGCCCACAGGGACCATACGCTGTAAGTCATCGAGGTAGACGTCGGCGGTCGTAATCAAGTGTTCTTGCGGGCCTTCTTCATCGTTTTGCTGAAAATGCCGATCGCTTAATACTTTTTCAAAAAAAGTCATGGCGCTCCCTTCACAGGTAAGGCGCGCGATGAAGGATCTTTCCTGGTCTTTACTCATATGTGATTCCATTATTTCAAGTTCGGAGAGTGGTTATTCCTTGCCGAACTTAAAATAACTTCAATTGAGTGATTGGATTTTGCTTAATCATTTCGCAGTGCTACGCAGGTCCACTTCCGTGTCCTGATCTACTGAGGGAGCGATCTCTTGTGTTCAGACGATCGGAAAACTGTTGAAGTCCACGGCATTGGCCAGTTGGCTGTCGATCAGGCCGATGAAGCCCTGGACCTCAGGGTCGTTGAAATGCGATTTCATGGCCGCTTCCGATTGCCAGTGGGCGCTGACCGTCCAGCGATGGGTATCTTCCGGGCAGCGGTCGACCATATAGGAGTCGCAGCCCGGTAGTTCACGCAGGGTTTCGACAATCCTTTGCAGTTGCTGACCCAGCTCATCCGGGCGGCCGGCAACGGCCTGTACCTGTGCGGTATTGATCAGTTCATGGGACATTGTTCACACTCCTGAATCAGGCCGGGCCCATCCTGCTCATTGAGGGATAACGCCTATGCAGGATAGGCCTGACCCTGCTGGCCGCCAATAGCCAATCGCCGGATAAAGCCCCGTCAAGCCACCTGCCTTGAATAGACCGCACCCCTCGCCGCAATGGCTTCGTTCGTTATAGAGTGAACGGCCATGTCTGCTTCAAGGATGATTCACCCATGCCGACTACCGAACCCGATATCACGTTCGAGCGCTTCAACCCATCCCATATCGAAGGCATTACGGCGTTGTACAACGATTCCGCCGTCGCCCGGCAGACCCTGCAAATGCCGTTTCAGTCTACCGAGCTCTGGCGCAGTCGCCTGGCGCTGGATAACGAACGATTGGTGCAGGTGGTGGCCCTGCATCAAGGCACGGTCATCGGCAACATTGGCCTGGAACAGTTCCCGCGCATACGTCGCAGGCATGCCGGCAGTTTCGGCATGGGCGTTGCGGTGGCGTGGCAGGGCAAGGGCGTGGGTTCGAAGTTGCTCGCGACGGCGCTGGATATCGCCGACAACTGGATGAACCTGCAGCGCGTCGAGCTTTCGGTGTTTGCCGATAACGAAGCGGCCATTGCCCTGTACCGCAAGTTCGGCTTCGAAACCGAGGGCCTGTTTCGTGAATACGCCGTTCGCGACGGCGTACTGGTGGACACCTTGAGCATGGCGCGCCTGCGTCGCCCGCCCAAGGCCGGCTGAGTCACTCGCCGAGGGCGAACGCCACCGCAGCGTGCGCATGCAGCTCGGTGGTGTCGAGCAAGGGCAGGGTGCTGTGCTCGGGTTTGATCAGCAAACCGATCTCTGTGCAGCCAAGGATGATCGCCTGGGCGCCGCGCTGCTCCAGCGATGCGATGACCTGTTGATACACCTGGCGCGAGGATTCGCTGATCACGCCGACACACAGCTCCTCGTAGATGATCCGGTGCACAGCCTGGCGCTCATCGGCTTGCGGCACCAGTACGGTCAAGCCCCGGGCCGCGAGGCGGTCCTTGAGGAATTCCTGCTCCATGGTAAACGCGGTGCCCAGCAGCCCCACCTGCAATGCCCCGACCTCGACCGCAGCCTGGGCGGCCGGGTCGGCAATGTGCAGGAAGGGAATGTCGATGGCGGCCTGAATCTGCCCGGCCACCTTGTGCATGGTGTTGGTACAGAGCACCACGCACTCGGCACCGCCGGCTTGCAGGCGGCGGGCGGCGTCCACCAGGATCTGCGCCGCATCGTCCCAGCGTCCGGCATGCTGGGCCTGTTCGACCGGCCCGAAGTCGACGCTGTACATCAGCAGGCGTGCCGAGCGCAGTGGCCCGAGGCGGTCACGCACCTGCTGGTTGATCAGACGATAGTATTCGGCGCTGGACTCCCAGCTCATGCCGCCGATTAGGCCGATGGTGCGCATGCGGTGCTCCCGTTGATGGTTGATGTGCTGGCCTACAGTGCCCGCGATTGGCTGGCGCTGCAATCGCTCGTCCGGCGGTTAGTCGTACGCCCGGCGCGCACATCTGCCATGCTCAATCTCCGTAACAGCGGTTTATCCAAGGAACAGCGCAATGGACGACGTACAGCAACTGGGTGAGATGCTTCGCCACTACGCAGAAAGCGAAGCGCACAAGAAGCAGCTGTTTGAAAGCCAGTCGGCCGTGTGGGTCACGCGCATCGCTGAGTTGTTCGACCAGATCGAGCAGTGGCTGGCGCCAGTCAAGGCGCCCAACCTGCTGGAGGTCAGCCGTGAGGCCTACGTGGCGTTTGGCGCGAGCGTGCCGGTGGAGAGTTCGACCTTCAACACCGAGAAGCTGAGCATCCTGATTGCCGGCAAGCCGGTGGAGTTCGTACCCGAGGTGATGGGCGCAGGAGGCTTGATTTCGCTGGCGGTAATGGGCTTGACCGCGGCCCGCTACGGCAGCGTGTCACTGGTGTGCCAGCCGCCCTCGAGCGGCTGGCAGTGGCGCAAGACCAATGGCCTGAAAGACCCCGATACCTTTGCCTTTGACGCAAACTTCCTGGCCCAGCAGTTGCAGAGCCTGATCCCCCGCGAACGCGGTTGATCACCGCCGCGATCAGACCTTCATATTGCCCCAACCCGGTTGCGCCTCTGGCGGCGCGACCGCGTTGATGCGCTTGCCGGTGGCCAGCTCCACCCGCCGCGCCACTTCCGGGTCATCGGCAAAGGGGATCAGGCTCGCGTCATCCAGGCTCTTGGCCGTCTGGTGGCGCAGGCAATACTCGATGGCGAACCACAGGAACGCCACGCCCAGGCCGTTCATGACTATCTCGAACATCACAGGCTCCTTGCCTCAGGCAATCTGCGCTTCACGTTCGGCCATCCGCACGTCGGCCACCCGTACGGTCCGCCAGGTGTTGTAGGCCATCAGCAACATGCCGCTCAAGAAGAACACCCCGCCGACAAACCGCACGATGAAGCCCGGATGGCTGGCCTGTAGCGCCTCGACGAAGGAGTAGGTGAGGGTGCCGTCGTCGTTGATCGCGCGCCACATCAGGCCCTGGGTGATGCCGTTGACCCACATCGAAGCGATGTACAGCACGGTGCCAATGGTCGCCAGCCAGAAGTGCGCGTTGATCAGGCCGATGCTGTGCATCTGCTCACGGCCGAAGATTTTCGGAATCATGTGATAGGTGGCGCCGAAGGTAATCATCGCTACCCAGCCCAGGGCCCCGGCATGCACATGGCCGATGGTCCAGTCGGTGTAGTGGGACAGGGCATTGACGGTCTTGATCGCCATCATCGGCCCTTCGAAGGTCGACATGCCGTAGAACGCCAGCGACAACACCAGGAACCGCAGGATCGGGTCGGTGCGCAACTTATGCCAGGCGCCGGAGAGGGTCATCATGCCGTTGATCATCCCGCCCCAGCTCGGCGCCAGCAGGATCAGCGACATGGCCATGCCCAGCGACTGCGCCCAGTCGGGCAACGCGGTGTAGTGCAGGTGGTGGGGGCCGGCCCAGATGTACAGGGTGATCAAGGCCCAGAAGTGCACGATCGACAGCCGATAGGAATACACCGGGCGCCCGACCTGTTTCGGCACGAAGTAATACATCATGCCGAGGAAACCGGTGGTCAGGAAGAAGCCCACCGCGTTGTGCCCATACCACCACTGGACCATGGCATCGGTCGCGCCGGAATACACCGGGTAGGACTTGAACCAGTCCACCGGGATCGACAGGTGGTTGACCACGTGCAGCATGGCGATCACCACGATAAAGGCGCCAAAGAACCAGTTGCCGACGTAGATGTGCTTGGTCTTGCGCTGCACCACGGTGGTGAAGAACACGATGGCGTAGGCCACCCAGACCACGGTCATCCAGACCGCGCCGGTGAACTCGATTTCGGCGTATTCCTTGGTGGTGGTGTAGCCCAGCGGCAGGGTCACCAGCATGCTGACGATCACCGATTGCCAGCCCCAGAAGGTGAAGGCTGCGAGCTTGTCGCTGTACAGCCGCACCTGGCAGGTACGCTGCACCGCGTAGTAGCTGGCGGCGAACTGCGCGCTGCCGGCAAAGCCGAAAATCACCAGGCTGGTATGCAATGGACGCAAGCGCCCGAAGGTGGTCCAGGGCAAATCGAGGTTCGCCTCCGGCCACACCAGTTGCGAGGCGATCCACACGCCCATCGCCATCCCGATAACGCCCCATACCACTGTTGCCACGACGAATTGGCGGACGACCTTGTAGTTATAGGCCTGTCCGATTGTAGCTGTGCTCATGGTCAATGCTTCCACGGTTGCAAAGTCTTGCCAGGCCACCCGGTCTGGCATGGGTTGAACTGTAGGAAACCGTGAAGAAACAAAACAGGCTCAGAAAAACTGCATTAATGCGGAGCAGATTTTTCCCGTGCCTGCGGTGATCTGCCGCAAGCTGATATGGTTTTTTAGTTTTTAGCTGAATCTGGAACGCGCTGAGCTGTTGTCCCATAGTTCCCTCACACAAGAACCCCGCCCAATTGGACCTGCGTCCGCCGTTCGCCGTTCGCCGTCCGCCAATCGCCGTCCGCCGTAGCAGCTGTCGAGCTTGCGAGGCTGCGTTCGAGTGCGTAGCGCTCGCAATCCGGGCCCCGCGGTGTGCCAGAAACACTGCGGGGGAGGATTTACGACTGCTGCGCAGCCGAACGCAGCCTCGCAAGCTCGACAGCTGCTACGGAGCGGCGATGCGGCGATGACATAGCGGCGACACAGCGTCTACAGGGCGAGGGTCAATCCTGATGAGGTAGCGACATGTATCAATACGATGACTACGACCGGGCTCTGGTACTGGAGCGGGTCGCGCAGTTTCGCGATCAGGTGCAGCGGTTCATGGCCGGGGCCTTGAGCGAGGAAGAGTTCTTGCCGTTGCGCCTGCAAAACGGCCTGTACCTGCAAAAACACGCCTACATGCTGCGGGTCGCCATTCCCTACGGCACCTTGAGTGCCCGGCAGATGCGCACCCTGGCCAGCATTGCCCGGGATTACGACCGCGGCTACGGGCACTTCACTACCCGGCAGAACCTGCAGTTCAACTGGATCGAACTGGCCCAGGTACCCGATATCCTCCAGCGCCTGGCCGAGGTCGAGATGCACGCGATCCAGACCTCCGGCAACTGTGTGCGCAACATCACCACCGAAGCCTTTGCCGGCGTGGCGGCTGACGAGTTGATCGACCCGCGTCCCCTGGCGGAGATCCTGCGGCAGTGGTCGACCATCAACCCGGAATTCCTGTTCCTGCCACGCAAGTTCAAGATCGCCATCTGCTCCGCCGAGGAGGATCGCGCGGCAATCATGATGCACGACATCGGCCTCTATCTTTACCCCGACGAGTCGGGGCAGATGCTGCTGCGGGTGATCGTCGGCGGCGGCCTGGGGCGCACGCCGATCCTCGGCCTGCAGATCCGTGAAGGCCTGCCCTGGCAGCACCTGTTGTCCTACGTCGAGGCGGTGTTGCGGGTCTACAACCGTCATGGCCGGCGCGACAACAAGTACAAGGCGCGGATCAAGATTTTGGTCAAGGCCCTGGGGATAGAGGCCTTTGCCCGGGAAGTGGAAGAGGAGTGGCAGTACCTCAAGGACGGTCCGGCACAACTGACCGAGGCGGAGTACCAGCGTGTCGCCAGCGCGTTTGTCGCCCCGAACTACGCTCAACTGGCCGACACCGACCTGGATTTCGGCACACGCCTGGCCGAAAATCCGCCCTTCGCGCGCTGGGTCTCGCGCAACGTGCAGCCGCACAAAGTCGCCGGCTACGCCAGTGTGGTGCTGTCGACCAAACCCGGGATCAGCGCGCCGCCGGGTGATGTCAGTGACCAGCAGATGGACGCTATCGCCCAGTGGTCCGAGCGCTTCGGTTTCGCCGAGATCCGCATTGCCCACGAACAGAACATCGTCCTCCCGGATGTGCCCAAGCGTGACCTCTACGCCTTGTGGTGCCTGGCCAGCGAGGCCGGGCTGGGCACTGCCAACGCCGGGCTGCTGAGCGACATCATCGCCTGCCCGGGTGGCGACTTCTGTGCCTTGGCCAATGCCAAGTCGATCCCCATCGCCCAAGGGATCCAGGCACGCTTCGATGATCTGGATTACCTGCATGACCTGGGGGACATCAGCCTGAACATTTCCGGCTGCATGAATGCCTGCGGTCATCACCATATCGGCAACATTGGCATCCTGGGGGTCGATAAGAGCGGCAGCGAGTGGTACCAGATCACCCTCGGTGGCTCCCAGGGCAAGCACAGTGCATTGGGGAAAGTCATGGGGCCTTCGTTCAGCGCTGCCGAGGTGCCCGGGGTGATCGAGCAGATCATTGCCACCTTCGTCCGTTATCGCGAACCTGAGGAGCTGTTTGTCGACACTGTGCAGCGCATCGGCCTGGAGCCGTTCAAGGAGCAGGTCTATGCGCAGCAGGAGGGGGTGGCATGAATAACCTGCTGCGGTTGCGCGACGGGGTGGCCCGGCGCGAACCGGCTGACCGCTGGACCTTGATCAAGGACACGAGCGACGATTTGCCCAGTGGCCCACTGATACTGCCCCTGGCGCTGTGGCTCAAACGCCGTATCGAGCACCATCCGGTGTTCGACGCGGTGTGGCTGGGCCCGGACGACGAAGTCGAAAGCCTCGCGCCCTGGCTCAACCGGTTGCCGATGATTGCCCTGCAGTTCCCCAACTTTCGCGACGGCCGCGCCTACAGCCAGGCGTACCTGCTGCGCACACGCCTGGGTTGGACGGGGGAACTGCGGGCGATTGGCGATGTGCTGCGTGACCAGTTAAGCCACATGCGCCAGTGCGGGTTTGATGCGTTTGCCGTGCGCGAAGACAAATGCGCCGACGATGCGCTCAAGGGCCTGGCGGGCATGAGCGTGACGTATGGTCGCTCGGCAATCGAGCCAAGGCCGTTGTTTCGCCGACGCCAGGCGGGCGATGCCTGAGCCCCTGTAGGAGCGAGCCTGCTCGCGATGGCGGTCTGTCAGGCAGCAAAAATGTTGGCTGAGCGGGCCCCATCGCGAGCAGGCTCGCTTCCACAGTTGGCTATGAGTGTTCACTGAGTTTGCATACACCCACATGGGTGGTTTTGGGTGTTGGTCATTTCAACGCCGGGTCTCCCGGGTTGAGTTTCTTCCAGCCTTGCAACAAGACCTGGGCCTTGGGTTCCTGGCCGTTGTCCAGGTAGTACTGGATCAGCGACAGCCGGGCGTTGCGGTTGGCCGGTTGTTGTTTGATCAACCGCTCCAGTTGCGCGCAGGCTTCGTCGATCTTGCCACCGTCGTACAGGGCCACCGCCAGCACATAGCCGTACTGTGCGTTCAGCGGCTCCAGGCGGGCGGCGTTGCGCAAGGCTGGCATGGCTTGCGCGGTGTTACCGGCACGGATCAGGGCCAGGCCCTGGGTGTGCTGCAGCAGCGCCGAGTCCGGATGCGCCTTGAGGCCCTGGGCCAACAGCGCCTGGGCTTCCTGCGCGCGGCCACGGGACTCCAACCATTGCACCAGGGTTACCAGCGCCGGGAAGAAATCGCCATCGCGCTGGAGCGCCGCACGCAACATCGGCTCGACTTCGGCGGTGCGGCCGCTGGCCTGATAGAGCATCGCCAGATTGAGGTTGGCTTCGGCGCGTTCGAGCAGGCTCAACTGGACCTTTTCGTACTCTTCGATGGCCGCATTCCAGCGCTGCTGGGCGACCCCCAACTGGTTGCTGGCCGCCAGCAGGTCACGGGCGGCGGCGATGCGCACGGCCTTGATCGGGTCGCTGAGCAGTGGCGTGTACAGGGCCACACGCTCCGGGGCCGGGAGGAAACCGCTGACTGCCCGTATCGCACTTTCACGCACCTGTGGATCGCTGTGACTCAGGTCCTTGGTCGCCAGTTTCAGCGCTTGCTCGCTCGGGTACAGCAGCAGTTCGGCCAGCAGGGTGGCGCGCTGGATGGCGGGCAGGTTGCTGCGCTGCAATTGCTCATACAGCGCTTGGGCGGCGCCCGGCTGGCCGTTGCGGATCAGCCACAGGCTTTCGTCATAGCGCGCAGCCTGGGCCGCCGGGGTGGCGTTCCACAGTTTGAATTGCTCGGTAACCTTGTCCCCGGCCTTGCCCTGATGGCAGGTCAGGCAGGCATCCGGGGTGCCGAGTTTTTTCGCGCGCTCGGGGTTGGGGATGCTGAAACTGTGGTCATGGCGAAAGTCGTTGCCCATGTAGAACTTGCCCGGCATGTGGCAATCCACGCACTGCGAGCCTGGCTGGCCTGCGGCATGGCGATGGTGTTCGGGCGAGTCATAGTTCTTGGCGTGCAGGCCCTTGCCGTCGACACCCGGGACCGTGGTCTGGCCGGCCGTGTTGTGGCATTGCAGGCAGACCCCGTTGCCCGGCGCCTTGAGTTCGTTGCTGTGGGGGTTATGGCAGTTGCTGCAGCGCACCCCCTTGTCGAACATCTTGCTCTGCAGGAACGAGCCGTGTTCGAACACTTCATCCTTGATCTTGCCGTCCAGGGCGTACAGTTCGCGGGTCAGTACGCTGGGCAGGTAGTCGTCCATCAGGCGTTTGCCTGCGGTGAACCCATCGCCCAGGGGCGCACGCCGGGAGTGACAGCGGGCGCAGGTCTCGATCTCGGTGGTGGCGCTCTTGTCCTTGAGGTCGACGGCAAACCCTGCATGGATCAGGTCGCCCTTTTTCGACGTCCATTCCAGGTGATTGGAGGCCGGACCGTGGCACGCCTGGCATCCGACACCCAGGCTGTTCCACTGGCTGGCAAAGGTATTGGTCGCGGCGTCGAAATTGCGCTGGTAGCCGGTGGTGTGGCACTCGACGCACATGAAGTTGGCGTTCTGGCTGGGCTTGCTCCAGTGCAGCGGATTCTTGAAGCTCACGCCCTGGCCCGGATACAGGTGAAACCAGCGGTTTTTCTCGGTATCCCAGGCCACGCCCAAGGCTTGCAGACGGCCTTCGCCGACTTCGATCAGGTACTGCTGCAGCGGCGCGATACCGAAGGTGTAGGCCACCTTGAAGTCGGCGTTCTTGCCGTCGGCACCCGGAGTATTGACCCAGAAGCCAGCGTCCTTGCGAAAGAACCGGGTGGTCTCGTTCTCGCCCTTGAAGGTGCTGTCCTTGAAATTGGCCAGCACGGTCTGCTCGTCGGCGACCTGCATCGCCAGTTGGTGATGGGAGCCTTGCCAGTCCTTGACCTGCTCGGTGTGGCAACCCTGGCATTGCTGCTCGTCGACCATGCGCGCCGGCGGCAGGGGCGCAGGGGCGGGCGCAGCGACCGGAGCCACGGCCACGCTTGGCGTCACATAGGGCGCGGGCAGCGGTTTGCTGGCGAACAGAAACCAGCCCAGGCCCGCCATGACCAGTAGCAACAAGCCGGCAGTGGCGGGAAACAGGTAGCGGGAAATCAGGGTCGATGGCGAATCAGGGGCAGGTCTAATCGGGTTTTTCTTATGTTTGGGCATTACGACTTCCGTAGTCCAGAGGCACTGGCCATAGAGGCAGGCTTTTTTTGCTGTCGCGCAGCTTTGCTGCATGAGGTGAGTCTGTCAAATGGCGTGCTTGATCGATCCTACAGTTGTTTGTGAATTTTCAGAGCCTGTCACAGCAATCGTCTTAACTTTTGGCTATACCTGTTGCTCCGTTTGACAGTACCGTTGTCGCCCTTTTGACAGGAGTTACCGAATGAAGCTTGCCCTCATGATGAGTACGCTGTGCATTGCCTCCCTTGGGGTAGTGGGTTGTTCCAGCACGATCACCAAGCCGGAAGACTATTCCGGGTTTCTCAAGGACTACAGCCAGCTCAAGGAGGCCAAGTCGCCGTCGGGCGTAGACGTGCTGCGCTGGGTCGACCCCAAGCTCGATATCAATCAGTACTCCAGTGTCTATGTCGAACCCACCCAGTTCTATCCGCAACCCAAGCCGACGGTGAAAATCCCGCAAAGCACGCTGTCAGGCATTACCCGCTACTACGACCAGGCGCTCAAGCGTGAGCTGGGTAAAAACCTGCCGTTGGCCAACGGCCCGGGCCCGGGTGTGGTGGTCGTGCGTGCCGCGATCACCGCCGTCAGCAGCCAGACCGAAGGCCTGAAAGCCTACGAGGTGATCCCGATTGCCCTGGTGGCGGCGGCCGTCAGCACCGCCACCGGTATTCGCGATCAGGAAACCGACCTGGCCACCGAAGCGGTGTTCCTCGACGGCGGCAACAACAAGGTGATTGCCCAGGTGGTCCGCAAGGGCACCGGCAGACCGCTGGAAAACGACTCGCAAGTGATGACCGCCAACGACGTGAAGAACGTGGTCGATGGCTGGGCCCACGACCTGGGCCAGTCGTACATCAAGCTCAAGGCCAAATAAGTCCCTGGATGGGAGCGAGTCGGCTCGCTCTCACCTCACTGGCCGACAAACCAGCGGTAATACGGGTTGCCGGCATCCCCTTGCATCACCTCACGAATATCCCTGGCCCAGGCCTCGCGATCACCCTCGTAGGCGTGCAGGCTAGCACGGTAGAACTGCATCAGGCGTTGCTGGTGGACATTCATGCGCTCGATGAACGTGGCGTCGGCATTGCGCAGTTCTGGCGGGCGCCGCAGGTCCAGCAAGGCAGGCAGCACCCGGCTGATTTCCTTGGCGCGCACCCACGGCGCGTACTCGATGCGCGGCTGGTCGTCAGTGACGGACAGGGCCTGGCCGGCGAACTGTTGCAGGCCCTGGCGATCGGTGACCCAGGTCGCCAACAGCGCCGCGGCCGAACTCACCCCGACATCCTGCAAGGTGCTGCGCACGGTAGCCTGGGCGTAGCGCTGGGTGATCCGCGCCGCATCCAGCTCGATGGGGTCGAACGAGCCCACCAGGAGCATTTCATGGAACTCGCTGGTCCAGACGTTGGCGTACGGGAACACATCGAGGAAGCTTTGCACCAGCGCCCGCGAGTCGTCGATGTTCTGGGTTGGCAGCGGCAGCCACTGGGCGACCAGGCCGTTTTTTTCCAGGCGGCTGGCGGCCAGTTGATAGAAGTCCCGCGAGTACAGGTTGACCACGCCAGCGGCGGAGGGCGGTGGCGGCTCCAGGGTGATCAGGTCATAGGTCTGTTCGCTGCGCAGCAGTTCCTGGCGACCGTCGCGCAGGCGCACCTGCAGCGCCGGGTCGGCGGCGGCGTTGAAGTTGCCCTTGAACAGCGGTGCGGCCTTGACCACCGATGGCAGCAGCTCGGCGACCACTCGCCGTTCCAGGCCCGGGTACTGCAGCAAGGCGCCGGCGGTGATGCCGGTGCCAAAGCCGATGACCAGGGCCGAACGTGGCTCGCCCTTGTGGATCAGCAGCGGCAGCAGGGCCTGGATCCGCATGTAGCGCAGCGACGGCATGGCGTCGCCAGTGTTTGACACGCCTTGAATGTACAGGCGCTGGAACGCGCGTTGACGCTGGCCCTGGGTGACCACGGCGACGGTGCCGCCACGGCCTTCCTCATAGAACACCAGCTCGCCGTTGCGCGCGCCTGGCAGCAGACTGGCGAGCTTGTCCACCGGAGTCAGCAGCGCGACCCCCAGCGCCAGTATCCCGACGGCCACCACGCCCTGGCGGGTGCCTTTGTGGACTGCGCTGCCACGGCTGACGGCGAGGTAACCGACGGCCGCAGCGACCAGTGCCAGCAGGCCCAGGGTGCGCACCAGGCCGAGCAGCGGAATCAGCACAAAACCACAGAGCATCACTCCGACAATGCCGCCCAGGGTGTTGAACGCAACCACCGCACCGACATCCCGACCCACTCGGTCCTGGCCCACGCACAGGCGCAAGGCCAGGGGGAACGCAGCCCCCAGGAGCAGGGTCGGGACGAACACGATACTCAATGCGGCCACCGCAAAACGGGTGCTCATGGCCACCAGCTCACTGGCGCCCAGGGCCAGCACCGCGGCTTCGGCCTGGGTTTGCGCGAGCACCAGCCAGCGCCCCAGCAGGGCCACTTCAAGCAGTGCCAGCAGCCCCGCGCCGGCAATCAACAGGCCGAACAGGCCCCACGGATCGCGTACCCGTGCCACGCGCCGGGCCATCCACACGCTGCCCAGGAACAACCCGCACAGGTAAGTCGCCAACACCACGGCGAAGGCATAGGTGCGGGTGCTCATGAATTGCACGATGGCTTGCGACCAGACCACCTCGTAGCCCAACGCCACGCCCCCGGCAATCGAGTACAGCCATAGCGCCAGGCGCGCGGGCGCGGCCTGGGCCCGGCGCTCCACGGGAGCCGCAATGGCCGTCAGCGGTTGCCGTTGAAACCACAGCAGCGCGCCGGCGGCGGCCAGCAGGTTGAGCATGGCCGCGGCAATGGCGCTGCCGCGCACGCCAAGGGCGGCGATCAGGACGAAGGCGGTCAGCAGGGTGCCGACGATGGCCCCGGCGGTATTTGCCGCGTACAACTGGCCGCCGGCCTTGCCCAGTTGCTGTGGGTCGGCGGCCAGCGCGCGCACCAGCACCGGCAGGGTGCCGCCCATCAAGACGGCGGGCACACCCACCAGGGCAAACGGCAGTGCCCAGGCGGCCAGGCCGATGTACTCGGCCAGCCAACTGAACGGGCTGGCCGCCAGACTCATGCCCACCGTGGCACCGACACCCAGCAGCGCCACCAGCACCTCCAGCCCGGCGTACAGCAGCACCGGCCGTTGCAGGCGGTCGGCCAGGCGCCCGAAGAGCCAGCCGCCCAGGGCCAGGCCGGCGAAAAATGCGCTGATGCCGGTGGTGATGGCGTAGACCTCGACCCCGACCACCAGCGACAACTGCTTGATCCACAGCACCTGGTACACCAGCGCGGCAGCCCCCGACACCAGTAGCAGCAGGGCAGGGATCAACAGCGCCGGGGCGCTGGTGTGGGGGGCGGGAATGGCCGACGACTTGCTGGCGACGCGTGAGGACATTGCGGATTGCCTTGTGCAGAACCTGAAGTAAGTCTTTAGCTTGGACACTCACCCTGTGGGAGCGGGCAAGCCCGCTCCCACAGGGTGAGTGGCTGTCAAAAATAGAGCCGCCCACCCCAAAGGGCGGGCGGCGGTCTTGCCGGTGTTACTGTCCAGCTGCCGCAGCAGCTTTCATTTTTTCAGCGATTTTTGCATCTACCGCAGCACGGATCTGGTCGACGCTGAAGCTCGCCGGTTTCTGGCTAGGTGGATACTCGATGAAGGACTCGAGGAACTTCGCCGATTTGCTGACTGCTACGCCGGCCAGGTAGACGTTTTTAGTTGCCCAATCGTAATACTGATCGGACACCACGTCAGCCCGCTCATAGGGGTCCATGCGCAGGTTGAAGATCTTGGGTACGCGCAGGCACACGAACGGCTCGCTCCAGACCTTGAAACCACCGGGTGCACGTTGTTCGCAGAACACCGCTTTCCAGTTGTCGAATCGCATCGACACCAGTACGCCGTCGTCGTTGAAGTAGTAGAACTCCTTACGCTCGCCCTTGGGTTGCTGGCCGGTCACGTAGGGCAGTTGGTTGAAGCCGTCCAGGTGCACCTTGAAGCTGTTGCCACCGGCTACCGGCGCCCAGCCCTTGAGCAGCTTGTCTTTCACCCCGGCATCACCCGCGGCAGCCAGCAGAGTCGGGAACCAGTCCAGGCCCGAGAACATCTCGTTGGACACTTCGCCCGCCTTGACCTTGCCCGGCCAGCGAATCATCGCCGGTACGCGATAAGCGCCTTCCCAGTTGGAGTTCTTCTCGTTACGGAACGGCGTGGTCGCCGCGTCCGGCCAGGAGAACTGGTTCGGGCCGTTGTCGGTGGTGTAGACGACGATGGTGTTGTCGGTGATTTTCAGGTCATCGAGGGTTTTCAGCAGTTTGCCGACGTCACCGTCGTGCTCGATCATGCCATCGGCATATTCGTTGCCGGGCATACCGCTCTGGCCCTTCATCGACTCACGCACGTGGGTGAACAAGTGCATGCGGGTGGTGTTCATCCAGACGAAGAACGGTTTGTCCGCCTTGGCCTGTTTCTCGATGAACGCCTGGGCGGCGGCGGTGGTTTCGTCGTCGATGGTTTCCATGCGCTTGGCGGTCAGCGCGCCGGTGTCTTCGATCTTGCCGTCGGCGAAGCTGTGGATCACGCCGCGTGGGGAGTTGGCCTTGACGAACTCAGGGTCGTCCTTGGGCCAGTACGGGCGTTCTGGCTCTTCTTCGGCGTTGAGGTGATACAGGTTGCCGAAGAATTCGTCGAAGCCGTGGTTGGTCGGCAAGTATTCATCCCGGTCGCCCAGGTGGTTCTTGCCGAATTGGCCGGTGGCATACCCCTGGGACTTGAGCGCCTGGGCGATGGTGATGTCGCGTTTCTGCAGGCCGACCGGCGCGCCTGGAATACCGACTTTCGACAGGCCGGTACGCAATGGCGTCTGGCCGGTGATGAACGACGAGCGTCCAGCCGTACAGCTGTTCTCCGCATAGTAGTCGGTGAACATCATGCCTTCTTTGGCAATCCGGTCGATGTTCGGCGTCTTGTAACCCACCACGCCCATGGAATAGGCACTGATATTGGTCTGGCCGATGTCATCGCCGAAGATCACCAGGATGTTCGGTTTTTCAGCCGCCCCGGCAGTCGCCGAGAGGGCCATGACCGAAGTCGCCACCAGGGCGAGTTTCGGCAGCCACTTTTGTATGCGAGTCATCTGACTAGCTCCTTGTACTGACTTGAGTCGTGTTGGAGTACGACTAACGTTTACTGCGGTCCTGCTTAGGTCTTTTACTTCTTTTGCTCGGGGGCGCGGGTGTCGAACGGGTAGATCCGGCTCCATTCGGTGCGCATGTCGACGACACTCCAGCCGCGTTTGTTGGCTTCATCCAGGGCCTTGTCCAGGCGACCGATGTTCGATTGCCGGTCGTAGGCCCATTCACGCTTTGCATCGGTATGGTGGACCAGGCCCATGAACCGTTTGCCCGGGCCGGCAGCGGTCCACTGGAGCATTTGCAGGTCGCCGTCGGAGTTGCCGAAGGCGAGGATCGGCTGGCGTCCGATGACTTGCTGGATGCTTTCCGGCTTACCCGGGCCATCGTCGTTGTGGGCCAGCTTGGGCAGGCGCAGGATCGAGGCGTCGTTGCCATTGAGCTGGAATTGCGTGGCAAAGGTGGTGCCAATCACTTGCTCCGGTGGAATGCCGTAGACCTGCTCGGCAAAGGCGCGCATGAACTCGACTTCACCGCCGGACACGATGTAGGTCTTGAAGTCCTGGCTGCGCAGGTAGTCGAGCATCTCCAGCATCGGCTGGTAGATCATCTCGGTGTAGGGCTTGCCGGTTTTCGGATGACGGGCCTGGCTCAGCCAGGTCTTGGCGTTGTCCATGAAGGCGGCGGTGGTGATCCCGGTGTGGGTCGCGCCGATGATCTTCATCAGCCCATCCATGCCGCTGGCGGCCAGGGCCTGGTGGTCGTTTTCCAGTACGGCCTTGAACGGCTGCTCGGTTTTCCATTGCGGGTGCTGGGGCGCCATGCGCTTGACTTCTTCCAGGGCGAACAGCACCTGGAAGTACATCGGTTGTTCGCTCCATAGCGTGCCGTCGTTGTCGAACACGGCGATGCGCTCGGCGGGCTTGACGTAGTCCTTGGAGCCTTCGGTGGTCACAGCCTGGACAAACTCGATGATGCTGTTTTTCGACGGGCCATCGTTCCAGGAGGGCAGCGGTTCGGCCGCCTGTGCCAGCAGGGGCAGGCTCAGGGCCAGGCTCAGCAGCAGCTTGAAGGCGTGACGTTGGCGGGGCGCAGCGTGGTTCGTCATGAACAGTCCTTATCGTGACCGGGGTTCAAGGGGCGCAAGGCCGATGAGTGCGTCGCGTTAGCGGTGACAGCCTGATCCTGCAGCGTAGCCAAGGATTGCTTGAATTGCGGCAATGCCTGACTTTCGGCTGATTGGCGCCCGTAGCGTGCACGCAACAGCGCTTTTACGTTTTTGCCCAGGCCGCTGACCCCCAGGCCCAGGCGGCTGCGCCGGCCCCAGAGGTACAGCGCGCCCAATTGTGGCGGCTGGCCGTCCAGTTGCCCGGGGATCTGTTTCCAGGCGTAGTCGGCGCTGGCCAGCCAGGCGGTATGGCGGGCGTCGCGGCGCGCTTGTAGGGCGCGCCAGGCCCGCAGGCACCAGGGCTGCAACAGGTAGCCGGCGGTGACCAGTATCGCCAGGAGCGCCACCAGCATCAGCCAGTGCCGCGAGAGGTGGAAGCGGCCCTGTTGCCCCAGTTGCTTGAGGTCCTGGGTAATCGAAAACACCGGCCGATAGCTGGCATTGGCCACGGCCTCGAAGGTCACGGCCGGTACTTCGGCGCTACGGGCCTGTTGGCTGCTGGCGTCCCACCAGTGCATCTGGATCGCCGGCAAGCTGTAGTGTCCCGGGCGTTGCACCTGATAGACGACGCTGTCGATGCGCTGGCCGCCGTTGAAGTGGCCTCGGCCATCGTCGAGGCTGCTGACCTGCGGGGTCTTGGGGTAGCGCTTGAGCCCGTCGACCTCGTCCAGTGGTAGCGCGGGCAGGGCCATCGCCAATGCACCGTCGGCCTGCAGGGTCAGTTGGCGGGTGAGGGTGTCGCCGACCTTGAGTGTCGGGGATGACTGCTTGAGCACCTGGGTCAAGCGCACGCCCTGGGCCACCAGCACCGGTTCGCCGGGCTTGAACCCGGGCGGCTGCTGGGCAACGAAGTGCAGGGGCTGGCTCTGGGCGCTCAACGGGTGGCTGGCTTGCCCTGGCGTGGCCTGTACGGTCAATGCCGGGATGTCAAAGCCCTGGGCCTGGTTCGCGGTGATCAGGTACAGGTAGCGCATGCCAAAGAAGGTTTTGCCGTCCAGGGTCTGCGTGGTGTGCTGGGCTTCGCCATTGGGCGGCATCACCAACGCACCTGGCAGTTTCAGGTCCGGCAGGGCCGGGGCGCTGGTGAACCAACTGTCGGTCAATACGTCGAGCTGCAATTGCACCACGCCGCCTACCATCACAGTGTCGGCGGGCTGCAGTCGGGCTTGCACCCGCAGTTCGGGTTCGGCCGCCAGCAGATTGCTGGTCAACAGGCACAGCAGCAGGGCGCCGCTGGCGGTGAAACAGTTCGCGAATCGGCTGGTCATGGCTTGTCCGCCTGATCCTGGAGGCTGAACTTTTGCTTGAGGAACTTGGCCGGCGAGGTGCTCAGGTTCTGCAGCCACAGCTCATCGGAAGTCGCCTGCTGGGTCTCCAGCGCTTTGCTCTGGCCCTTGCCCTTGGGTTTGTCGTATTTGACTTCGTCGGGCTTGACCTCGGGGGTGTTCTGCTGCGCGCTGTCGGTGTCCTTTTCCAGGGCGATGGCCAGCGCCAGGTTGGCGGTCGCCTGGGGGAACTGCGGTTGCAGCTTCAATGCCTGGGTGTAGGCGGCAATCGCCTGGTCGAACTTGAAGCGCCGCACATAGATGTTGCCCAGGTAAAAGTACGCCTGGGGCGTGTCGAGACGGGCGAAGCTGGCCAGTGCCAGGTCATAGTCGGCGGCGTTGTAGGCGGCGATTCCCTTCCAGTACGGGTCCTCGAACAACTGGGCGGCAGCGGGAAAGTGCTGGTGCTCGAAGGCCCAGCGGCCTTGCTGGTCGCGGGTGAAAAACGCGTCGGTGAGGGGGTTGGCCTGGCTCTCTGGCGCCTGCAAACCCAAGCCCAGGCCCAGCAGCAGCGCCGCCGCCCAGTTCAGGCTCCAGCCCCGGCGCACGCTGAAAAAGGCCAGCAGCAACAGCGGCCAGCACAACCAGTAACCGGCGTCTTTCCAGTGCAGCTCACGCTGTTCGGCGCTGGCGTTCTGGAAATGCTGCTGGGCATGCAACTCGATCCAGTCGAGGTCGTCGTCGTTGAGGGTCAGGCTGCCCAATGGGGCGTCGGTGACCTCGGCCAGTTGCTCGAGGGCGGCCGGATCGAAACTGCCCAGGGTCGGGCGGCCATTGCTGTCGGTGCGGGGCTGACCGTTGGCGTCGGTGATGATCCCGCCATCGGTACTGCCCACGGCCAGGACCAGCACCTGCAACTGACTGTTGTCCAGCAGTTGGTCGAGGCTGGCCAGTTGAGTCGTGTCGGCACCGTCGGTGATCAACAGCAGGCTGCCAGGGGCTTTTTCCGCCGCCAGCAAGCGCTTGGCCTGCTCGATTACGCCGGCGACATCCTTGCCCGGTTTGTTCAGCAGATCGCTGCCCAGGGCCTGGATGAAGGTGTCGAGCAGCGCCGGATCATCGGTCGGCGGCAGCACCAGGTGGGCGCTGCCGGCGTAGGCGATCAGTCCGGTGCGCGCGCCGCTGCGGCGTTGGACCAGGTCATGCAGCTTGTGTTTGGCCGCTTCCAGGCGCGTCGGCTGGATATCGTTGGCGTCCATCGAGGGTGACAGGTCGAGGGCGATGATCAGCGGCGCGCGGTTTTCCAGGAAGTCCGGGCGATCGCGCTCCCAGGTCGGGCCGGCTGCGGCGATGGCGCCCAGCACCAGCGTGGCGCAGACCAGATGGACCGGGCGCAGGCGATGACTGTCCTCGGGGGTGATCAGCAGGTGTGGCAGCAGGTGCGGGGCAATGTTGCTGCCCAGACGCCGCCGCAGGTCACGGCTGCGACGCCAGAACAGCGGCAGCAGGGCGCCGAACAGCGCCAGCAGGAGCCAGAGTGGACGCAGCACGTGCAAGTCGCTGAGGTTGATGTCCATCTCAAGCCTCCTGGCGCGATGGGGCGCTGCGCAGGCGAGGCCAGAGCAGGGCGAGCAGGTGATAGACGGCCAGCAGCGCGATGGCGGCCCCCAGCGGGATCCAGAACAAGTCGCGCTTGGGCTGGTGACTGAAGTGCTGCACTTGATGGGGGGTGATCTGGTCGAGGGTGCTGTAGACCTGGTCCAGGGCCTGGCGGTCTTCGGCACGGAAGAACCGTCCGCCGGTGGCCGTGGCGATCTGCTGCAGACCTTGCAGGTTGACCTTGGCTTCACCGTCGGCGTTGGGGTCGCCGATGCCGATGGTGTGAATCACCACGCCCTTGGCCGCGGCCATGCTGGCGGCGTGGTCCGGGGTGATCGCGCTGCTGGTGTCATTGCCATCGGTCAGCAGGATCAGGACTTTCTCCTGTTCGTGGGCCTGGTCGAGCATTTTCAACGCCAGGCCGATGGCGTCGCCGATCGCGGTATTGGGTCCGGCCATGCCGATCCCGGTGTCGTCGAGCAACAGCGCCAGGCTGGCATGGTCCAGGGTCAGCGGTGCTTGCGGGTAGGCGCCGCTGCCGAACACGATCAGGCCCAGGCGGTCGTCCTTACGGCGGTCGATGAAGCCGTGGACCACTTCCTTGACGGCGGCCAGGCGATCGATTTTCTGGCCATTGGCATCGCTGTAGTCGGTGGTTTCCATGGACTGGGAAATGTCGATGGCGAGCATCAGGTCGCGCACCGGTTGTTGGCGTTCGATCGGTTTTTCTACCAGCACCGGACGGGCCACGGCCACCACCAGCAGGGTCCAGACCAGCACGTTGAGCAGCAACTGCCAGCGATTGCTGCGGGTACCCGCCTGGCTGGGCGCCTGGCCTACGGCCCGGCTCATCGCGCTGAAGAACGGCACGCGCACTGCGCTGCGGGCTTCACGGTAGTCCGGCAGGTAGCGATAGCCCAGGCCAATGAGCGGCAGCAGGAGCAACAGCCAGGGGTAGTCAAACTGCCACATGATGCCGCTCCACCCAGGTTTTGCAGGTATCGAACAGTTGCTGGCGCTGCACAGGTGGCAAGGCGAGCAGGGCCGCATCCGGCGCGTAGGCCAGGGTGGCCAGTTGTTGGCTGAAGTCGGCGGGCAGGGCGGTGGGGCTGTGGCGTTGCAAGAACGCTTGCCAGTCATTACCCGCCAGCGCGCCTGGCCCCTGTGGGAGCGAGCCTGCTCGCGAACGCGGTGTGCCAGCCACTGTTGAGGCTGACTGACCTGACGCTTTCGCGAGCAGGCTCGCTCCCACAGGGTATGTGTGTACCGCGGGGATTGAGATCGCCACCCGCTTGAGCAACTCTGGCAGTTCGCGCAGGGCGCTCAGCTCGTTGCTGCCTTGCAGTTGGTTCAGGCGCACCAACGCTTCGCGCCGGTAGCGATCACGGCGCCAGATCCAATAGCGCCGTGCGGTCCAGATCAGCACGCCGGCCACCGCCAGCCCCAGCAACGTCCACCAGCCCCAGGTCTGCGGCGTGTAGCTGACCGGTGGTGGCGAGGCCAGTTCGACCAGTTGGTCGATGCTCGGGATGTTCGGGTTGATCATCGCACTGCGCCCCGTTTGCCCAGTTCGCTGCGCAGTTGTTCGTGGGCCGACTCGGCGGTGCTGAACATCATCAGCGGCACCTGACTGCGGCGCAGCAGGGTGGCGACGTCCTTGAGCCGACCGCTGAGGTAATCGCCCAGGGGTTGATGGACCTGGCGCCGCTCCACCGCCAATTCCACCTGCAATTGACCCTGGGTCACCAGTAACCGACCGTTCTTGGGCAGGTTCAGCGCCAACGGGTCATAGACCTGCATGGCGATCACATCGTTGTGGGCGCTGAGCTGGCGCAGCAGTTGCAGGGTGCGCGGACCGGCACCGGCAAAATCGCTGACGATGCAGATCAGGTGATCGTGCCCGGCCACGGCCAGGCAGTGCTGCAAGACCTTGTCCAGTTGGTCTTCGCCTTCGCGATCGGGGTTGTGGGCGCTGAGCTCCTGATTCTGCTGAGCGATGCGATTGCACAGGGCCTCGACCCGTTTGCGGCTGCGCAACGGGCCAATGCTGTCGATCCGCTGATCGTTGAACACCAGGCCGCCGACCCGATCGCCGGCATTGAATACCATCCAGGCCGCCAGCGCGCCGAGCTCGGCGGCCAGGGCCGACTTGAAGCTGCGCTGGGAGCCGAAGAACATCGACATGCGCTGGTCGACCACGATCAGTGCCGGGCGATCACGCTCCTCGGTGAAGGTGCGCACCACCGGTTTGCCGGTCCGCAGGGAGGCGCGCCAGTCCAGGTGCCGCAGGTCATCGCCGGGCTGGTAGCGGCGCAGTTCGTCGAAGTTCAGGCCGCGCCCGCGCAGACGCGAGGCGTGGTTGCCCGCCAGGATGCTGCCCTGGGGCTGGCGCGCGAGGAAACTCAGGTCGGCGGCCGGGTACTGCAGCGCCATCAATTGCGCCAGCGACACGTACACCAGTCCATCCAATTCCTGAGCGTTCATGGGCATGATCTCAAGCCGGGATCGCGACTTTGTCGAGCAGGCGGTCGAGCACCTGGTCGGCCGTCACGCCATCGGCCACGGCGTCGTAGCTCAATTGCAGGCGATGGCGCAGCACCGGATGGACCACCGCGCGCACATTGTCCGGGGTGACGAAGTCCTGCCCTTGCAGCCAGGCGTCGGCCCGCGCACAGCGATCCAGGCCAATGCCGCCGCGTGGGCTGGCGCCGAGGGCGATCCAGCGGCCGAGGTCGGCGTCATAGTCGGCCGGGTGGCGGGTGGCGTTGATCAAATCGATCAGGTAGCGGTCGATGGCCGGCGCCACACTGACGGCACTGACTTCACGGCGCGCGGCAAAGATCACCGCCTGGCTGAGGGCAAATCCTGGCGCCGCCGCGGTCTTGGCGCCCAGGGCCTGCTCTTCTTCACGCAGCAGGCGCAGGACCTGGCTTTCGTTGTCCGCGCTCGGGTAGTCCAGCAGCACCTTCATCAGGAACCGGTCCATCTGCGCTTCGGGCAGCGGGTAGGTGCCTTCCTGCTCGATCGGGTTCTGGGTCGCGACCACGATAAACAACTCAGGCAGCACGTGGCTGTTGCCGGCCACGGTGATCTGGCGTTCTTCCATGGCTTCCAGCAGCGCCGCCTGGACCTTGGCTGGCGCCCGGTTGATTTCGTCCGCCAGGATCAGGTTGCCGAACAGCGGGCCTGGCTGGAACTGGATCTGGTTCTGCCCGTCGACCTGGTGCAGCACCTCGGCGCCGGTGATGTCCGAGGGGAGCAGGTCGGGGGTGAACTGGATCCGGCTCATCTTCGCGTCCAGGTGCTTGGCCAGCGCCTTGACGGTGCGGGTCTTGGCCAGCCCCGGAAGGCTTTCGAGCAGCAGGTGGCCGTTGGCCAAGAGACCGAGCATGATCTCGCGGATGACCTGATCCTGGCCAAGCACCGCTTCGGCAATACTGGCTTGCAGGGCGTTGATGTCATTGAGCGCTGTCATGGGACGGTCCTTTGCGTAGACGGGTTAAAACATGAACGTGGGAATAACCGGGATGAACGATAGGCGCAAGTTCCAGCGACTACTAATAAGATCATCCGGGTGAATGGCCGAATACTGATTCCCTCGGACTCGCAGCGCCCAGTGTTCAGCTCTCTCTTACCAGGCGTACTGCAGACGCAGGGTCCAGGTGTTGACGTCCGGCGAACCGCTGCGTTCGGCGACGGTGTCGGAATAGGCGATCAGGCCACCGAACTGCGGCGAGAGCATGAAACCCATACTGGCGCCGAGGATGCCGTTCTCTTGCTTGTTGTCCTGCCAGTCGCCGTTGATCCGGGTTTCGCCGCCGCGGTTGTACGTGGCATCCAGCGATGCCCACAGCGCGCGGTTGAAGGTGTAGCTGTAGTGCCCTTCAATGGCGTACAGGGCTTTTTGCTCGAGGGTGCCGTCGCCGTGGTAGTCATCATTGTCGCCGTACAGCGAGACGTAGGTGTTGAGTTCGAG
>Ga0213827_1000665_pt1 | contig 24535 bp, 21 predicted proteins | sample MC6MC0898MG_FD_180669 | JGI IMG/M metagenome (GOLD analysis project Ga0213827, IMG submission 180669) | Enriched soil aggregate microbial communities from Iowa State University, Ames, United States - MC6-MC0898-MG | ecosystem: Environmental > Terrestrial > Soil > Unclassified | place: USA: Iowa...
ATGTACCTGTTCACCACCTCCCACGAGCCCGGCAACCCCTGGATGGAGCCGGCCACACTGGCCGCCGGTCTGCGCCAGCGCCTGGCCGGTTTTGGCGGGCTGATCGGCGAGTTGCGCGAGCACATCGTTGACAGCGCCGAGGTGGTCTACAAGCCGCTGGAAGCGGTGTTCGTCGACGAGCCTTGGTACCGCGGCCGCGTGCTGCTGATAGGCGATGCCGCCCATGCCACCACGCCGCACCTGGGGCAGGGGGCCGGCATGGCCATCGAGGACGCCGTGGTCCTGGCAGAGGAACTCACCTGCGAGGGCAGCCTGGAGGCGCAGCTGCAGCGTTTCATGGGCCGGCGCTTCGAGCGCTGCAAGTTCATCAGCGAGATGTCCCTGCTGGCTGGCGAGAAGGAGGTCCAGCGCGACCCGTCGTTCGACCGCATCGGCCTGGTCAAGCGGATGCTGGAGGTCACCGCGCAGCCGATCTGATTCCCGTACCGGGCGCGCCCTGCCTTGCTGGCGCGCCAGCCCCTACGCCAACACCGACGCACAAGAACAAGAAAGAGGAAACCCCGATGTTGACTCGCAAAGGTGCAATCGCGCGGCCGTTACCGGCGCTCAAGCCCATCAGCCTGGCGCTGCTCGCGCTGGCAGCCAGCCAGGCCCAGGCCTTCGAATTCGATACCGGCCACCCCGACCTGCGGGTGCGCTGGGACAACACCCTGAAATACAGTGCCGCCTGGCGAACCCAGGACGCCAGCAGCAGGCTGAGCGAAGGGCAGGCCGCGCTGAACCTGGACGACGGCGACCGCAACTTCGACAAGGGCCTGATCTCCAACCGCCTCGACCTGCTGTCGGAACTGGACATCACCTACCACAACATCGGCGCGCGGGTCAGCGGCGCGGCCTGGTATGACGATGTCTACAACCAGGGCACCGACAACAACGACCCGAGCCGCGCCAACAGCTATTCGGTCGACTACGACGAATTCACCGATGACACCCGCAAGCTGCATGGGCGCAAGGCCGAACTGCTCGACGCGTTCATCTTCGGCAGGACCGAGATCGGCGACATGCCGGTGTCAGGCCGCCTGGGCCAATACGCCATGCAGTGGGGCGAGAGCCTGTTCTATGGCATGAACGGCATCGCCGGCGGCATGGCGCCGGTGGATGTTGTCAAAGGCCTGTCGGTGCCGAACACTCAGTTCAAGGAACTGATCCGCCCGGTGCAGCAGGTTTCCGGGCAACTGCAACTGACGCCCGATGTGTCGGTAGGGGCCTATTACCAATTCGAGTGGGAAGCCAACCGGTTGCCGGCGGCAGGCAGCTACTTCTCCACCGACGACTTTTTCGGCGATGGCGCGGAGCGCATGTTCGTCGGCGCGCCGGTCTTCCCCGGCGGCCAACCCCTGGCGTTTTTCCACGGCAACGACAAGCAGGCCAAGGACGCGGGGCAGGGCGGCGTGCAACTGCGCTGGCGCACCGAGACCGTCGACTGGGGCCTGTATGCCATCCGCTTCCACGACAAGTCGCCGCAGCTCAATGTGCGCCCGGACTTCGCCAGTCTCGACCCGATCAGCGGCAAGGCCGGCGAGTTCTACTGGGTGTACCCCGAAGGTATCGAGGCCTTCGGTGCCAGCTTCTCCACCACCCTGGGCAACTTCAACCTGGCCGGTGAACTGTCCACGCGCTGGAACCAGCCGCTGGCCTCTACCAGCCAGCATGCGCTGGCGGTGGGCGAGGCGATCGACAACGACGACAACCCGGTGTACGCCACCGGCCGCACCTTGCACGCCAACTTCTCTTGGCTGGCCAGCCTGGAGCCGAACTTTATCGCCGCCGAGTCGAGCTTCCTCGGCGAGATCGCCTGGAACCGGGTGATGAGCGTGAGCAAGAACGCCGACGCCGTCGACCCCAACGCCGACCGCGACGCCACCAGTTTGCGCCTGGTGTTCGAGCCGATGTACCGGCAGATCCTGCCCGGCCTCGACCTGTCGGTGCCAATCGGCGCCAGCTACACCAACGGCGCGTCCATGGCTTTGGGCACCGGCTTTGGCAGCGATCACGGCGGCGACCTGAACATTGGCCTCAAGGGCAACTACCTCAACACCTGGAGCCTGGGCCTGACCTACACGCACTACTACGGCCCGGAGAACACATTCCTCGACGCCGACAACCATTACACCTTCGAACAGTCGCTCAAAGACCGCGACTTCATCGCCTTTACCGTCAGCCGCACCTTCTGACCGAGGACCACCCGATGAGACACAATAATACAGTCGTTTCCCTGCTCACTGCCCTGAGTGCCTCGCTGCTGTTTGCCCACGGCGCCGTTGCTGCGGTGTCCGCCGAGCAGGCGGCCACGCTCAAGTCCACCCTGACCCCGCTCGGGGGCGAGCGTGCCGGCAATGCTGACGGCAGCATCCCGGCCTGGACCGGCGGCTATACCAGGACCGACCCGTCCTACAAGGACGGCGGCAAGCGTGGCGACCCGTTTGCCGGCGACAAGCCGCTGCTGACCATCACCGCGCAGAACATGGCGCAGTTCGCCGACAAGCTGACCCCGGGCATCCAGGCGATGCTCAAGAAGTACCCGGACAGCTACCGGCTGGACATTTACCCGACCCACCGCAGCGCCGCAGCGCCGCAATCGGTCTATGACGCCACCTTGGCCAACGCTACCAGCGGCAAGCTGGTGGACGGCCCTGCCGGCCCCATGCCCGAAGGCGCATCCGGTGGCATCCCGTTCCCGATCCCGGGCAACGGCGTGGAAGCCATGTGGAACCACCTGCTGCGTTGGCGCGGTGCTTCGTGGCACGCCAGCTTCAACCAGTACCTGACCACCGCCGACGGCAAGCATGTGCTGACCAACGACTCGCGTGCCGACCTGCAGATGCCTTGGTACCTGCCCGGTGGCAGTGGCGACAAGGGGGTGTTCTGGTCCATCCGCATGACCAACGACGGCCCGCCCCTGCGCGCCGGCGAGGCCATCACCGGCCTGGAGAACCTCAACGCCGACAAGGCCGCCGTGTGGACTTACCTGCCAGGTCAGCGCCGCGTCCGTCGCCTGCCCAACGCCTGCTGCGATACGCCGACGCCAGCCACTGCCGGGGTCATGAGCTTCGATGAACTGTACGTGTTCAACGGCCGCCTCGACCGCTTCGAATGGAAGCTGGTAGGCAAGAAGGAGATGTATATCCCCTATAACGCCAACAAGGTATTTACCGCTGCCAGCGCCGAGGCGCTGCTCGACCCGCACCACCTGAATCCCGCATCGATCCGCTGGGAGCTGCACCGTGTGTGGGTGGTAGAGGCAACCCTGAAGAGCGGCCAGCGTCACGTCATGCCGCGCAGCACCTACTACCTCGACGAGGACACCTGGGCCGCTGTGCTGGGCGAGCGTTACGACGCCCGCAACCAGCTGGCCAAGGTGGTCTGGACCTCGCCAGTGGTGTTGCCTGACCTGCCTGGCGTGGTGACCCTGACCAATGGCTTCTACGACCTGCTCTCCGGCGCCTGGTTCGCCGGTGACCTGTTTGCCGGCAAGAACGAGCAATACCGCATTGTGCCGCCCTACAAGGACTCGGTGTTCACTGCCGACGCCATGGCCGGCGAGGGCGTGCGCTGAGCACAAGCACTGCGCTGGCGCGGTCGCTATCACAAGAACAAAAGGTTGCGTGCGATGAACAAGATGCTCTACGCCTGGCTGCTGACAGCCTGTTGCGGGCTGCCGGCGGCCTACGCCGGTGACAGTGTGGATGTGCTTGCGCAGCCCGCGTTGCGTGGCCCCCAGGCCCTGCGTGCGGTGTTGCAGGATGTGGCCCGGGCTGGTACACGCCTGGTGTCGGTGGGCGAGCGTGGCGTGGTGTTGTTGTCCGATGACAACGGTGCCAGTTGGCGCCAGGCCACGGCCGTGCCGGTCAGCGTCACCCTCACGGCCGTGCAGTTCGTCGATGCACGCAACGGTTGGGCCGTCGGCCACGCAGGCGTGGTGCTGCACAGCGAGGATGGCGGCGAGCACTGGACTTTGCAGCTTGACGGCAAGCGGGCCGGCGCCCTGGAGCTGCAAGCGGCCGAGGCGGCGGCCGACGCCCGGCGCGTGGCGGCGGCCCAGGGGCTACTGGCCGACGGCGCAGACAAGCCGCTGCTGGCATTGAGTTTCACCGATGCCCGCCACGGCCTGGTGGTAGGCGCGTACGGCCTGGCCCTGGCCACGGTCGACGGCGGGCGCACCTGGCAATCGGGCATGGGCCTGTTGCCGAATCGGCGGGGGCTGCACCTGTACGCACTGGCCCGTCACGGCGCCAACCTGTACGTTGCCGGCGAGCAGGGCCTGCTGCTGCGCTCGCGCGACGGCGGTGACCACTTCGAGGCACTGCATGGGCCGTACGAGGGCAGTTATTTCGCCGCCACCGTATTGCCCGGCGGCCGGCTGCTGCTCGGTGGCCTCCGAGGCTCGTTGTTCGCCTCGGACGACGCCGGTGACAGCTTCCAGGCAGTGCCCAATCCGCTTCCGTCATCGCTCAACGGCATGCGGGTGGCCGGCGGCCAACTGCTGCTGGCCAACCAGGCAGGGATGCTGCTGCGCAGCGATCTGGACACCTTTGCCGCCCAGCCGCTGGCAGTGTCCGACGGCCTGCCGTTGACCGCTGCGACCATCGCCGCCGATGGTGCCATTGTCGCTGTCGGCATCGCCGGCGCCCGGCGTGTGGCAGCGTCCTCCCACTCCAGCACGACGGACTGAGCCATGCACGCCATGAATCCACCTGCGCCGTCCAGCGGCCGTCTCGACGACTTCGATAGCACTTCCGGTTCACTGCTGGAGCGTGCGCTGTTCAACCACCGGGTACTGGTGTTGCTGCTGTGCCTGGCGGCCACCTTGATACTCGGCTGGCAGGCTTCACGGCTCACGCTCAACGCCAGTTTCGAGAAGATGATCCCGCGCGACCACCCGTTCATCCACAACTACCTGGACCACCGCCAGGAGCTGGCCGGCCTGGGCAACGCCGTGCGCATCGCCGTGGCCAACCCGCGCGGCAGCATCTACGACCAGGGCTACCTGCACAGCCTGCAGCAGCTCAACGACGCGGTGTACCTGCTGCCAGGCGTTGACCGCGCGGCGATGAAGTCGCTGTGGACGCCGTCCACGCGCTGGACAGGTGTGACCGAGGAGGGCCTGGAAGGCGGCCCGGTGATCCCCGATGGCTACGATGGCGGCCAGGCGAGCCTTGAGGCGCTCAAGCGCAACGTCGAACGCTCCAACGAAATTGGCCAGCTGGTCGCCTTCGACCAGCGTTCAAGCATCGTCTACGTGCCGCTGCTGGAAACCACCCCGGACGGCAAGGCGCTGGACTATACGGCCTTCGCCCATGAACTGGAGACCCTGCGCGAGCGGTTCCAGCGCCAGGGCGTGGACATCCACATCACCGGTTTCGCCAAGGTTGTCGGTGATCTTATCGATGGGCTCCGGCAGATCCTGCTGTTCTTCGCCGCCGCCATCGCCATCACTGCCGTGGTCCTCTATTGGTACACCCGCTGCGTACGCAGTACCGCGCTGGTGGTGGTGTGCTCGCTGGTGGCGGTGATCTGGCAACTGGGCCTGCTGCCGCTGCTTGGCTACGAACTCGACCCGTATTCGGTGCTGGTGCCGTTCCTGGTGTTCGCGATAGGCATGAGCCATGGCGCGCAGAAGATGAACGGCATCATGCAGGACATCGGCCGCGGCATGCATCGCCTGGTGGCGGCGCGGTTCACCTTCCGCCGGCTGTTCCTGGCCGGGCTGACCGCGCTGTTGTGCGATGCCGTGGGCTTTGCCGTACTGATGATCATCCAGATCCAGGTGATCCAGGACCTGGCGGTGATCGCCAGCCTGGGCGTGGCGGTGCTGATCTTCACCAACCTGATCCTGCTGCCGGTACTGCTTTCCTATGTGGGCGTCAGCGTCCGTGCCGCGCGGCGCAGCCTGAGTGCTGAAGAGGCGCAGGCGAGCGGGGCACGCAAGCACGCGCTGTGGCGCTTTCTCGACCTGTTCACCCAGCGTCGCTGGGCGGCCTGGTGCATCGCCGTGGCTGCGCTGATGGCCGCTGGCGGCTATGCGGTGAGCCTACACCTTAAAGTCGGTGATCTCGACGCCGGTGCTCCCGAGCTGCGCGCCGATTCGCGCTACAACCGCGACAACGCCTTTGTCACCCGGCACTACGGTGCCAGTAGCGATGTGTTTGCGGTGATGGTGCGCACCGCGCCCGGTGGCTGCTCGGCCTACGCGACGCTGAAGCGTGTGGATGACCTGGACTGGCAACTGCGCGGCCTGCCTGGTGTGGACACGACCAATTCGTTGGCGCAGCTGAACCGCCGGGTACTGGTCGGCCTCTCCGAAGGCAGCCCGAAGTGGTACGAACTGGTCGACAACCAGGCGACCCTGAACATGGTCACTGCCAACGCCCCCCGCGGGTTGTACAACGACGATTGCAGCCTGCTGACGCTCTATGCCTACCTCACCGACCACAAGGCCGACACCCTGGCGCGCGTGGTGGACAGCGTCCAGGCGTTCGCCCAGGCCAACGACAGCGAGCAGGCCAACTTCCTTATGGCAGCCGGCAGCGCGGGCATCGAGGCGGCCACCAACCAGGTGGTGAAGCAGGCCAACCGCGACATGCTCTGGTGGGTCTATGGCGCCGTGATCCTGCTCTGCCTGGTGACCTTCCGCTCCTGGCGCGCGGTGCTCTGCGCAGTATTGCCATTGGTGCTCACCTCCATTCTTTGTGAAGCGCTGATGGTCGCGCTGGGCATTGGCGTGAAGGTGGCGACCCTGCCGGTGATCGCCCTGGGTGTCGGCATCGGCGTGGATTACGCGCTGTACGTGATGAGCATCGTGCTGGCCCAGCTGCGTCAGGGCGCGAGCCTGTCCGAGGCCTATTACCGCGCACTGCTGTTTACCGGCAAGGTGGTGATGCTCACCGGCATCACCCTGGCCATTGGCGTCGGCACCTGGATCTTCTCGCCGATCAAGTTCCAGGCCGACATGGGGGTGCTGCTGGCCTTCATGTTCGTCTGGAACATGGTGGGTGCGCTGCTGCTTTTGCCCGCGCTGGCGTACTTCCTTCTGCCGCAACGCCAGACCAACGCCGAAACACAGCTGGCGTCGAAGGCCCATGAAACCGCGCCCAGGCAAAGCGCAGACGGTGCCCCGGCGCAGCCCCAGGGCACCGGCCTGCGCCCATTCGAGGAGGTGAGCCATGGCCGCTGAACGTATCGCCGGCAACGTGCAAGGTGCGCTGTTGCTGTTCGGCAGTTGCCTGCCCGTACTGGGGGCGGTGCTCATCGCCCCGGTGCTGCCACGCATGCACGCCCATTTTGCCGAGACGCCGGGGGTGGCCGTACTGGTTCCGGTGGCGCTGACCCTCCCGGCACTGGTGATCGCCTTGCTGGCGCCGCTGGCCGGGCTGCTCGCCGACCGTGTCGGCCGTCGCTCGCTGCTGCTGGCGAGCATGCTGCTGTACAGCCTGTGTGGACTGCTACCGCTGTGGCTGGACTCGCTGGCGCTGATCGTTGCCAGCCGCGCCGGTATCGGCCTGGCCGAGGCGGGCATCATGACGTGCTGCACCACCTTGATGGGCGATTACTTCGACGGCCAGCGCCGAGCCCGGCTATTCGCCTTGCAGATGGTGGTTACCTCGTTGTCGGCGGCCGTGTTCATGGGCCTGGGTGGCGCGCTGGGGGAGAGCGATTGGCGTTCGCCATTCGTCCTCTACGCCGCGGGCATGCTGTGCCTGCCGCTGATGGCCGCGATGCTGTGGGAACCGAGGGTGGCGCGCAGCGCCTGCCAAGTGACGGCGCAATCGCGTTTCCCATGGGCGACCCTGGCACCGTTGTACCTGCTCACCGGGCTGGCGGGCGTCAGCCTGTTCATCGTCCCGGTACAGGCTGGTTACTTGCTGCAATTGCTGCACGTCGATGCGCCGCAACAGGTCGGCCTGACCATGGGCGCCAATCAGCTGGGCGTGCTTGCCGGCGCACTGGCCTTCCGTCTGCTGGCGCACCTGGCGGCCTGTCGACTGCTGGCGTTGGGGTTCGCCACGGCGGGGCTCGGTGGCGGCTTGATGGCGCTGGCCAGCAGCCATGCCCCGGTCGTGGTGGCGGTGCTGGTCAACGGCCTGGGCGTTGGCCTGCTGTTGCCGACGCTGATCACCCTGGTGATGCAGCAGGTCGGCTTCGAGCAGCGTGGCCGGGCCACGGGCGGGTTCACTGCGGCGATCTTCGCCGGTGAGTTCGTCAGCCCCTTGCTGGTGCTGGCGCTGACGGCGGGTGTGGCGACTCGACTGCCCTATGCGCTGCTGTGGGTTGCGCTCGGGCAACTGGTAATGGCACCGGTGTGCCTGGTATGGCTGCGGGGCTTCATCCGTGGACAGAATCTTATTGTCGACGGTGGCGCGACCATCGGCGACGGCAATTGAAAGGAGACAGCATGCAATCGCTTCCTGCATTCAAACGCGTGGTCACCGGCCATGATGCGCAAGGCCAGGCGGTCGTGGCCAGTTGCGGCCCGACGCCGAACAACTTCCCGCTCAAGGCGGTGCCCGGCACCCTGTTCTACGAGGTGTGGAACAGTGTCGGCAGCCCGGCGCTGCTGGATAACCGCGATGATCCTACGGCCCAACCGCTGCAGCTGAGCCCCGCCGCGCTGGGCAGCGTGATGCGGGTGGTGGATATTCCGCCGGACAGCGTACAGAACCAGGTCAGTGCCGAAGCGGCGGCGGCAGCCTTTGCCGAGATCGGGCAGGCCAGTGCCGGTACGGGCAAGGCCGGCTCCAGGCACAAGTTGATGCACCGAACCCAGACGCTGGACTATGGCATCGTCACCGAAGGCGAGGTGTGGCTGGTGCTCGACGACGGCGAGGTGCACCTCAAACGTGGCGACATCGTGGTCCAGCGCGGCACCAACCATGCCTGGAGCAACCGCAGCGAGCAGATGGCCCGCATGGTCTTCATCCTGCTCGACGGCCGCTATGCCGATGACCTCAAGGCGTTGCTGCCATGAAGCTCGCGACGCTAGACGACGGTAGCCGCGACGGCCGCCTGCTGGTGGTGGCCCGTGATCTTGAACGGGCCGTGGATGCCAGCGCTATTGCCCCCACCCTGCAGGTTGCCCTGGAAAACTGGCTTCAGGTCGAGGCGCGTTTGCAGGCGCTGTACCAGCGGCTCAATGACGACACAGCCAGCGCAGCCTTCGATCTTGACCTGGCGCAGCTGGCCGCGCCCCTGCCGCGCGCCAGCCAGTGGCTGGACGGCTCCTGTTTCCTCAGCCACGGCGAGCTGATGCAGAAGGCTTTCAACCTGGAGCCGATCGAAGGTGTCGAGCACACGCCGCTGATCTATCAGGGGGCCAGCGACGACTTCCTTGGACCACGTGCGGACATCCCCCTGCCCAGCGAGGCGCATGGCATCGACTTCGAGGGCGAGTTCGCCGTGCTGCTCGATGACGTGCCCATGGGTTGCCCGGCATCGCAGGCCTTGCAGCACGTGCGCCTGGTGCTGCAACTCAACGACGTCAGCCTGCGCGCGCTGGCGCCCCGGGAAATGAAGACCGGTTTCGGCTTCCTTCAGGCCAAGCCTGCCACCAGCTTCGCGCCGGTCGCGGTGACCCCGGATGAGCTCGGTGACGCCTGGCGCGATGGCCGGGTGCACCTGCCGTTGCGCGTGGAGTGGAACGGTGAGTGGTTTGGTCATCCCCATGGCGGCGCCATGCACTTTGGTTTTCACCAGTTGATCGCCCATGCGGCGCTGACGCGGCGCTTGAGTGCCGGCACGCTGGTCGGATCCGGTACGGTTTCCAATGCTGAGCGCAGCGTAGGGTCGGCGTGCATCGCCGAGCGCCGCGCCATCGAAACCATTGCGTCCGGTGCACCCCGTACAGCCTTCATGCGCTTTGGCGACCGTGTGCGCATGGAGGCCCGGGGTGGCAAGGATGAGGTGCTGTTCGGTGCCATTGATCAGCGTGTCGTACGGGGAGGTTGGCCATGCGAGTAATGGTCACCGGCGCCAACGGCTTCGTTGGTCGCAAGCTGGTGCAGCGCCTGTTGCAGGCGGGTGAAGTGCGCGGGCAGCGTATCGAGGCGTTGCTGGTGCTGGACCAGGCACTGGACGGTTTGCCTGAGGATGCGCGGTTGCGCCGCCATCGCGGCAGTATGACCGACGCCGCCATGCTGCGCAGGGTGCTGGCCGATGGTGTCGATGTGGTCTTTCACCTGGTCAGTGTGCCCGGTGGTGCGGCCGAGGCGCAGTACGAGCTGGGTTACCAGGTGAACCTGCAGGCCAGCCTGGAGCTGCTCAATCAGCTGCGCAACTCCCAGTGCCCGCCAGTACTGGTGTACGCCAGCAGTGTCGCGGTGTATGGCGGCGAGCTGCCGGCACGGATGGACGAAGACCAGCCGGCGTCCCCGCAGCTTTCCTATGGGGCGCACAAGCGCATGGTGGAAATCGCCTTGCAGGACCTGGCCCGGCGTGGCGAGGTAAACGGCCGCGGCTTGCGCCTGCCCGGCATCATCGCCCGGCCGCGTGAGCCGAACGGTTTGCGCTCGGCGTTCATGAGCGACCTGCTGCATGCCTATGCGGCAGGGGATACCTACACCTGCCCGGTCTCGCCGGATGCGCACGCCTGGTGGATGTCGGCCCGTTGCTGCGTGGACAACCTGCTGCGTGCCGCCGAGCTGGAAAACCCCGGCAGCCAGCGTATCTGGCAGTTGCCGGTGTTGCACCTTTCCATTGCCCAGGTGCTGTCGGGGCTTGCGGCCAGCTTTGGCGAGGCGAACGGCGCCGGCATCAGCTTCGACCCTGATCCACAACTGCAAGCGTTGTTCGGCAGCTACCCGCCGCTACGTTCGACCCAGGCCCGCGAGCTTGGTTTCTGCCACGACGGGTCGGTGGCTGCGCTGTTGCGCAATGCCCTCGACCTGCCGCCGCGACACAGCAGCCGCGCGGCCAAACGCAAAGGAATCGTTGCATGAACATGAATACACGTCGTTTGCTGGACCTGTCCGTCACTTTGGACAACAACCCCTACACCGATCCACCGCCCTTGCTGCCCAAAATCGACTACATGGACCATCAGCAGGGCTGGCCGGAGATGGCCGCGATGTTTCCCGGGCTGCGCAAGGAAGACCTGCCAGGTGATGAGTCCTGGGCGGCGGAGCGCTTGCAGATCACCACCCACAGCGGTACGCACATGGACGCGCCCTGGCACTACGCATCCACTACCGACGGTGGCAACCCGGCCTACGGCATCGACGAGATGCCGCTGGAGTGGTGCCTGCAGCCTGGTGTGAAACTGGACTTTCGGCACATGCCGGATGGTCACGTGGTCACGGCGGCAGAGGTCGAGGCCGAGCTTGCGCGCATCGGCCATGAACTGCACCCGCTGGACATCGTGCTGGTGAACACCCGTGCCGGCAGCCTGTTTGGTCAGCCTGGCTATCTTGACGCCGGGGTGGGCATGGGCCGCGAGGCGACGTTGTACCTGCTGGAGCGCGGGGTGAGGGTGGTCGGCACCGATGCCTGGAGTTGGGATGCGCCGTTCAAGTACACCCGTGAGCGCTTCCACGAAACGGGGGATGCTTCGATTATCTGGGAGGGGCACAAGGCGGGCCGGGATATCGGCTATGGGCAGATGGAGAAGCTGGCCAACCTGGAGCAACTGCCAGCGTTCGGGTTCCTGGTCAGCTGCTTCCCCTACAAGATCCGGCATGCTTCAGCGGGTTTTGTCCGCGCCGTGGCGATATTCGAGTAGGCATACAGCACGGGAACCTGAATCTTGGTACCGCTTTGGCGGCCCCAGGCACTCAGACGCTGGAATTCGGCTTGACTGACCGGCAGCACGTAACCGCCATACCAGCCCTGGGTGTCCCGAACGCAACGGCCGCTGTCATGTTCCTTTGACCTGGCGCCTCAGCAACTGCATTTGCTGGCGGTAGTCAGTGGTGACCTGGCGTGCCTGCTCCGGGTTGTTCACCACCTTGGGGGTGATCAGCACGATCAGCTCGGTACGGTCGCGACTCTTGGAGCTGCTGCCAAACAGCCAGCCGAGGCCTGGAATTCTCGACAGCCCGGGTACACGGGTCTCTGACTTGGTGTTGTCCTGCTTGATCAGGCCACCGAGCAAGACCGTCTGGCCACTCTGCACCGCTACCTGGGTCGACACCGCCCGGCTGGAGATGCGCGGGTTGGGCTGGGTGGTGGTCACCGCGCTGTCATCGGCGTCGCTGACCTGCTGCTGGATGTCCATGTACACCAGCCCGCCTGGATTGATGCGCGGCACCACGTCGAGAATGACCCCGGTCTGCACATATTCGACGCTGCTCAGGGTGGTGTCAGAGGTGCTGGTGTTGACGGTGGTCTGGCTGATCGGGATGTTGTCGCCGACCTGGATCTGCGCCTGCTGGTTGTTCAGCACCACCAGCGATGGCGCCGACAGCACCTGGGTCAGGCCACGGGTCTCCAGGGCACGCAAGGCGACTTGCAGGTTGCTGCTGACGAACGAGTAGAACATCGAACTGCTGCCCAGCGCCACGCCACCGGCGCCCAATGCACCTTGGCTGCCGCTTTCGTTGGCCACGCTGGTGCTGGAGGAATTGCCTGCCAGGCGGCCCAGATACCACTGCACGCCCTGGTCGAGATCGCCGCTGAGCTTGACCTCGAGGATGCGGGTTTCGATCTGCACTTGCAGGGGTGGGCTGTCCAGGCGCTTGATCGCGGCTTCGATTTCTTTCCACTGTGCCGGTCGGGTGCGCACCAGCAGCTGGTTGCTGCTTTTCTGCGCCGTGATGCGCACCGACTCGGCAAGGCTCTTGGCGTCGCTTTCGCCCGCTTCTGCAGACGCGCTACCTGTTTCGCTGTCGCTGCCTGGGTCGGAGGGCTCGTCGTACGCTTCGCTCTGCTCGTCGTCGGCCTTGTCAGCCTGGGCGGTCATACCGCTGCCGTTCAGGCCCTGGGTGCCGGTGCCGTTCAGCGCGGTCAGGCTGGTGGTTTTCAGGCCTGGGGCGACTTTGGCCGCCGTGTCGTCGCTGACCTTGCCCGAACCGTAGATTTGGCGCAGGTAGCGCGCCAGGTCGCCGGCCTTCATGTTGCGCACGTCGTAGACGAACAGCTGCGGCTCGTTGCCACCGCCTTCGTCGATGGTCCGAATCCACTCGCCGACCTCTTGCAGGTACTGCGGCTGCGACGAAATAGCGACAATCGAGTTGGTCCGCTCGTTGGGCATGAACTTGACCATATCGGACAACGGCATGCCGCTGTCCGGGCCGAACAGCTTCTGCAGTTGCGGCATCAGTTCGGCCACCGAGGCGCGCTGCAGGCCGTACACGCCGATCGACATGCCTTTGAGCCAGTCGACGTCGAAGGTGTCGATGGTGTCCTGGTAGTTGGCCAGTTCCTCCGGGGTGCCGGCCAGGCTGATCACATTGCGCGCCGGGTCCACCAGCAGGAAGGCATTCTCACGCACGAACGGCTGCAGCAGTTTCTGCATTTCGCTGGCACCGATGTAGCGCAGGTTGAACAGGCGCGCAGCCAGGCCGCCTGGGGGCTGGGCCACGGCGACTTCTGGGACCAGCTTACCGGCCACTGCCTTGTCGGCGGGCAGGATCACGTAGCGGTCGCCTTGGCGGATCATGGCGTTGTCGGTCCAGGACAGCAGCGTTTCCAGAATTGACAGCGCCTGCTGTTTGTTTACAGGTTTGGAGGTGGAGAAGCTGACACTGCCTTTCACGCCCTGGCTGATGCTGTAGTTCTCATGCAGCAGATCGCCCATCACGCTGTTGATCACCGCCTCGATCGGCTGGTCGGTGAAGTTGAAGACAATATCGCCCTGGTCGCTGGCGGCTCTGGCCGCCGGCCTGCTGGCGGTGCGGGTGAAGCGCTGGCTGCCCTGAATGATCTGTCGGGTGGGCGCGGTGCTGGCCCTGGGGGCAAGCGGCGTGTCGTCCGGTTTGCTCGCCGGCGCCGGTGCATCGGCACCCTCCAGGGCTTCTTGCAGCAGCGCGGGGTCACCGTGCAGATCTTGCCGCGGCAGGGCGCAGCCGGCCAGGGTAACGGCGACACTCAGGCCCAGCAAAGGAGCCCGCAGTGTAAGGAGAGAGAAACGGGGGAAGTGCGGCATGGTCATGGTGTCGTCGTACGCGGAAGAGTGATGGCGGGAGTGGTGGAAGGCGGCGGCAGGCGCGGCAACGGCATGCTGAGCGTTTGGGTTTGCCCGGCGCGGGTGAAGGTGGCGCTGGTGGTGCCGAGCTGGCTCAAGGTCCAGCCACTGGCGAGGGTGCTGCCCAAGGCGACCTTGGTCGTCGGTTTGCGGCCTTCGCGCAGGTAGGCGAAGCGGCTTTCTCCGTCCAGCAGCACACCGCTCAAGATCATGCCGGCAAGCGCCGGAGCCTGCCCTTGCGGGCCATGGACGTCCGGCTGGCGGCCCGGGCTGAACAGCGGGTGCAGCCACACGGCCGCCAGCTGCGCTTTGCCCGGCTCGACCAAGCGCACGGGCGGCTGGCTTGGCGCGGTGTTCGAGCGTGCATGCGCTTCGAACCAGTGTGGCTGGGCGGGTGTCGCGAACACCCAGGCTACGCTGGCTAGCAGCGTCACGTTGGCGGTCAGCAGTGCCAGGCGCATGGCCGGTACTTTCATGGCTGGCCCCCTTGGCCTGCTGCCTGCAGGTAGCCGCGAATCAGCAGGTGCACTTCAAGGTGCCCGGCCGGGCTCTGTGCTGCAGCGCTGGTGCTGCGGCGGATGCTCAGTTGCTCGATGAACAGGCTCGGCTGGCCGTACTCCAAAGCATGCAGCAGTGCGGCCAGCGGTTCGATGGCGCAGGCCAGGGTCAGGCTGACCTTGACCGGCCGATAGGGCTCGGCCTGGGCGTCATCGCGTTCGGCGGGGGCGATCGGCATGCGCTGGGTCACTTCGCAGCCTGCACCGGTCGAGGCCTGGCGGCGGACCTGCTCGACGGCGTACTGCATGAGATCGGCAGCCACGGCGTTGGGGTCGTCACCGGGCAACAGGCTGTTGCGCTGCGCCGGGTCGTTGCGCGCCTGCCTGAGGCGCGCTTCCAGTTGCGGCTGCTGAAGTACCAGGCTGGCGTAGCGCCGTTGTTGTTCACGCAGTGTCTGCGCTTGTTCGTCGAGGTCGCGCAGCGGGGCAAGCAGCAGGCTGTCGACGAACAGGTACCAGCCGGCCCAGAGCAACAGGCCGAGCACGCCAAGCGCGACGATCTTGCGTTCCCTAGGGTTGAACGGGCGCATGGAGCACCTCCCGCTTGAGCTGGGCGCTGATCGAAAAACGCTCCTGGCCCGAGGCTTTGTCCGGCAGGATCACCCCCTGGAACTGGGCATGCTCCAGGGTCTTGCAGGCCTTGACCTGGGTGATCAGGGCGCTGCTGCCCGCGCTCTGGCCGGAGAACGTGACCTCGCCGGTTTCGTGGGCTTCCAGTTGCTCGATCCAGGTTTCGTCACCCAGGCAAGCGGTGAGGTCCGCCAGCAGCGCGCTGACGGTGGGCTGGCCGGCCTTGCGGCTGGCCAGGTACGAGGCGGCGCCGACGCTGCTGTCGAGTGCCTGGCGCAATTGTTCAATGTGCTGCACCGCCTGGCGCTGGCTGGCCACTTGCTGCTGCATGGCCGCCACCAGGCTCTGGCGCTGGTCGATGAACCCGCCGGCCAGAAGCAGGCAGCAGGCCGCCAGGCTCAGCCACAAGCCCTGATCGAGGCGGGAAGGGCGGGCCAGGCCGGTATCGCTGCCTGCGGGTAGCAGGTCCAGCCCCAGGCGCTGGCCGTCGCTGCCCTGAACGTCGATGGCCACCAGTGGCAGGTTGCGTTCACGGCACGCTCCCAGCAGGGCATCGAGGCGCTGGCGGGCGATGGCCACCAGTTCGACCTCGGCGTTCGGTGGCTGTCGGCGCACCACCCGGGCGACGAAGTGAACCTGTTCGGCGGTATAGGGGGTGTACTTGTCGATTTCGTAGGTCAGCACTTCCCCGAGGTTGCGCGTGGCGGCCAGCGGCAGGCTGATGCGCTGCGCCAGCACTTGCCGGGCATCAAGCACAAGTACGGCGGGGGCGCTGGCCTGAAGCTCGGCTGGCAAGGGCCAGCCCAGTACCTGCGGCGCATTGCGCCGACCGAGGCGTTCGGCCAGCACGGCCGGTAACAGCCCGGTCAGCTCCATGCGCCAGGCCAGCAGCCAGCGCCTGGCAAGGCTCCGTCGCCAACCTGCAGCGCAGGATCGCCGGTAGGCGGCAAATGCTGCTGAGTAGCGCGGGGGCACGAGGGTCATTCCTGCCACCGCAACACGCGATACGGTTTGCTACCCGCGTGGGCCGGTAGCAAGACAAAGGTGGCCTGCACATGCGCGGCAAAGCCACCCGCCAGGGTCGCCTCGCTGTAGACGCTGAGGATCTGCCCAGGGTCGGCGGCCTGGCCTTTGCCCCGGCGCAGGCCGAGCGCACGGGCCAGTTGCGGCTCCACCAGGCCGACGTCGGGCTCGGCGGTGCCGGCCCACACGGTTATCGACGGCAGCACGCGCTGGTAGAGGGCATAGTCCATGCCGGGCAGTTGGCGAAATTCTTCGAGCATTCGCAGGGGTACCATGTTGCGCCTCGTCCTTAAGGCGTGGGTGATGGTTTTGGCCCGAGCGGCGCTGGCGCCAGCGGCGCGCAGCAGACGTTCGAGCGGTGCGACCGGGGTCGCGTTGAGGTCGAGCTTGCCGCGTTCGCTGGTAACCCTGATGCGCAGGGTGCTGCCGGCAAACTGCTCGGCATGCAGTTGGCCATCGGGCTGCCAGCGCTGGGGCCCGCGCCCCAGCAGATTGGCCACGGCCAGTTCCAGGCCGGCCTGTGCGGCCAGTGCCGCCTGGGTCTGGCGGCCTTGCCAGAGCGCCTGGCGCTGTTGCAGTTGCACGGCCACGGCCAGGCCGCCGAGCAGCACGCTCAGCAGCGCGATCACCCACAACGCCAGCAACAGCGCGGCACCGCGCTGGCGCTTCACGGGCGGCCTCCGTCGCCGGACAGGTCCAGTCGCAGGTTCACCTGCAGGGTGGGCCAGGCTTGCTGGCTGCCGTGCAGGCGCAGGTCGACCCGTATTGCCTGCGGCACCCGCTCTGGCCAGGGCCATTGCGTCAGCCAGCCGGTCGCCTTGCCCAGCGGGGTGTAGCCGCGGTAGTGCAGGTTCAACGCTTCGACGCCATCCAGCAGCCGCTGTGGCTCGCCCCAAGCCTGCAGCTGTCGGCCATCGAGCCTGGCCAATTGCACTTCGAGGCGATGGCCGCTTAGCCGCAGGCGCTGGCGGTACAACCCGCCCCCCACCGAGCTTGGCAGTGGCGCATAGAACAGCACGCTGTCGCCCGCACCTTCGAAGGTGCTGGTGTGCCGGCCTTCGGCCGTGCGCCCGGTCAGCGGCAGTACCTGGCTCAGGGACTGGCGCAAAAAGCGTTGTGCGGCGCGGCGTTCATCCAGGCTGTCGCTGTAGCGCTGGGCTTTGGCCACGGCGCGGGTCGAGGCCACCAGGGCGCTGCCGACCAGGCCCAGCAGCAGCCCCAGCAAGCTGATCACCACCAGTACTTCCAGCAGGGTGAAACCGGCCTGGCGCTTCATTGCCCCGCCTCTGAGGTGCGGGCTCGCAAGGTACTGTAGTGTGAGGCGTGACGGCCTTCACCGACCGTCAGGTCGAGCCGGTACAGGGTGACGCGCCCTGGCGAAGTCGCTGCCTGGCTCACCTCAAGGGTCCACGGCAGGCCTTGCCAGCGACCACGCTGCGTGCCGGGCTCGAGTGCGCCGAGGTCGAAGTCATCGATCAGCGAGCGTGCGGCACTGTCATGTCGGTCGGCGCGCGCCACCTGTTGCAGCGAGCGACCACTCTGGCCGAAGGCGCCGAGCAGGACCGACGTGGCGATCACCAGCAGGGCGATGGCGGCGAGCATTTCCAGCAGGGTGAAGCCGCGCTGCCTGTTCATGGCAGTGCCGTCAGCGTCACGAGGCCGGTCAGCCAGCCGACGTCGATGCGCCAGCGCCGCTCGCCACGGGCAATCTGTATGTTGCCGCCGCTGGCAGCGCCATCAGGGTAAAACTCGAAGGCGGCGCCCAGGCCTTCGGCGGTGTTCAGGCGCACGGTGAAATCTTCAGGCCAGCCGGTGGGTGCATGCCCGGCCATCAATACCTGGCGCCGCTGCAGGTCGAAGCCGGCACGCACGGGCTGGCCGCTGCCGATTGCCTGCACGCGCGCACTGCGCAGGGCGCTGACCATGTTCGACAGGGCAGTGCGTTCCTGGGCGCTGTGCAAGCCGCGGCCGACGCCGACCGCCAATATTGCCGTGGCCACGCCCACCAGCACGATCACCAGCAACAGTTCGAACAGCGTGAAACCACGCTGGTGGTGCCGCGGCGCGCCCATGGTTATTGCCAGTTGCCCAGGTCGGCCTTGTAGCCTTCGCCGCCGGGGGCGCCGTCCTGGCCGAGGAAGATCAGGTCGAAGCTGCCATGCTTGCCGGGGTAGCGGTAGGCGAAGGCATGCCCGAACGGGTCGAGCAGGTCGGACGGCTTGGCGTAGGGGCCGGCCCACTGGCTAGCGGTGGCGGGCCTGTGTAGCAGCTGGTCGAGGTTGGCCGGCGGGGCTCCGACGTCCAGGGCATAGCTGTCGACTTTCATGCTGAGGCTGGCCAGCTGCGCCTTGCCGGCGCCGTACTTGCCTTTGTCGACGTTGCCGCCGACCTGGCGCACGACAATGGTCGCGACGATGCCCAACAGGACGATGACCGCGAGCATTTCGAGCAGGGTGAAGCCCGCCTGGCCGGCGGTAGAACGGGAGCGTGAGCGCATGGGCGGTTTCCTAGATTGTGCTGGTGAGGCTCATGAGCGGCAGCATGATGGCGAGCATGATTGCTGCCACCAGCACCGCCATTACGATGGTCAGGGTCGGCACCATGGCCGCCAGCAGGCGGTCGATGGTGCGTTTGCTTTCGATGTCGTACACATCCGCGACCTTGAGCAACATGGCGCCGAGGCTGGCGGATTGCTCGCCGACCTCGATCATCTGCAAGGCCAGGTCAGGCAGCAGCGGGTCGGCAGCCAGCGCATGAGGCAGGCTGGCGCCCTGGCGAACCGCCTCGCCCACCTGCCCGACGTGTTCACGCAACGCCTGGTTGGCGCTGACATCGCGGCCGATCGACAGCGCAGCGAGCAGGGTGACGCTGTTGCTCAGCAAGGTGCCGAGGGTACGCGCCAGTCGTGCGGTTTCGAGTTTCTGCAGCAGTGGACCGAGCAGTCGGCTGCGCCACAACCAGCGGTCCTGGGCGATGCGCCGTTGCGGGTTGCGGCGTGTTGCGAGGAGCAGGCAGAAGGTTGCGCTCAGCGTGCCCAGGCTGATCAGCCCCCAGGCATTGACGATGTCGCCCAACGCCAGGATGGCCCGGGTTACCCAGGGTATCGGCACGCCGAGGTCCTGGAAGATCGGCACGAACTGCGGCACCACGTAGGCCAGCAGCAAGCCCAGCGAACCGATCACACCGATCACCAGAAACGCCGGATAGATAAGCGCGTTGAGCACTTCGGCGCGCAGCGTGTGGCTGCGTTCCAGGTAGCTGGCCAGCTGTGCCAGGGTGATTTCCAGCACGCCGCCGGCTTCACCGGCACGCACCAGGCTGGTGTAGAACGGGGTGAATGTTGCCGGGTGCTCCTCGAGGGCCAGGGACAGCGGCTGGCCGGCCTTGACCTGGCCCCGCACACGTTCGAGCAAGGCCTTTGCCGCCGGTTTGCGCAGGTTCTTCAGCAAGGTGGCCAGAGCTTTGTCGAGTGGCTGGCCGGCACTGATCAAGGTGGTGAGCTGCTGGGTGAAGCTGATCAGCTCGGCAGGCTTGAGCACACTGCGTTGGCTGCCGGCGCGCAGCAGGCGGCTGCCTGGCTTGAGGCTGAGCACGAGAAGGCCGCGCTGGTGCAACTGGCGTGCGGCAAGTGCTTGGTCGGCGGCCTGCACTTCACCCCGCTGCTTGCGGCCTTCGCTGTCCAGCGCGCTGTAGGCATACACCGGCATCTCAGTCGCCACCCGTCACGCGCAGCACTTCTTCGAGCGAGGTGATGCCGGCCAGGGCCTGGCGCAGGCCTTCTTCGTAGAGCGTGACCAGGCCTTTGTCCCGCGCCGCAGCCTCGAGGCTAGCGGCATCGCTCTGGCGCATCAGCAGGCTGCGCAACTCATCGTCCATCACCAGCAGCTCGGTGATTGCGCTGCGGCCATGGTAGCCCCCGCCAGGGCTTTGTTCGTCGGGGCGGTACAACAGGATCGGCCGCTGCTCGGTGTAACGCTGCAGCTGATGGCGCTCGACCAGTTCTGCGGGTGCTTCGAAGGCGATGCGGGTGCGCGGGTCGAGGCGGCGCACCAGGCGCTGGGCGAGGATACCTTGCAGGGTTGAGGCCAGCAGGTAGCCTTCGACGCCCATGTCAAGCAGGCGAGTGATGCTCGCCGCCGCGCTGTTGGTGTGCAACGACGACAGCACCAGATGACCGGTGAGTGAGGACTGGATGGCGATGCTGCAGGTCTCCAGGTCGCGCATTTCACCGATCATGATCACGTCCGGGTCCTGGCGCACGATAGAGCGCAGGGCGGTAGCGAAGCCCAGGCCGATCGCGGGTTTGACCTGGATCTGGTTGATACCGGTGAGCTGGTACTCGACCGGGTCTTCGACAGTGATGATCTTGCGTTCGGAGCTGTTCAGGCCGGACAGCGCGGTGTACAGCGTGGTGGTCTTGCCCGAGCCGGTCGGGCCGGTGACCAGAAAGATCCCGTGCGGGCGTGCCAGCAACTGCTCGATGCTGCGCAACACCTGGTCGCTGAGGCCGAGGCTGGCGAAGTCGAAGCTGACGGTCTGCCGGTCGAGCAGGCGCATCACCACCGATTCGCCGAAGCTGGTGGGTACGGTGGACACCCGCAGGTCGAGCTCGCGCCCCTGCATGCGCAGCATGATCCGGCCATCCTGAGGCAGGCGGCGCTCGGCGATGTCCAGGCGGGCCATGATCTTCAGGCGCGAAATGATCGCCGCGGCATAGCCACTGGGTGGTGCTTCGCCCTCGAGCAGCACGCCATCGACCCGGTAGCGCACCTTCAGCTGGCTTTCGAAGGGCTCGACGTGGATGTCCGAGGCGCGCTGGTCGACGGCATGCTGCAGCATCAGGTTGACCATGCGCACGACCGGCGCTTCGGACGCCATGTCCTTGAGATGCTCGATGTCGCCTTCGCTGACGCTTTCGTCGTCCAGCGCCTCGACCAGTGCGCCCATGGCCGAACGGCCAGCGCCGTACGCTTGTTCGATCAACCCGGCCACCTGCTCGGCAGTGGCGATGACCGGCTCGACAGTTTTGTCGGCGTGATAGCCCAGCGCCGACAGTGCGTAGGCAGAAAGCGGAACGGCAGCCGCCACGCGCAGGTGGCTGGCGGTCTCGCTCAGGGTAACCACGCCGTGGTGACGGGCGAACCGTTCGGTGACAGCAGGCGCCATTTCTACAACTTCGTCAGCCAGGCGTGCGACGCCGAGCAAGTGAGCGTAGGCGGCTGCCATCTGCCCATCCTTGACCGCCCCCAGGCGTAGCAGCGTGTGCAGTTTTTCATCCTCGGAAATACCCTGTGCCACACCCAAGCGAACGGCGCGCTGTATATCAGCCGGTTGCAGTGCGCTTGCACTTAGCAGCCACTCACATATCGCGTCGGGGGTAGGGATTTCCAGGGTCATGATGATGGCTTTATGCGATGTACTGGCTATATGGCGGCATTTAATTAGTTGCCGTTTTGAAGGTGGCCGGAGAATACGTCGTTACCTTTCTGGGCGCAATAGAGTGCGCGCCGGGATAAATTCCCGATATTAAGCGTCGACTTTCCTGGCGGCGACGGGAGCTTACCAGATCACTAAACCTATCTGCAACTAGGTTTAGTGGTGGGGTGAAAATGGCGGTAAAAGTCTAAATAAAGACTAAAGCTGCCATCAATAATCATCTTTCGGCAATTGAATATAATATTCTTGGGTGAGTGTATGCCTTGGTGTGCGCGGAAGAACCGCGATTAACCAGATTTAACTGACTTTTCTATCACTCTTTAGCTTGCGCACTTGGCTGAATGTTTTTGTGACTTGAACTTTTTCTCGCAATGCCCAGACTTACGCCGGCTGCATGCCTGGGCCCGGGCCATGTCGTTCATTTCAAACCCTTTAATCGAGAACTGTTCGATGAATAGACTAATGCTGTCGCTCGCCTGTTTGGCGCTGTTGGCCACGCATATCAATGCCTTTGCAGACACTTCGACTGCCAGTCACCAGGCGACTACCCAGGACGCGCGCGAACAGCTCGATGCCCAGCGCGCACGCATTACCGGCGTCGACCGGGTCAGCGAGGAGGCCGCCGACTCCAACGCCATGGTCGATGTTCCCGTCGACACCAGCGATGCGCCGGCGCAGGTCAGCCAGCCATGAGCCGTACAAGGAACCGCCGCGTGAACCCTCTGAAGCACACCCTGGGCCTGAGCCTGTTGGCGCTGGGCGTGATACAGGCGTCGAGCGCCCTGGCCGCAGCACCGACCACAGGCAACGAAGTCGAGGCGCGGGTCAGCTCGATCCTCGACAACATGAACATGGCCGAGAAGATCAACTTTACCCGGGTCAATGACGGCCACATGATCCCCTCGCTGCTCAAGTGGGGCATCCAGGGCACCGTGGCCTACGACTCGTCGATGGGCGTGCACGTCAACAATGCCACCTTCGGCGCGCAATACCCCTCGCAGTCGGCACTTGCGGCGAGCTGGAGCATCAACCGGGCGAAGGAGTTCGGCCTGGCCATTGCCTATGAGACGCGTATTTCCGGCGGCCAGCAGATGCTCTCTCCAGGGGTCAACTTGTACCGCACGCCGTACAATGGGCGCTCCGCCGAATACCTGAGCGGAGAAGACCCGTTCCTCGGTGCCGTGCTGGCACCGGCTGTGGTCAACGGCATCCAGGCCCAGGGCATCCAGGCCAGCGGCAAGCACTACCTGGCCAACGAGCAAGAGGCCAACCGCCAGGCGGTCAACGTGGTGGCCGACGAGCGCACCCTGCGCGAGCTCTACCTGCCGGGCTTCGAGTCGATGGTGAAAAATGCCAACGTCGCCTCGATCATGTGCGGGTTCAACAAGGTCAATGGCGACTACGCCTGTGAAAACCACCACCTGATCACCGAGATTCTCAAGGGCGAGTGGGGCTATCAGGGTATGGTGATCAGCGACTTCAATGCCATTCACGACCCGTTCAAAGGGGCGTGGGCCGGCACCGACATTGATATGCCGTCGGGCCTGCAGTTCACCGAAGCCAACCTGCTGCCGTATCTGTGGAGCGGCCAGCTGACCCAGAACGTGATCGACGACAAGGTCAGGCGCAACCTGCGCGGTATCGTCAGCTATGACCTGCAAGAGCACATGAACACCGCGCAGACGCTGGAGCACACCGAGTACGGGCAGCGCGCCTCGCTGAACCTGGCGCGTGAGTCCATCGTGCTGCTGCGCAACGCTGACACTGCTTCCGGCAAGCCGTTGCTTCCCCTGGCGCGCACGGCCAAGGTTGCGGTGATCGGTGACTGGGCCGCCCAGGCACCCGCTTCGCCGTTCGGTACGGCCAACTCGCCGCCCAACAGCTACGTGACTGAACTCAGCGGCCTGCAGCAGCTGGCCTCGAGCAGCAGCAATGTCACCTATCTGCCGGCACTGAGCCTGAACCCGAAAGCGTCGGTGTGGTACCAGCCCAGCAGTGGCAAGGGCAACGTCAACAATGCCGGGGTCAAAGCCGAGTACTTCGACAATGCCACCCTGAGCGGCTCGCCAGTGCTGACCCGAGTAGAACCCGGTGTGAATCTGAACTGGACCACCAGCACCAACGAGACCAACAACGGCAGCACCGCCGTGAGTGGCTTCAGCCCGACCGCCGGCGCGTTCTCTGCGCGTTTTACCGCGACGATCAAGCCGACCCTCTCTGGCAAGCACGTGTTCAAGGTGCGCGCCGATGGCCCGTACAAGCTGTGGGTCAACGACAAGCTGGTGCTGGAAAGCGACGGCGTGCCGTACTCTTCCGACGTGGTCAATGCCCTGGTCACCTCCGGCCAGAGCGCCGCACTGGTGGCCGGCAAGTCGTACACCGTCAAGCTCGAATACCGCCGCGTACAAGGTAATTTCACCCCGGCACTGGGTGGCCTGGCCGGCGTGCAGATGAGCTGGGCGTCGCTGCGCCCGCCAGAAGACCTGGCGCAATACGATGCCGTGGTGGTTGCCGCCGGCACCCACTACGAGAACGAAGGCGAAGGTTCTGACCATGGCTATGACCTGCCAGACCAGCAAGCCGACCTGATCAAGTTCGTCGCCAAGGCCAACCCGAACACCATCGTGGTCATGCACGGCGGCGGTGTCGCCAACATGCAGCCTTGGGCCAACAAGGTGGGCGCCACGCTGCATGCCTGGTTCCCGGGCCAGCAGGGTGGACAGGCGCTGGCCGAGATCCTGTACGGCAAGGTAAACCCGTCGGGCAAGCTGCCGGT
>Ga0213827_1000666_pt1 | contig 24502 bp, 18 predicted proteins | sample MC6MC0898MG_FD_180669 | JGI IMG/M metagenome (GOLD analysis project Ga0213827, IMG submission 180669) | Enriched soil aggregate microbial communities from Iowa State University, Ames, United States - MC6-MC0898-MG | ecosystem: Environmental > Terrestrial > Soil > Unclassified | place: USA: Iowa...
GGTCAAGGACGGCTTGTTCTACCAGAGCCTGAATCTGGGCCCGGTGCAGTACCAGGGGCCGGACGGTCGTGACATGTTCTACAGCGGCAGCAAGGTCGGTGCGTGGCAGACCGCCGATGCGCGTGTCGGCAGGGACGCCCGTTACAACAACGTCTACCTGATCAACAACACCGACGAAGGCCGCACCTCGCAGTTCACCGTGTCGCTGTCCAAGCCGTGGACCGACGCCAGCGACTGGTCCTGGAACATCGGCTACACCTACACCGATGCGACCGAAGTCGGTTCGCTGACCAGCTCCACCGCCAGCTCGGGTTGGGGTTACCAGTACGCCTTCGACGCCAACACCCCGGTCGAGAACACCTCGCGCTACCAGATCCGCGACCGCCTGTCGGGCGCGCTGAACTGGAAGCACAAGTTCTTCGGTGACTACGAAACCAAGATCGGCCTGGTGTACGAAGGCCGCAGCGGCCGCCCGTACAGCTACGTGTTCGTCAACGATGCCAACGGCGACGGCCGTACCGCCAACGACCTGTTCTACGTGCCGAAGGGCCCGGGCGACGTGCTGTTCGGCACGCTGTCCAACACCGGTGCATTCGCAGCCGATGCCGCGATGGAGAAGAGCTTCTTCGATTGGCTGGCCGCCAACCCGGACCTGGCCAAGTACGCAGGCAGCACCCCGGGCGCGAACAGCTTCCGCAGCGGCTGGATCAACACCTTCGACGTGCGCATCAGCCAGCAGCTGCCGGGCTTCATGAAGGGCCACAAGTCGGAGATCTGGCTGGATATCCAGAACATCGGCAACATGATCAACAAGGACTGGGGCAACATCTACGACTACGGCTTCTTCGCCGACAGCCGCGTTGCCACCCTGCAGGGCATGTACCAGGGCAAGTACGTGTACAACTACCGCGGCGCCGATACCCCGACCGTCGCCAACGCCGACGCCGACGGCTTCGACGTGGGTGTGTCGCAGTGGTCGCTGCAGCTGGGCTTCCGCTACCAGTTCTGATGAACTGACGTAGAGGAAATGGAAAAAGAACGGCCGGGGAAACCCGGCCGTTTCCGTTTGTCGGGGCGGATGGCCCCGGCAGGGCAGGACGGCCTTCTTGCTGCCTGCCGCCAGTTCCTGTACTCTCAATCGGTTGCGCGCAAACACGCGCACCGCAGCGCCCGAAACGGCCCGCTGCCGCTGAAACATATCCAACGGCCGGGTTTCCTGGCCGTTTTGCTTTTTAAGGGGGCAGCGGTACAGTCGGAAACCTTGAGGAAAGCAGAAAAAATGGAAATGAAGATCACCGAAACCCCGGCGCGGACGCTGCCGGTGCAGGACGCGCGGATCTACCCGCGCGGTGGCCTGGATGTGTTGTCGCGTGCCGAAGTGGCGCGCCTGCGCGACGCCTCCGGCGGCGGCATGCACGAGCTGCTGCGCCGCTGCGCGCTGGCCGTGCTGACCAGTGGCAGTGCGTCCGACGATCCGCGCGCGGCGCGCGATCTGTACCCCGATTTCGACATCCAGGTCGCGCAGCAGGATCGCGGCGTCCGCATCGACCTGGTCAATGCGCCAGCGATGGCCTTCGTCGATGGCGAGATCATCCGCGGCGTGGCCGAGCTGCTGTTCGCCGTGGTCCGTGACCTGGCCTACATGGCCATCGAAATGGGCCCGGCCTACGCGGCCGAGCTGGAGTCTTCCGAAGGCATCACCAATGCGGTGTTCGGGCTGCTGCGCAATGCGCGCATCCTCAACCCGGGCGACCCGAACCTGGTGGTGTGCTGGGGCGGCCATTCGATCGGCCGCGACGAATACCTGTATACCAAGCAGGTCGGCTACGAGCTGGGCCTGCGTGGCCTGGATATCTGCACCGGCTGCGGCCCGGGCGCGATGAAGGGCCCGATGAAGGGCGCCACCATCGCCCATGCCAAGCAGCGCAAGCACGTCACCCGCTACATCGGCCTGACCGAGCCGGGCATCATCGCCGCCGAGTCGCCCAACCCGATCGTCAACCACCTGGTGATCATGCCGGACATCGAGAAGCGTCTCGAAGCGTTCGTGCGGATCGGCCACGGCATCATCGTGTTCGCCGGCGGCGTGGGCACCGCCGAAGAGATCCTGTACCTGCTCGGCATCCTGCTGCGCGAGGAAAACAAGGACCTGCCGTTCCCGTTGATCCTGACCGGCCCGACCGTGGCCGCGCCGTACTTCGAGCAGATCGACCGCTTCATCCGCCTGACCCTGGGCGATGCGGCCGCCGAGCGCTACGAGATCATCATCGGCGACCCGGTCGCCGTGGCGCGGCGCATGTCCACCGGCATCAAGCGCGTGCGCGAGCATCGCCTGGAGCAGAAGGACTCGTTCTTCTTCAACTGGTCGATCGAGATTCCGTGGGAGTACCAGCAGCCGTTCGTGCCCACCCATGAGGCGATGGCTGCGCTGGACCTGCACCACGGGCGCCCGCCGCACGCCCTGGCCGCCGACCTGCGCCGCGCGTTCTCCGGCATCGTGGCCGGCAACGTCAAGGAAGACGGCATGCGCCGCATCGAGCAGTTCGGCCCGTTCGAGATCCACGGCGACGCCGACATGATGCAGGCCCTGGACGAACTGCTGCGCGCCTTCGTCGAGCAGCGCCGGATGAAGATTTCCGGCGAGTACCAGCCCTGCTACAAGGTCCTGGCCTGACCGGCGACGGGCTGGCCCGGCCCGGCTGACCGGGTCGGGCGAGGGCGGGGTGGGGAGCCCCGCCGTCCGGGATCCGCCGTCCGCCCGTCAACGCATTGACGCCCGTCGCCCCCGGGCGACCGTTCGTCCTGCCGCCGCTTGCAGCCGGGCGGCGGGTCGTTCATCTTCTGTGTCATCACGCTGGGGAGCGTTCCATGTCTTTACGCCGATCCAAGGGTTTTACGCTCGTCGAACTGATGATCACCCTCATCGTCTTTTCGGTGCTGGCGGCCATCGCCTATCCGAGCTTCCAGAACTCGATCCGCAACAACCGCCTCAGCACCACCAACAACGAGGTCCTCGGCCTGCTGTCGCTGGCGCGCAGCGAGGGGATCCGCAACAACACCGGTGGCGGCGTCTGCGGCAGCACCGATGGCACGGCCTGCGACGGCAGTTGGACCGACGGCATGATGGCCTGGGCCGACAGCAACGGCGACGGTGAGTTCGGCACGGGCGACACCGTCCTGCGCTTCGGCCAGGGCAACCCGCAACTGCAGGTCGGCAGCCCCGATCCGGACGTCATCGCCTTTGACCCGCGTGGCCGTCGTCGCGCCGCCAGCGACCAGTCGATCACCCTGACGCCCACCGAATGCAAAACCGGCGAGTCCACCCGCACCCTGACCGTGACCCTGTCCGGGCAGGTGCGCTCCACCAACGGAACCTGCACATGAAGCGCCGCTCCGGATTCCATGGTCGCCGCGGCAGCGGCGGCTTCAGCCTGCTGGAAGTATTGATCGCACTGCTGGTGCTGGCCTTCGGCCTGCTCGGCTTCGCCTTGCTGCAGACCATGAACGTGCGCTTCGTGCAGAGCTCGGGCCAGCGCACCCAGGCCACCAACCTGGCCTCGGACCTGATCGAGATGATGCGCGTGCAGCGCACCGACACCCTCAACGATGGCGACTACGGCGCGGCGTCCTTTGCCGTCGGCGACGTGGACGTCACCGCCGCACCCTGTGCATGGCCGGTGGGCGCGGGTACCACCGCCACCTCCAGCAATGTGGCGCGCTGGCAGTGCCAGGTGGTCAAGACGCTGGGCGACAAGGCCAGTGCCGATGTCAGCGTCGTCGATGGCCTGGTCACCGTCGGGATCGGCTGGGGCGATGAACGCTGGGATGCCGACAACGCCGACAGCACCACCACCTTTACCCTGGTCACCCGCCTATGAGCCGCTCGTCGTTCAATGCTGGTCGCCACGCCGCCGGCCTTTCGCTGATCGAAATGATGATCGCCATGGTCATCAGCCTGATCCTCATGCTCGGCGTCGTGCAGATCTTCATGGCCTCGCGCGCGGCCTCGCGGCTGTCCGAGGGCGCCGCGCGCACCCAGGAAAACGCGCGTTTCGCGCTGGACTTCCTCGAGCGCGACATCCGCATGGCCGGGCACATGGGCTGCGTCAACGACCAGGCCCACGTCATCAAGGACGGCGACAGCATCAAGGTCCACGTGGCCGGGATCACCAGCGGCGACGGTAGCCCGCTGGACTTCTCCGTGCCGATCCAGGGCTACGAGGCCGACGGCACCGCCCCCGGTGACGCGCTCACCATCGGCGGTACCTGGGCCGCGGCGGGCAGCACCCCGGACGGGATCACTGGCCTGTCGCCTGCGCCGATCGGGGGCAGCGACATCCTGGTCATGCGCTACCTGGCGGCCGAAGGCTCGCCGGTGTTGAACATCGTCAACGGCACCGACTCCACCGTCACCATCGCCTCCGACGCCGCCGCGCGCCTGTCGGCCGGTGCGGCGACCACGCCGTCGGTGTTCGCGGTCTCGGACTGCAGCCGGGTGGATATCTTCTCCGGCACCCTGGACGGCAACACCATCACCGCCAATGCCACCTCGCTGGTCAACTACGCCTCCAACAACGCGGTGACGATGGTCTACCGCGCCGAGTCGCTGGTGTACTACGTGGCCATGAACACGGCCAACGAGCCGTCCCTGTACCGTGCCCGCGCCAACGGTGACGGCGAGTTCGAACAGGGCGAGGAAATGGTCGAGGGCATCGAGAGCCTGCAGTTCGTGTACGGCCTGGATGCCGAGTCGGCGATCAGCAGCAGCGCGCCGCCCACCGGGGTGATCGATGTGCAGCGTGTGGCCTCGGAAGTGAGCACCGCCGCCGACGCCACCGCCGTGGCGGAATGGCGCCGCGTCGGCATGGTGCAGCTGGGCATCCTGGTGCGCAGCCCGCAACCGGCCTCGGCCGAGCAGGCCAACGTGGACGTGGCCCAGCTGGGCGTGCTCGGGGTGGCCTTCAATCCACCCCAGACCAATGACCGCCGCTACCGCGCCTCGTACGAGGTGTCGGTGGCCCTGCGCAACCGCCTGTTCGGGAACTGAGCCATGAACGCTTCCGCCCTTCGTCGGTTCTCCCCGCCCGCCCGCCAGCGCGGCGCAGTGCTGTACATCGCCCTGATGCTGCTGATCCTGCTCTCGCTGCTCGGCATCGTCGGCATGCAGGTAGCCAGCATGCAGGAGCGCATGTCCTCCAACTACCGCGCGGTCAACGTTGCCTTCCAGGCCAGCGAGCGCTCGGTGCGCGACACCGAACGCTCGATCGAAGAGATCGACAACAATGCCGGTGACGGCGGCGACCTCAATCCCGCCGACATCCAGCGCCTCTGCGACGACGGCTATGACCCGACCCGCTGGGTGGGCGAACAGGCCCTCGCCGACGCGCCGGCGGTCAACGTGCGCCGCATTGAAACCTGCATCCAGGGGGAGGCTGCGCTGGAAATGGGCCAGCCCGAAAGCGAAGAGCCGACCCGCGTCTACCAGATCACGTCCTTCGCGTCCGACCGCGACGACAACAACAACGATGGCACCAGCTCGGCTGCCATCGACACCGTATTCAAGCTCTGAGGAACGCCATCATGCTCACCCGGAAGACCAAGATCGTCACTGGCTCGGGCCTGCTGCTGGTGGCAGGCGCAGGCTGGCTGGCCTATTCGCTGTTCGCCGCGCAGGCGCAGGGCACGTTGTCGCAGATTCCAATGAACGTGAAGGTGTCGGCCACCCCGTCCTTCATCATGGCCGTGGATGACTCCGGCTCGATGACCTTCCAGACCCAGTTCCCGGGGCAGGACGGTACCGCGTGCTGGAGCAGCACGCGGGAGAGCTTCTTCACCGCCAACGGTGCGCTGAACACGCCGGATACCATCAAGAACAGCAGTGGCTCGACGCAGGGCGAGTGCAGTTATTTCTACGTAGCGCCCGGTCCGCGCATCGGCATGACCTACTTCGGCCTGCCGGCACTGGATGCCTATGGATTCGCGCGATCGGCCGCCTACAACCCGACCTATTTCGACCCCTCGGTGAAGTACGAGCCATGGCTGGGCGTGTTCACGACCGGTGGCAGGGAGACCATTGCCTCTTATGGTAACGCGGCGACGGGCAAGACCAAGATCGACCCTCGGCAGACCGCGACGCTGGATCTGACGGCCAAGTACCTGAGTTCCACCGCGACCGATGCGGTGCGCATGCAGAACGGAATGAAGATTCCGGCCGGCACGCAGTACTACCCGATCACGGTGAATGGCAATCGCTACACGGTTGGCAATCTCAACACCAACAGGAACGGCGTCACCTGGAACAGCGGTTCCGCCTATGCGCTGGTGGAGTACACCCCGTCGACGTTCTACATGCCCTGGACGGGCACCAACGACCCGCGCCCGGCGATGGCGGGCGATGCGACTGTCTACAGCGGCGTGACCCGCGAGAAGATCAACGACGCGTGTGGCACCAATTGCCACATGTGGAAGTACACGATCGCCAGCGGCAACACGGCGGCCTTGCAGAACTTCGCGAACTGGTTCTCGTACTACGGCAACCGCAACCGCGCCATGATCGCCGGCATGACCCGCGCCATGGACGTGAACAACATGTACGTGGGCTACTTCAAGATCAACGACAACGGCTCCTACGACAGCTCCACCGACAGCGGCAAGCGGCTGGCGATCCAGAACATGGGCACGCCGGCAGACAAGATCGCGCTCTACAAGAAGATGATCGCGTTGACCGCCAGCGGTGGCACGCCCAATCGCCAGGCGGTGAATGCCGCCGGCCTGCAGTTCCAGCGCACCGACGCAAACGCACCGGTACGCCTGTCCTGCCAGAAGAACGCGGTGATGCTGTTCACCGACGGCTACAGCAACAATGATGGTCCGACCGTGGGCAACATCGATGGCGCGATGACCGCGCCGTTCAAGGACGGCCACAGCAACACGATGGCCGATATCGTGTCGCAGTACTACCTCAACCCACTGCGTACCGACGACAACATGCCGCGCGGCCAGGTGCCGGTCCCGCAGGCCTGCGGCACGGGCAACACCGATCTGTCGCTGGATTGCAACAAAGACCTGCATATCAACTTCTACGGCATCACCCTGGGCGCGCGCGGCAATCTGTACGACCCCAACAATCAGCAGAATCCGTACACCACGCCGGCGATCTACAACAACTGGCCGTCGCGGCAGAATGACAACCGCAGTACGGTCGACGACATCTGGCACGCGGCCACCAATACCCGCGGCGAGTACATCAACGCACGCACGCCGGCCGACATCACCGCGGCCATGCGCCGGGTGCTGTCGTCGGTGACCGCCGGCGCGGCCCCGTCCGGCAGCCTGGCACTGACCGGCTCGCGCATCGGTACCGGCTCGCTGTCGGTCACCCCGACCTTCGAGGTCGCCAACCAGGAGACCGACTGGTTCAGCCGCCTGACCGCCTCGACCCTGACGGTCAACGCTGACACCCGCGTCGCCGAGTACACCACGGCGTGGGAAGCGGCGGCCAAGATGGGGACGCAGACGGCCCGCAACATCGTCGCGACCAAGGGCGAAAACGCGGTCAACTTCACCAACAGCAATATCGCCTTCAACGACCTGTGCACCAAGCCCGGTAACCTGTACCCGGACATGGTGCTGTGCAGCGGTGCGGAGATCGAAGGGCTGGGCGGTGACATCGCCACTGCGATGGCCTACCTGCGCGGCGACCGCTCGCGCGAAGTCGGCAAGACCAACGGCATCTACCGCTTCCGCAGCACGGTGCTGGGCGATATCGTCAACTCCAGCCCAGTGATCAGTTCGCCGCGCGACGACTACGGCTACCAGCGCATCAGCACCGACTTCGCCACCTCCTACGCCGAATACCTGGCCAGCAAGCGTGAGGACGGCCGTTACATGGTCTACGTGGGCGCCAACGACGGCATGCTGCATGCCTTCGATGGCGGGATGAGCGGCGATGGCACCACCGACGGGTCCGGGGGCACCGAGACCTTCGCCTATATTCCCGGCACCGCGCTCGGCCACATGGGCAACCTGCTGTACCCGTACAAGGCCGCCAACAAGAACGACCAGAAGTTCCGCCACCGCTACTACGTGGATGGTCCGATCACCGTGGCCGACGTGCAGTTGAGTGGCAGTTGGGCGACCGCGCTGGTGGGCACCGCGGGCGCCGGCGGCCGGGCCGTGTTCGGCCTGGACGTGACCACGCCGTCGACGTTCGGGACCACCAATCGCCTGTGGGAAATCAGTGACGTCAACACCCGGCTCGCGGACGACGTCCGTGCCAACATCGGCCATGTGCTGGGCAAGCCGGTCATCGTGCCGGTGAAGTCCGGCACCGACGTGGCCTGGAAGGCCATCTTCGGCAACGGCTACAACAGCGCCGACGGCAAGGCCGTGTTGTTCGTGGTCGACATGGCCGATGGTGCGGTCCGCATGATCACCGCCACCGAGGCCTCCAGCACGGCGCCAGCCGGCACCAACGGCCTGGGCAACATCGTCGTCCTCGATCGCCTGCGCGCCAATCCGGCGGCCAATCCGCCGGTCGGCCAGGAGAGCGTGCGCGGGCGTGACGGACTCGCCGACACCGTGTACGCCGCCGACCAGCGCGGTGCACTGTGGAAGTTCGACCTGGAAGATTCCAGCAACAGCGTCACCGTGCCGGTGTTCACCACCGCGCGCCAGACCGACGGCAACAGCGGCCAGGTGTACCGCCAGCCGATCACCGGCGGCATGACCACCGTGACCGGTCCGGGTGGCGGGGTGATGCTGTTGTTCGGTACCGGCAGCTTCTCCTTCAGCAACGACCCGCAGGACACGGCGCAGCAGGCGCTCTATGGTGTCAACGACATCAGTGCCGGCCAGCCGACCAGCACCATCACGCCGTCCAACCTGGTCAGCTACACCGTCACCACCGATACCGGCGGCACCAAGCGTTCGATCGAGGCGGCATCGTTCACCGGCGGCACCGCCTACGGCTGGACCGTGCTCCTGCCGGGCCTGGGCGAGCGCTTCGTCGGCAATCCCGCGGTGGCGGCCGGGGTGGTCTTCCTGCCAACCTACCTGCCCAACAACGGCGCGGAAGGCTGCTCCACGGAGGGCTCCAACTGGCTGTTCGGGCTCAATCCGGTCAGCGGCGTCGCCGCGCTGGACCAAGCCCGCATCGGCTCGCCAGGCGGCGATCCGTACGGCAGCGGCACGGCGGCCACCAGCCTGAACACCGGCGGTACCGCACCGGTGAAGGACGTCAGTGTGGCCGTGGTGCCGCGACTGGCCGCCGGTGGCGGTCCCAACGACCGTGCCTGCTGGATGGTGGTCAACGTGGCCGGTGCAGAACCGATGTACCTGCCGTATCCGTGTGGTCGCCAATCCTGGCGCCAGATCCAATAACGCTGCGGAAGCCTGGACATGATGAACAACAGCAACACCCTACGGAACAAGGCCGGCAGCGCGGGTTTCACCCTGATCGAGTTGATGATCGTGGTGCTGGTCATCGCGGTCCTGGCGGCCGTGGCCTATCCGTCCTACCAGCAGCACGTGCTCAAGACCCGGCGTGGCGTGGTCAAGGCGGACATGGTCGAGTACGCGCAGCGTGCGGAGCGTTACCACTCGGTCAACAACACCTACGCCAACTTCGCGCTGCCGGTCGAGGTGTCGCCGCGCGAAGGGGGTGTGGTCCGCTACAACCTGGTGTTCGAGGGTGACGGGTCCAGTTTCTCGATCACCGCCACCCCCGATGGCGAGCAGGCCAAGGACAAGTGCGGCACCCTGAGCGTGGACCAGGCCAACCGCAAGACCAGCAGCACCGGCGAGCTGTCCGAGTGCTGGTAGGCCCGGCGTCGCGGGGCAGGGCGGCAGGATGCGCATGGGGTGTTGCCCTTCGGCAAAACCACCTTTACAATGCGCCTCCCCGCCCGAATAGCTCAGCCGGTTAGAGCACTTGACTGTTAATCAGGGGGTCGTTGGTTCGAGTCCAACTTCGGGCGCCAGATCTGAAAAAGCCGCGAGAAATCGCGGCTTTTTTGTTGTCCTCCAGCGGCGGCGCGGCGCGGCGTTCAGCGCGGACAGCCGCCGGGCGCATCGTGTACTTCCGAGCGCACGCGGCCACTGTTGTTCACCACCACCCGGCCCAGCAGCCGATCATCGCGGCAGATCCGCAGCGAGAGATTGGTGCCGTAGGCGCGCCCGTCGCGCAGATAACGCAGGCGACCGCGGCCGGCACTGCTGACGATCCGCCAGCCGGCCGGGCGCTGCCACCGCTGCCACCGCTGCTGGCGCAGGATGTCGCCGGCCGCCGCTGGCGTGGTCGCGCGCGGCCCCGCGACGTAGACGATCCAGCCGTGTCCCCAGCTGTCGACATCGGTGCAGTGGCGTCCGTCCGCGCTGGCGCAGACACTGACCTCTTCGTGGCGCTGCAGGGCCGAGAGCCGTGCGAAGGCGAGGTCGGTGCTGAGCAGGTGGCGCGCGCTGGCAGCGCGCTGGCGGTCCAGCAACGCCCGCACATCGGGCAGGGCGACCGCGCACAGCAGCGCCAGGACCAGCAGCGTCACCATCGTTTCGATCAGGGTCCAGCCGTGCAGGCGGGGCGGCGCGGCGCGCGGGGGTGGCAGGGGCATAATCGCACCAGCAGGGGCCAGGACCCCCAGCCTGCAGCGGCGGCCCGCCCAGCCCCATCGGCGCGCGCCGCGCCCCCGGGTAGGCCAGCCCCTCAGCCAGCCGTCACCATGGCCCCCGGTATACTGGAGAGCCCGGGAATTGGCGGCACCATGAGCGATCGCTTCGAACTTGTCTCTCCGTATTCACCGGCCGGCGACCAGCCGGCGGCGATCGAGAAGCTCACGGCCAATTTCGAGGCCGGCATCGCCAAGCAGACGCTGCTGGGCGTGACCGGGTCGGGCAAGACCTACACCATCGCCAACGTCATCCAGCAGGTGCAGAAGCCGACGCTGATCATGGCGCCGAACAAGACCCTGGCCGCGCAGCTGTATGGCGAGTTCAAGTCGTTCTTCCCGCACAACGCGGTGGAGTACTTCGTCAGTTACTACGATTATTACCAGCCCGAAGCCTATGTGCCCTCGTCGGACACCTTCATCGAGAAGGACAGTTCGATCAACGAGCACATCGAGCAGATGCGCCTGGCCGCGACCAAGACCCTGCTGTCGCGCCCGGATGCGATCGTGGTGGCTACCGTCTCGGCGATCTATGGCCTGGGCGCGCCGGAAGATTACCTGTCGCTGCGCCTGATCCTGTCCACTGGCGAGCGCATCGACCAGCGCGACCTGATCAACCACCTCACCCAGCTGCAATACACGCGCAACGAGTACGAGCTGCATCGCGGCACGTTCCGCGTGCGCGGCGAGGTGATCGACGTGTTCCCGGCCGAGTCGGACAGCGAGGCGGTGCGCATCGAGCTGTTCGATGGCGAGGTCGAGCAGATCAGCATGTTCGATCCGCTGACCGGCGAGAGCCTGCGCAAGCTGATGCGCTACACGGTCTACCCCAAGACCCACTACGCCACCACCCGCGAGCGGGTGCTGGCCGCGGTGGAAACCATCAAGGCCGAGCTCAAGCCGCGGCTGGAGCAGCTGTACGAGCAGAACAAGCTGGTCGAAGCGCAGCGTCTGGCCCAGCGCACCCAGTTCGACCTGGAAATGATGGCCGAAGTGGGGTTCTGCAACGGCATCGAGAACTACTCACGGCACCTCACCGGCAAGGCGCCGGGCGAGCCGCCGCCGACCCTGTTCGACTACCTGCCCCCCGACGCGCTGCTGGTGATCGACGAATCGCACGTGACCATTCCGCAGATCGGCGCGATGTTCAAGGGCGACCGTTCGCGCAAGGAAACCCTGGTCGAGTTCGGTTTCCGCCTGCCGTCGGCGCTGGACAACCGCCCGCTGCGTTTCGAGGAGTGGGAGGCGCGCTGCCCGCGCAGCATCTACGTGTCCGCCACGCCGGGCCCGTACGAACTGCGCGAGGCCGGCGATGAGATCACCGAGTTGGTGGTGCGACCGACCGGCCTGATCGATCCGGTCGTCGAGATCCGTCCGGTCGGTACCCAGGTCGATGACCTGATGAGCGAGGTCAACGAACGCATCAAGCTCGGCGACCGCGTGCTGGTCACCACGCTGACCAAGCGCATGGCCGAGAACCTCACCGAATACCTGACCGAGCACGGCATCCGCGTGCGTTACCTGCACTCGGACATCGATACCGTCGAGCGCGTGGAGATCATCCGCGACCTGCGCCTGGGCAAGTTCGACGTGCTGGTCGGCATCAACCTGCTGCGCGAAGGCCTGGACATGCCCGAGGTGTCGCTGGTGGCGATCCTGGATGCGGACAAGGAAGGCTTCCTGCGCTCCACCGGCTCGCTGATCCAGACCATCGGCCGTGCCGCGCGCAACCTGCGTGGCAAGGCGATCCTGTACGCGGACAAGATGACGCGGTCGATGCAGGCAGCGATCGACGAGACCGACCGCCGCCGTGCCAAGCAGGTCGAATACAACACCCTGCACGGCATCACGCCCAAGTCGGTCCTGCGTCCGATCACCGACGTGCTGGAAGGCGCGCGTTCGGAGGCGGCCGAAAAGGAGTCGCGCGGCAAGGGCAAGGGGCGGGGTGGCCGGGTGGCCGAGGAGGCGGTGGATTACCGGACGCTGGAACCGGCCCAGATCGCCAAGCGCCTGCAGGCGCTGGAGCAGAAGATGTACCAGCACGCGCGCGACCTGGAATTCGAGGACGCCGCCCACGTGCGCGACCAGATCCGGCAGCTGAAGGAGGCCAGCCTGGGCTGAACCGTTCGTTGTGAAATATCTTCACAAAAGTGTTGCGCTTCCCGGGGGACGTCCGTAATATACGCGGCCTGCCCCGACGCAATCGCAACCGGGCAGGGCAGTAAAAACGGGCGGTTAGCTCAGCGGTAGAGCACTACCTTGACATGGTAGGGGTCACAGGTTCGAACCCTGTACCGCCCACCACTCCGACCTCCAGCGAGGTGCGGGTGGAAACGAAGAAGGCCAGCCATCGTGCTGGCCTTTTTGTTTTTTCCGGGCCGCGCATGTCCGCCTGCGGCCGGCCCTGCGGTCTGGCCGGTATCGCGTTTTTCGCCGATCGCGACACTTTTGATCGATTCGTTTCGTATCGCCTCCGTCTGCTGCGGCGGCGGCAGATGCCTGCGTCCGTGCATCGATGCAGGCCAGGCCCGGGCGTCCCGGCGTCCGCGGGCAACCTCGACACGGGACCGCCCCCTGATCGGTGTGATAGCGTCTTCGCGCCGATGGAGGGAATGCCTTTGCATCGGAAAATGGATGGATAACCTGACCGTGGGAAGGAGACGAAATGGCGACGCTCAAAGGGCTGACGTTGATGATGGTCGTGGCAGGCGGGATGACGCTTGCCGGTACTGGCTCGATCCAGGAAGCACGCGCGGCCGGGCCGTGCTGCTCCTCTGATCCGCATGGCAGTCAGATCGCGGCAAAGGGTCTGGGTGAAACCGCGCCGCTGGCGCTCAACCTCAGCCAGGTATCGAACTGGCGTGCGTACGAGTTCAAGCGCGATGGCGTCTGGTATCTGCAGGTCAATGACCAGGCCGGCACGGTGCGGGCCATCGTCGGCAACATCGGCGATGCGTTCTGGACGTTGCCCGGTGGCGTGGATGCAGACCGGGTTTCGTTGCCGGGCAGCAACCTGGCCATTCCGGCAGGCGCTGCGCGGGAAGTGGTGTACCGCAAGCCGCAGCTGTGGCTGGTGGCCTACAGCACGGCTGGTGGCGTGATCTGGTCCATCGAGGCGCCGGACGGTTCGCGGTAAGCCTGCGGCACGTCGACCAGCAACAGCCGGATACGGTTACGGCGGCAGCTCGCGCTGCCGCCGTAGGCCAGCGTGCGTCCCGCCAGGATCTGCTGTGCGCGCTGGACCGTCGCGGTACCCAGATGGCGCCTGCCGTCCAGCAGCGATACCGTCATCACGATCCCCGCCACGCCATTGCGCCGTCCGCAACGGGCGCGTACCTGCAGGTAGCCGGTTTCATTATCCAGCAGCACGCCGACCGCGTCGGCCAGGCTGCGGTAGGCCGCCAGCTGCAAGCCCAGGCTGAGCTGGCACGGGTCGCCATCCAGTCGCGGCCGCGCGACGCGGTAGGTCAGTTCCCACAGCCCGGCCAGGCCGCCGGAACGCAGCGCGACGAACAGGCCCGAATACTCGATCTCGGTCGGATAGACCATGCTGATCTGCTCGCGGAACAGGCGCGACTGCGCCTGGCTTGCCGTGAGCATGTCCAGCGCCGAAGCATGCTCGCCCCGCTGCTTGAGCAGCGCTGCGGCGCGCAGGAACGACTGGTCGATGTCCTCGCCGATGAGTTTCATCTGCACGGCGCGTTCGCGGCGCTCCTGTTCGCTGGCCAGGTGACCGGTGCGCGCGAAGGACTCCGCCTGGCCGCGCAGCTTTTCGCGCGATGCGAAGCGGTGGTAATGATGGGAGATGGTGGAGCCCAGCATCAGCAACGCGGTGCCGGTCACGGCCAGAATCTGCTGGGCCACAAAGGCGGTAGCGTCGAATGAACCGGGCCGCCCGGTCATCTCCATGGTCAGCGCCAGGGTCAGGTTGACCGCGGCAAAACTCACCGCCGCCCCGCGCCAGCCATACAGGCAGGTCAGGGCCACGGCAGGCAGCATCATGGCGATACGCAGGCTGTTCTTGGCCAGCGCCATCTCGCCGGTATCGGGCAGGTGGGCCGCAAGCAGGCCCAGGGTGACGATCGCCGACAGGGCCGCCACCACGGCAATGCGCCAGCGCGGGGTGGCCGCGAACGACACGTGGCGATGCCGCCACAGCAGGGCGAGTGGCGCGAACATCAGGATGCCCAGATAGTCGCCCACCATGTAGCGCAGCACGCCCGTCCAGGAGACGGCCTCGTGCAGCGTGGGCATCAGCAGGTACGCCAGGCCCTGGTTGAGCGAGGAGACGACCAGCGCCGACAGGGCGGCCACCGACAGCAGCCACGCTTCGTTCTGCGCCAGCCTGTGCCGGTGCGCGTGCATGATCAGGGCCACCGCGGGCATCAGCACCGCCGAGGCGATCACGACCCAGGCAACGCCGTACGTACCGACCATCGGGACGCGTGCGTACGCAAAGTAGGCGTACTCGCCAAACACGAGATAGAGCCACCAGCGTGGCGCACACAGCAGCAGCGCCGCCACGCGGATGCCGGCGGGCAGGTACATCTGGTCGACCGATGAGCCGCGTGCCACGGCATAGGCAAGGGCGTAGGCGATCGCCAACAGCACCCCGGCCGGATGAATCCGCAGATTGAGGTGAAACTCCTTTTTCAACCAGCTCAACTGCACGGATACCTCCGTTTGCGTGGGTGGTGCATCCACCTCCACGCCGGATGCAGATCGGACACTATCGGCGAATGCACCGTGATGCAACGCTGTCGATGCGCCTTCACGCGACGTCGGTTGCAGTGGGTGTGCTCGGTGATTTGATCGGCATCACAGATTTTGTCCGATCCGGCGTGAGCAGCGGGTCGCCATCTGCCGACCCGGGGCATGCGCGGGAAGCGCCCACCCGATGGCGGCGACGTCGCCGATGGCGTGGGTGAGGCGAGGCGCCGAGCATGCCCGTTCGTCCTGATGCAAGGAGGCGGATCGCGCCGCCATGGCCGGCATTGCTCCCCGTCCGATACACCCGCTGTTCGGCAAAGCCTGTGCCGCCGGGGCGGTGGTGGGGGCGTGCGCGGCCGCCTTCGCCCCCGTGCTTCCAGCGCCGTGGATCGCGCTGCTGCTGATCGCCGCGGGCATGGCAGGCTGGGTCTGGCCGTGGCGCGGACGGTGCTGCGCGGTGCTGTTGCTGGGTGCGGGTCATGTCGTATTGCAGGGCGGTCTGGTGCTGGACCGGCAGCTGCCGGCCGGCCGCCCACCGGTGGACGTAATGCTGCAGGGCCGGGTGGTCAGCCTGCCGGAGCATCGCCCGGGCAGTACCCGCTTTACGCTCCGGATCGATACCACGCCGGCCATGCCGGCGGCGCTGCGGGGGCAGGACGTGTCGCTGGGCTGGTACGACCCGCCGCGAAGCGCCACCTCGGCGCGGCGGCAGGTGATGGCCGGCGCCCACTGGCAGTTCCAGGCGCGCCTGCGCGCCCCACGCGGCCTGCGCAATCCCGGCGGCTTCGACGCCGAGCAGCATGCGGTGCTGCAGCGCGTGGCCGGCACCGGGCAGGTGCGCGCGCCCCACAGCGCGCGCCAGCTGCGCGCAGCGCATGGCCTGCCTGCGTGGCGCGAGCGCATGGCGACGGCCATCGCGACCCAGGTGGATGGCGACGGCGCACGCTTCATCCAGGCGCTGGCGCTGGGCGATACGCGAGGGCTGGCGCCGTCGGACTGGGACGCGTTGCGCGCGCTTGGCCTGACCCATCTGGTGGCGATCTCCGGCTTCCATGTCGGGCTGGTGGCCGGCTGCGCCGCGTGGCTGGGGGCCGCGCTCTGGCGATGCTGGCCGGCCCTGGCGCGACGCTGGCCGCGCCCGTTGGCAGCCGCCACCGCCGCCGTCCTGGGGGCGGCCCTCTACGCTGGCGTGGCTGGTTTCGCCTTGCCCACGGTGCGCACCGTCCTGATGATCGCAGTGGTGGCCGGCGCGCACTGCGCCCGTCGCCCGTGCACGATCGGGCAAGCGCTGGCCCTGGCCGCGCTGGTCATGCTCGCGTTGGATCCACTGGCCGTGCTGGCGCCGGGATTCTGGCTCAGCTTTGGCGGGGTACTGTGGCTGGTCTGGTGCCTGCCCGGGCGCGCGCAACACTGGCTGCGGACCTTCCTGGCCGCCCAGGGGGTGGCCACCCTGGCGCTGTTGCCCTTGACGGTGGCGCTGTTTGGCCAGGCCTCGCGCGCCGGTCCGCTGGTCAACCTGCTGGCCATCCCCTGGTGGAGCCTGGTGGTGGTGCCGCTGGCGTTGCTGGGCACGGTGCTGGAGGCGCTGATGGACGGGGCGGGGCGCTGGCCGTGGCAGCTGGCGGCCTGGTGCTTCCAGGCCAGCTGGTGGTTGTTTGGGCACCTGGCGCAGGCACCTTGGGCGCTGTGGTGGCTGCCTCATGCCGGCGCCGGGGCACTGGCGGCGGCCCTGTGCGGCGTGGCCTGGCTGCTGTTGCCGCGCGGGGTGGCCGGCCGATTGCCCGCCGCGGTGCTGTGCCTGCCGTTGCTGTGGCCGGCGCAGCAGCGGCCGGGCGAGGGCGAGGTCGAGCTGCTGGTGATGGACGTCGGGCAGGGGCTGGCCATCTGGGTGCGGACCCGCTCCCATCGCCTGCTGTATGACGCCGGGCCTGCGACAGCCGGGCGATTCGATGCCGGTGAGCGGGTGGTGGTGCCGACCTTGCACGCACTGGGTGAGGACGGGTTGGACCGGATCCTGCTCAGCCACGGCGATGCTGACCATGCCGGCGGCGCACCGGCGGTGCAGGCGGCGCTCGGCCACCCACCCCTGCATGCACCGCGCGGGGCGCTGGCCGGTATCGACGTGCCCTGTGCGGCGGGGCAGCGCTGGCAGTGGGATGGGGTGACGTTCAGCGTGCTGCATCCTGCCCCCGGGGCGCGCTACGCGGGCAACGAGAGCAGTTGCGTGCTGCGCATCGCCACGCCCCACGGTGCGATCCTGCTGACCGGTGACATCGGCCGGGGCAGCGAGCAGCGGTTGCTGGCAGCGGACCGGCAGGCGCTGCGTGCGGCGCTGGTGGTGGTGCCCCACCACGGCAGCGCCGGCTCATCCAGCGCGGCGTGGGTGCGGGCGGCGTCGCCGCAGTTGGCGCTGGTGTCGGCCGGGCACGGCAATCGCTTCGGGCATCCGCGCGCGGACGTGGTGGCGCGGTGGCAGGCGGCCGGCGCCGAGGTACTCAACACCGGCGACAGCGGCGCGCTGCGTGCCTGGCTGGGGCGTGAAGGCCTGCAGGTGCGTGAACAGCGGGTTTTTCAGCCGCGTTGGTGGGATGCCGCGGAGCGGAGCCGGTCGGCTGCTATTCTATCGGCGGTCAAACAGGCGGCCGATGGGCCGGAGGGTTGAAACGTGTGGGAACTGGTCAAGGCCGGTGGCTGGCCGATGGTGCCGCTGCTGCTGTTGGGCGTACTGGCTTTGGCGATCGTCCTGGAGCGTTTCTGGACCTTGCGGCGTAACGAAGTCCTGCCTCCCGGGCTGGGCCAGGAAGTGCGCAACTGGGCCGCGCGCGGCAAGCTCGATCCCAGCCACATCCAGTCGCTGCGGGCCAACTCGCCGCTGGGCGCGCTGCTGGCGGTCGCCCTCGAAGCGCGCAATCGGCCGCGTGACCAGATCCGCGAGCGCATCGAGGATGCCGGTCGGCACCTGGTGCACCGCATGGAGCGCTTCCTGAACGCACTGGGCACGATCGCCTCGGCCGGGCCGCTGCTGGGCCTGCTGGGCACGGTGGTCGGCATGATCCAGATGTTCCTGGGCATCCTCGACCACGGCGTGGGCGATGTGAACCAGCTCGCCGGCGGCATCGGCAAGGCGCTGGTCTGCACCGCCACCGGCATGATCGTGGCGATCCCGGCGCTGATGTTCCACCGCTATTTCAAGGGCCGTATCGGCGGCTATGTGATCGAGATGGAGCAGGAGGCCAGCGCACTGCTTGACGCGCTCAACGGTCGCCCCGGGGTGATGAACACCGGCGCCCGCGCGCCCGCTGCCGCGCCGGCGGCACCCGTCACGGCCAAGGGCTGACGGATGCGTATCCGCAATGACCGGGTCCAGGACGAGCCGCACATCGATCTGGTCCCCCTGATCGACGTGATCCTCGTGCTGATCATCTTCTTCGTGGTCACCACCACGTTCGACGCGCGCTCCACGCTGCAACTGCAGCTGCCGACCGCCAGCCAGCAGGAGAACAGCGAGCCGCCGCGGTCGCTGAGCGTGCTGGTCAACGCCGAGGGGCGCTACTTCATCAACGACCAGGAAGTGCTGCGCACCGACGTCGAAGCGGTCAAGCAGACCATCGCCGCCGTCGCCGGCAGCGACCGCGAGCAGACCGTGCTGCTGCGCGCCGATGCGCGCACCCCGTACCAGGCCGTTGTCACCGCCCAGGATGCCCTGGGCCAGCTCGGCTTCCGCCGCATCGCCATCGCTACCGCGCCGGAGGTGCGTCCATGAGTAAGAAACACGCGCCGGTCTGGCCGATCTACAAGCGCCTGCTGGGCTACACCAACGCCTACTGGGTGTTCATGGTGGCCGCGGTGATCGGCATGGTGGTCGAGGCGTTGGCCGGCTACCACTTCAGCAAGCTGATGGAGCCGCTGGTCAACCGCGGCTTCGTCAACCCCGAGCCGCGCATGGCGGTGATCCTGCCGTTGACCATCCTGGGCCTGTTCGTGGCCCGCAGCGCGGCCACGTTCGTCAGCGATTACGCGCTGGCACGCACCGGCCGCAGCGTGGTCCGCGACCTGCGCGAGCAGGTGCTGGAAAAATACCTGCACCTGCCGTCCTCGCATTTCGACGCCGAGTCCACCCCGGTGATGGTCAGCCGGTTGAACTTCGACACCGAGCAGGTCACCCAGGCCAGTGCCGACGCGCTCAAGACCCTGGTCGCCGACACCCTGACCATCATCGCCATGCTGGTGGTGATGCTGCAGATGAGCGTCAAGGTGACCGTGGCGATGCTGGTGGTGGTGCCGCTGATCGGCGTCATCGTGTCGTTCGTGGGCAAGCGCTACCGGCGTATCAGCCGCGGCATCCAGGACGGCATGGGCAGCATGGCGCAGACTGCCGAGCAGTCGCTGGCCGCACAGCAGGAAGTGAAGGTCCACGGCACCCAGGCGCATGAAATCTCGCGCTACGCGCGCCTGGCCAACCGCATGCTCGGCCTGAACATGAAAGTGGAAACCACCCGTGCGGCGGCCTCCAGCGTGGTCCAGTTCCTGGCCGCGCTGGCGCTGGCGGTGATCGTGTGGGTCTCCACCCGCGAGGCCCTGGCCGGCCGCCTGAATGCCGGCCAGTTCATGGGCCTGATGATCTCGATGACCGCGATCATTCCCTCGCTGCGCCGCCTGACCAGCGTGCAGTCGTCCATCGCACGCGGCGTGTCTGCGGCCGAGCGCCTGTTCTCGATTCTGGACATGCCGGTCGAGCGCGACCAGGGCGTGCAGAAGATCGGCCGATCGCGTGGCGAACTCAGTTTCGAGCACGTGATGCTGCGGTATCGCGAAGACACCGGCGTGGCGCTGGATGACATCAGTTTCGTCGCCCGGCCCGGCACGGTGACTGCGATCGTCGGCCGCTCCGGCAGCGGCAAGACCAGCCTGATCCGGCTGGTGCCGCGCTTCTATGAGCCCAGCGGTGGCCGCATCACCCTCGATGGCGTGGCGCTGGACGACTACCCCTTGGCCGACCTGCGTCGCCAGGTGGCGATGGTCGGGCAGAAGGTGATCCTGTTCGACGATACCGTCGGCGCCAACATCGCCTACGGCATGGACGCCAGCGAGGAACAGATCCGCGCGGCAGCCGAGGCCGCCAACGCGTGGGAGTTCATCGAACGCATGCCGCAGCAGTTGCAGACGCCGGTCGGCGAAAACGGCGCGCTGCTGTCCGGTGGCCAGCGCCAGCGCCTGGCGATCGCCCGGGCGATCCTGCGCGACGCCCCGATCCTGATCCTGGACGAAGCCACCGCCGCGCTCGACAACGAGTCCGAACGGCTGGTCCAGGATGCGCTGCAACGGCTGATGCCCGAGCGCACCACGCTGGTGATCGCGCACCGCCTGTCGACCATCGAGCACGCCGACCAGGTGCTGGTGATGGACCACGGTCGCATCGTCGAGCGGGGCACCCACCAGGAGCTGCTGGCACTGGGCGGCCTGTACGAGCACCTGCACAAGATGCAGTTCCGCGAAAGGCAGCCTTGATGGCGGCCAAGGGCACCTCCACGCCGTCGTACTGGTACGACGGCAGCGCGATCCCGTTCGCGGCGCGCCTGCTGGCGCCGGTGTATGGCGCCGCGATCGCATTGCGTCGGCTGCTGTACCGGCGGCGCTGGCTGAAGCGGCATGCGTTGCCGGTGCCGGTGATCGTGGTCGGCAACGTCACCGCCGGTGGCACCGGCAAGACGCCGCTGACCATCGCCCTGGTCGATCGCCTGCGCGAGGCCGGCTGGAAGCCGGGCGTGGCCAGCCGCGGCTACGGTCGTGAGGAGCCGGGCGTGGCGCGCTGGGTGGAGGCAGGCACGTCCACCGCCCTCGGCGGCGACGAGCCGGTGCTGATCGCCTGGAAGACCGGCGTGCCGGTGCGCGTGGACGCCGACCGCGTGGCGGCCGGCAGGGCGCTGGTCGAGGCGGGGTGCGACATCATCGTCTGCGACGACGGCCTGCAGCATTATCGGCTGGCGCGCGACATCGAGATCGAAGTGGTGGACGCGCAGCGCCGCTACGGCAACGGCCGGATGATCCCGGCCGGACCGCTGCGCGAACCCGCCAGCCGGGCCAACGACTGCGATTTCCGCGTGGTCAACCTGGGCCAGGCCAGCGATGGCGTGGGCGCGCAGCCGGCGTGCGGGTTTGGCGAGTGGGCGATGCAGCTGCGCATCGACAGTGCCCAGCCGCTCAGCGGGGGGCGGGCTCGCAGACTCGCGCACTTCCGCGGCCAGCGCGTGCATGCGGTGGCCGGCATCGCCCATCCGCAGCGCTTCTTCGACATGCTGCGCGCGCAAGGCATCGGCGTCGTACCGCATGCCTTCCCCGACCACCACGCCTACCAGCAGTCGGACCTGCGCTTCGGCAGCGAGCTGCCGGTGCTGATGACCGAGAAGGACGCGGTGAAGTGCAAGGTGTTCGCCAACGAATGGCATTTCGCCGTGCCGCTGGCCGCCGACCTGCCGGCCGCGTTCTGGATCAACCTGCTGGACCGGTTGGACAAACTCGGCAAGCGTTGATGGCCGCGCCAGCCGCCCTGTATTTCCTGCTTCACTGCCGAGAGTTTTGCGCATGAGCCCATCCGTCGATTTCGTCGTCGCCATTCCGGCCCGTTTCGCGGCCTCGCGCCTGCCCGGCAAGCCGCTGCGCCTGCTCGGCGGTGAACCGCTGGTGCTGCGCGTCGCCCGGCGTGCGTTGCTGGCCGGGGCACGCGAGGTGTGGGTCGCCACCGATGACGTGCGCATCGCCGACGCCCTGCAGGGGCTGCAGAGCGTGCGCGTGGCGATGACCTCGGCCGACCACGCGTCGGGTACCGACCGCCTGGCCGAATGTGCCGCCCAGGCGGGCTGGAGCGACGACACCGTGGTGGTCAACCTGCAGGGCGACGAGCCCTTCGCGCCGGCCGAGGGCATCGTCGCGGTGGCCGAGGCGCTGGTCTGCAGCGGTGCGGAGATGTCTACCCTGGCCACGCCCGTGGACGACGCCGAGAGCCTGTTCGACCCGAACGTGGTCAAGGTGGTGCGCAAGCAGAACCTGGACGCGTTGTACTTCAGCCGGGCGCCGATCCCGTGGCACCGCGACGCCTTCGCGCGCTCGCGCGAGCAGTTGTCCGGGCCGCACTGGCTGCGCCATATCGGCATCTACGGCTATCGTGCCGGCTTCCTGCGCCAGTTTGCGGCGTTGCCGCCGGGCGCGCTGGAGCAGCTGGAGTCGCTGGAGCAGCTGCGCGCGCTGGAGGCGGGCCATCGGATCAGCGTGGCTCTGACCCCGGCCGCGTTCCCCCCGGGCATCGATACTCCCGAGGACCTGGCCCGCGCCGACGCCTGGCTGGCGGCGCAGTCCTGAGCCGGGGCAGGGGTCCGGATAGGCGATGACAATGCCCGCCGCGATTTTGGCGCCGGCACGACGATTGCATGACGCCGACTCCGGCATAATCGGGGCATGAACGTACAGCCTGTCCAGGACCTGCCCGAATTCGCCACGTGGCTCAACGCCACGCCCACCACCCTGACCGAACTGCGTGGGCGGCCGGTGGTGCTGGCCTTCGTCAATGCCGCCTCGGTATGGTGCGCGCAGCGCCTGGCCGAACTGGGCCAGTGGCAGTCGCGCAACCCCGGCAAGCTGCAGCTGCTGGTCCTGCAGGTGCCGCGCTTCGATTGCGAGCGCGAGCCGGAGCAGGCGCTCAAGCTGCTGCGGCGGCAGGGCCTTACCGCGCCGGCGCTGCTCGATGCCGACTGGGATGGCTGGCGCCGTTTCAACATCACCGCCTGGCCGACGCTGGTACTGCTGGATGCGCAGGGCCGCGAACGCGATCGTCTGGTCGGGTTCGGCGGGGAACTGGAACGCGCGCTCACCGCGCTGTGCGAGGACAGCAGCCGCCCGGCCGACGCCGAGCCGGCGCGCGAGCTGCATCCCGAGCCGCGCCTGCCGTTGCGGTTCCCGGTGGGCCTGGTCGCCACGACCGAACGTCTGTACATCGCCGACAGCGGCCACCACCGGGTGCTCGAGTGCAGTCATGGCGGCCGCGTGCTGCGCCAGTTCGGCCTGGGCACCGCCGACTTCATGGACGGTGGCCCCGGCGAAGCCGCGTTCAACCGGCCGCAGGGCCTGGCCCTCGAGCGCGATGCGCTGTACGTGGCCGACACCGGCAACCATGCGCTGCGTCGCATCCATCTGCTGACCGGCCAGGTCGACACCCTGTGCGGCACCGGTCGCCCCGGCGAGCCCATCGAGGGCGTGGTCGAGCAACCGCGGCGGGTACCGCTGAACCACCCGCAAGGGCTGGCCGTGGCCGACAACCAGATCCATATCGCCATGGCCGGCGACAACCGCATCTGGAGTTACCACCTCGGCCAGCGCACCTTGAACTGGCGCGCCGGTTCCGGGGCCATCGAGGAGCGCGACGGCAGCGGCCACCTGGCCGCGTTCGCGCAGCCGGCCTCGGTCGCCGCCGTGCAGCAGGTGCTGTACGTCTGCGATGCGCTGGGCTCGTCGATCCGGGCGATGCAACTGCGCGGCGACCTGGTCCAGACCCTGGTCGGGCAGGGCCTGTGGTCGTTCGGCGAACAGGATGGCCCGCGCGCGCTGGCGCAGTTGCAGCACCCGCAGGCGATCGCCCTGAGCCCGGACGCACCCCTGCTGTGGATCGCCGATGCGGGCAACGGGCGCCTGCGCACCTTGCGCCTGGGCGGCGGTGAACTGAGCACGCTGGAACTGCCGCGCCGCCTGCATGGGCCGGCCGGCCTGGCCCTGGGCGGTGGCGCGGTGTGGATCGCCGAGACCGACGCCCACGCCGTGCTGCGTTTCGATCCGGTCAGCGGCGTACTGAGCGACGTCCCGATCAGCGAATGACCGTGTCCACCGCTCCGGCCTTCGATGGCAAGGCATTCGCGGCCCACCTGAGTACCGCGCCCGGCGTCTACCGCATGTACGCCGCCGACGACAGCCTGCTGTACGTCGGCAAGGCGCGCGCGCTGCGCAATCGCGTGGGCAGTTACTTCAACGGCACGCCCAAGACCACGCGGATCATGTCGATGCTGTCGCAGGTCGCGCGCATGGACGTGACCGTGACCCGCTCGGAGGCCGAGGCGCTGTTGCTGGAAAACCAGCTGATCAAGTCG
>Ga0213827_1000670_pt1 | contig 24391 bp, 20 predicted proteins | sample MC6MC0898MG_FD_180669 | JGI IMG/M metagenome (GOLD analysis project Ga0213827, IMG submission 180669) | Enriched soil aggregate microbial communities from Iowa State University, Ames, United States - MC6-MC0898-MG | ecosystem: Environmental > Terrestrial > Soil > Unclassified | place: USA: Iowa...
TATCCGAGCGGAGGGAATCATGACCGACATCGGTCGGATGGCACATGTCGTGCCAGCTCGCACCCAGCTACCCGTCAGCGCTTATTTTGACGAAGCCCTCTTTGCCCGCGAGCAACAACTCATTTTCAAGCAATCCTCGCTCTACGTCGGCCACCAGAAATTGGTGCCCGAAATCGGGGATTGGCGTACGTTGGTCCAGGAAAACGGAGGGCGCTCGCTGGTTCGCAACCAGCATGGCGTCGAACTCATCTCAAATGTCTGCCGTCACCGTCAGGCATTGATGCTTGGTGGCGAAGCCGGCAACGTGGCCGGCAACTGCAACACGCATGGCAATCTGAAAGCGACTGGCGGCAACATCGTCTGCCCGTTGCACCGCTGGACGTACAACAACCAAGGCGAGTTGTTGGGCGCGCCGCAGTTCGAGACCACGCCTTGCATGAACCTGCAGAAGTTCCGCCTGCGCGATTGCCACGGGCTGCTCTTCGAAGGCCCGCGCGACCCGGCTGCAGACATGGCGCCGTTGTTTGGGCGTCCCGAGTTCGACTTCGGCGATTACGTGCTGGACCACGTTGAAGTGCATCAGTGCAACTACAACTGGAAGACCTTCATCGAGGTCTACCTCGAGGACTACCACGTCGGCCCGTTCCATCCCGGACTGGGGCGTTTCGTCACGTGCGACGACCTGACCTGGGAGTTCAACGACTGGTACAGCCTGCAGAAGGTGGGCGTGCACAACGCGCTGGCACAGCCGGGTTCGGACGTGTACAAGCAGTGGCACGACCGCCTGCTGTCGTTCCGCGAAGGCGACGCCCCCGACTTCGGCGCCGTGTGGGTCACGTACTTCCCGACCCACATGATCGAGCTCTATCCGCACGTGCTGGTGCTGTCCACGCTGTACCCGAAGGGCCCGCAGGAAACGATCAACGTGGTCGAGTTCTACTACCCCGAGGAAATCGCCGCCTTCGAGCGCGAGTTCGTCGAGGCGCAACGCGCGGCCTACATGGAAACGGCCATCGAAGACGACGAGATCGCCGAACGCATGGATGCCGGCCGCAAGGCCTTGATGCTGCGCGGCGTGAACGAGACGGGTCCGTACCAGTCGCCCATGGAAGACGGCATGCAGCACTTTCACGAGTGGTACCGCCGCATCATGCAGTCGGTGTAGACCTTACCGCTTCAGCCGGCATGACAAAGGGCCTTGCGACATCCTTCACGATTCGCAAGGCCCTTTTTCCGTCCAACGGCGGTGCGCGGTTCAGCGTCCGGTGACGCCAGCCACCGTCCGTTCACCGATCGCCAGTCCCACTGTCATGCCCACGCCGGAGTGCATGACCGCCACCGTGGTTGCCGCGTCCACCGGCATCACGGAAAACGGCGCCGGTCCGTGCGCGCCGTAGACGCCCTGCCACCGCTCGACCACGCGCAGCCGCGCGCCCAGCGCCTGCGAGGCAAGATCCAGCATGGCGTTATCGACGGCTTCGTCGTTGAACGGCAGCGCGTCCTGCCCGTACTGGTGCGAGTCGCCGATGATCAGCTCGCCATACGGCGTGGGACTGATCAGCAGATGGATGCCGTTTTCCAGCAGCATCGGCGTGCGCGCTTGGATCAGGCCGCGCAGCGTCTGCGCCGTCGGCAGGTCCGAGAACGCGCCGTAATGCACGCAGGACAGGCCGGTGAGCAGTGGCCGGTCCAGCGGCACGGGCGCGCCGTCGAACACCGCGCGCAGCATCTGCAGGCGCGTGACCTCCAGGTTCAACGGCGCAAATTGCTCGGGCAGCAGGGTCAGGTAATCGTGGCCCGGGCACACGAACACATGCGACGCCTTGAAGTCGCCCGCCGAGGTGCCGACTTCGCCGTTCTCCACGGCGCGCGCCAGGGTTCCGGTGATGAAATCGACGCCCAGCACGGACTGCAGATAGTGCGTGATGGCCGGCAGCGCCTCACGCGAATAGATCTGCAGGTCATCGTGACCGCGCAGCGCCATGCAGTGGTGCGCAAGCTGCCCGCCGTACAGACCCGCCACATCCCGCGCGGACAAGAGGTCCGCGCGGTAGCCTTCCTGCCGCATCCGCGTGTCCGCGAATTCCTGCAGCACATCGGCCTCGTCGGCGTTGCGGGCCAGCACCAGGGCGCCATTGGCGCGCACATGAAAACCCGCCTTGTACGCCAGATCGAGCCACAGCTCGCGGGACTGCTGCGCGTGCGACAGCATCGTGCCCGGCGCCTGCCCCGTCACGATGACCTGGCCGAAATTGCGGATCGTCGCACCATGCGCCTGGCGGCTGCGCTCGATCACCGCCACGGACAGGCCGCGCTTGGCGGCCGCCCAGGCATGCGCGATGCCGAGCATGCCCGCGCCCACCACGATTACGTCGTAAGTCTTCATTTTTGAAATACTGCGAGAAGGATGTCGGAGAGGCCGCCGCGGGCCTCCCGATGCGCGGCGGCGCGCTGCCGCCGCGGTGGGTCAGGATTTACTTCTTCTTCGGCTCGGACTTGCCGTCGTAGCGGCGGGTCCACTCGGCAATGATGCGGTCGCGGTTCGTCGCGGCCCACGTGAAGTCGTTCTTGATCATGCGCGAGGTCAGATCGGCCGGCAGGTTCGGGTTGGCGGTCGCGATCGACGGAATCGCCAGCACCGCGAAGTTGGCCTTGTACAGCTCGTTGGCTTCGCGGCTTGCCGAGAAGTCGGCCAGCTTGCGGGCGGCGTCGAGGTTCTTGGTGCCCTTCATGATGGCGGTGGCTTCGACTTCCCAGCCCAGGCCTTCCGACGGGAACACGGCTTCGACCGGTGCGCCGTCGGCCTTCAGCTTGGCGGCGCGGTAGTCGAACGAGATGCCGATCGGGAATTCACCGGCGGCGGCCATGTTGCACGGCTTGGAGCCGGAGTGCGTGTACGAGCCGATGTTCTTGTGCAGGGCGTCCATGTAGGCCCAGCCCTTTTCTTCACCGAAGATCTGCAGCCAGGCGCTGACGTCCAGGAAGCCCGTGCCGGACGAGGCCGGGTTCGGCATGACGATCTTGCCGGCATAGACCGGCTTGGTCAGGTCCTGCCACGACGTGGGCTTGGGCAGCTTCTGCTTTTCGGCTTCGATCGTGTTGAAGCAGATGGCGGCGGCGTAGCCGTCCATGCCGACCCAGGCAGGCTCGGCCTTGGCATCGCGCATGTTGGCGGCGATCTGATCCAGGCCCTTCGGCGCATAGGGCTGCAGCATGCCTTCCTTGTCCATCAGGCCCAACGCGGTGCCGGCCAGGCCCCAGATCACGTCGGCCTTGGGATTGTTCTTCTCGGCCAGCAGCTTGGCGGCGATGATCCCCGTGGAGTCGCGCACCCACTGGATCTTGATGTCGGGATTGGCCTTTTCGAAGGCAGCTTGATAGGCCTTGATCTGGTCGGCTTCCAGCGCCGTGTAGACGGTCAGCGTGGTCTCGGCCGAGGCGGCGCCCATCACGCCCGTCAGGGCGGCGGCCAGTGCAAGCAGCTTGTAGCGATTCATGAACAACTCCGTGAGTGAGCGGAAAAACAGGATGAACGAGGCCCCCACGGCCGGCGGGTGCCGGCTGCGGATGGCGGTGAGTCAAAAGGTGTGGGGTGGCCCGGAGCGCCGGGCGGCAGGCGTCTAGTTCAGGGGCGTTCGCCTCGGGCCAGACGGGCTTGAATGTCCTCGACCACGGCCGGCAGGTCGGCCACCGTGTCGATCAGGTAGTGCGGGCCGATCGGATTCAGCTCGTCGCGTGCAGCATTGCGCGCCGCGTCGCGAGCGGTGTCGGAAAGGCCCAGGTATTCGTCCAGCGTCAGGCCCGCGGCGTTGCCGGACAGCAGCAGCCCCACGGTCCACATGCCCGCGCGGCGGCCCTCTTCGATGCCTGGCGCGGTGTCGTCGACCTTGATGCAGCCGGCCACGTCGGACAGGCCAAGCTCCACCACATTCTTCAAGGCCATGGCGGGCGCGGGACGCGCGCGCGGCACCTCGTCGCTGGCGACGATGCAGTCGGGCGCCAGGTCCTCGGTGGCGGCGCGTTCGACCACTCGGGCCATCACGCTGGCGGGATAGCCGGAGCACGACCCGATCTTCAGGCCGCGTTCGCGCAAGGCGCGCAGCACGTCGGCGGCACCGGGGATGGCGGCGGAATACTGCGCGACCTTCTCCAGTTGCATGGGCAGGAAGCGCTCGTAGATGGCGGTCACGTCGTCGTCGCTGGGCAGGCGGCCGAAGCGGGCCTGGTATTGGGTGGCAATGGCGGGCTGGTCGCACAGCGTGCGGATGTGGTCCCACTTGCCCATGCCCATCGGGCCGCGCGCTTCCTTCAGCGACACGTCCATGCCGAACTGCGAGAACGCATCCACGAACACCTTGGTGGGCGCGAAGGATCCGAAGTCGACCAGCGTGCCGGCCCAGTCGAAGATCACCGCCTCGAGGCGGACGGGCAAAGGTTGAACAGTCATGGAAGTCATCCTGGAAAAATGGTCGGTCAACGGGACGCCGGGCGCCGCCAGGCCTGGGTGCGCGCCACCAGGGCACGGCTCGCCAGGTGCAGGACCAGCGCGGCAACGGCTGAGCTGGCCATGATGACCGTGCACATGGCGGCGGCCGGGCCGATGAAGCCGGCGTCATCCATGTTGAGCACGGCGACGGCGGCCAGCACCGTGGATGGGCTGTACAGAAACACCACCGCCGACACGGTCGTCATGGCGGAAACGAAAAGGTAGCGGGCCACATCCAGCGCCGCGGGCAGGCACATGGGCAGCGTCACGCGCACAAAGGTCGTCAGGCGCGGCACCTTCAGCGAGGCGGAGGCGGCCTCGAACTCCGGGTCCAGCGCATTGAGCGCGGTGGCGGCGGTCAGATGCGCGCTGGTATAGAAGTGGACGACCGTGCACAACACGAGCAGCGGCATCGTGCCGTACAGCATGTTCAGCGGGTTCGACAGGCTGTTGAAGAAGAAGATGTAGCCCAGGCCCAGCACCAGTCCCGGCACCGCCATCGGCATCAGCGCCAGCATGCCGGCCATGCCGCGCAAGCCGCGCGCCATCGTGCCGCGGGCGGGCACCTTCTCCATCATCCACGCGCCGACAAAGACCACCAGGGTGCCCACGAGCGCGGTGCAGAACGCGAGCTGCAGGCTGTTGCGCCACGCCAGCCAGCCGCCGCCGTCCATGTTGTCGAAGTCGTACGAACGCAGCGACATCGACAGGTTGTACGGCCACATCTTCACGAACGAGGCCCAGACCGCCACGCCGATGATCAGCAGCAGGAAGGCCGCCATCACGCCGGACAGGATCAGGAACGCCGCGTCGCGCCGGCCGTTCATGCCGGCCGCATAAGGCTGCGCGCGGCCGCTCATCTGGGCGCCCTGACGGGCACGCAACCGGCGATCCAGCACAAAGGTCAGCAGGGCCGGCAGCAGCAGCAATATGCCGATGGCTGCCCCCTTTGGGAAATTCTGCTGTCCCACCACCGCCTTATAGGCTTCCATGGCCAGCACGTTGTAGTCGCCACCGACGACCTTGGGCACGCCGAAGTCCGTGACGGTCAGCGTGAACACCACGCAGCAGGCCGAGAACACCGCGTAGCGCGTGCCGGGCAGCGTGACCGTCATGAAGGTGCGCCACGGCCCCGCGCCCATGGCGCGCGCCGCGTCATAAAGCCGGCCGTCGGCCAGCGCCAGGCCCGTCAGCAAAATCATGAGCGCATGCGGAAACGTGTAGAACGCCTCGCCCACCACGATGCCCCAGAAGCCATAGATGGTGGCGCCGCCGGTCAGACCCTTGAGCAGGCCCTGATTGCCCAGCAGGTAGACCAGTGCGATGCCGGGCAGCAGTGACGGCGCCAGCAGCGGCAGCAGCGCGATCGTGCGCAGCAGCCCCTTGCCCGGCAGGCGGGTGCGGGTGAGGCCATAGGCAAAGCCGTAGGCGCAGGGCACCACCAGCAGGGTCGTCACGACGCCCACGGCCAGGCTGCGCCCGACCATGTCCATGAATCCGTCGGCGCCGACGATGCTGGCGATGACCGACAGGCCCGCCCAGCCGCCGTCGGCGTCCGTGACGGATTTAAGGAGGATCGCCGCCAACGGCAACGCCAGGAATATCAGGAGACCGAGCGCCAGGCCGCCCTGCCCCAGCGCCAGTCCCAGCGCGCCAATCCAGGCGGGCATCGGGCGGCGTCCCAAGGCGGGCAGCGGCGCGGCGGCGGACGTGGGGATTGCGGGCGCGGCGGAAACCGCGGCGGGCTGGCCGATGGCGCGGGAATTGTTCACGGCCGGATCAAGCGTAGGCGCGTATCGCATGGCGCGGCAGCTCCACCCAGCAACGGCCGGCAGCGTGAGCGCCCAGCAGGGCGTCTCCGGTTTCAGGGGACACGATGGAATGCACGGTGGCGCCGGGCACGCCTTCCAGACGCAACGCAAGACGATAGCTGCGTCCCAGGAACACGCCGTCCAGCACGTCGGCCAGCATGGAATTGGATTCTTCCGGCTTTGTCATGCTGACGCGCACGGCCTCGGGCCGCACGAAAAGCTTGCCGGAACCGGCGTCCAGGGCCGCATCCACCGCCAGCTCCTGGCGCCCCACGCGGGCGCGATGGTCGTCGATGCGTTCGAACGGCAGCCAGTTGGCCTCGCCCACGAAATCGGCGATGAAGGCCGATCCCGGCTGGCGATACAGTTCGCGCGGCGTGCCGTACTGCTCGATGACGCCGCCGTTCATCACGGCGATGCGGTCGGCCATCACCATGGCCTCTTCCTGGTCATGCGTCACCATGAGCGTGGTGATGGACAGGCGCTTTTGCAGCGCGCGCAATTCGATGCGCAGGTGTTCACGCACGCGCGCATCCAGCGCCGACATGGGTTCGTCCAGCAACAGCAGGGACGGCGACGGCGCCAACGCGCGCGCCAGCGCCACGCGCTGCTGCTGGCCGCCCGAGATCTGGCCGGGGTACTTGTGCGACGCGCCCGCCAGGCCCACCAAAGTCAGCATTTCCTCGACACGGCTGGCGACATGGCTGCGATGGGCGCGCTTGCCGCTCAGGCCGTAGGCCACGTTCTGGGCCACGGTCAGGTTCGGAAACAGCGCATAGGACTGGAACAGGATCCCGTAGTCTCGCGCCTGCGGTTCGGCATGGGAGATGTCGCGGCCCGACAGCACGATGGTTCCGCTGTCCTGGCGCTCCAGCCCGGCGATCGCGCGCAGCAGCGTCGTCTTGCCGCAACCCGACGGCCCCAGCAGACACACCAATTCTCCGGCGCGGATATCCAGCGACACATCGGCCAACGCCGTGTGGGTGCCGAATCGCTTGACGAGATTCTGCACGGAGAGAAAGGCGGTATCGCGTTGGGGCATGGGGCCTCCGGTCTGGGAACGAAGGCAGTATGGAAGCGGCGTATTGAGCGTTTATGACACTTCGCGCAAATGCAGTAATAAAAACATCAAATTATTTTGGTGTACTGGCGGTCTTGCGCATTGCGTCCAACCCTCGCCCCCCGACCGTGCTCGTCGCCGAACTCAAATCCTTCTATGCCGTGGCCCGCTGCGGAACCGTCACCAAGGCCGCCGCCCAACTGGGTGTGAGCCAGCCCACGGTGACGGGGCAACTGCGCCAGCTCGAATCGCGCTACGGAATCGAACTGTTTCACCGGCAGGGGCGCGGCATGCGACTGTCGGACGCCGGGCAGAACCTGATGCCGATGGTCGAGAAATTGGTGCAGCAGGAGACCGAGATCGACTTCCGGCTGCGCGACGCGAGCGACCTGCGCGAAGGCAATCTGCGCATCGGCGCAACCGGGCCCTACTACATCATGGATACCGTGCGGCGCTACAACCAGCGCTATCCCGGCATCGACCTGACCGTGACGATCGGCAATTCGCAGTCGATGCTCCGGGCGCTGCAGGATTACCGCATCGAGATTGCCACGTCTTCCTTTCTGACGGATGACAAGCATCTGTACCGGCGCAAGATCGCCGCGGACCCGATCCGCGTCGTCACGCACCGGGCCCATCCGCTAGCGCGGCGCGCCCAGGTGCGGCTGGCCGATCTGGCCGAGCACGCGCTGCTCTTGCGCGAGCCCGGCTCGATGACGCGCCAGCTGACCGAAGAAGCGCTGCAGGCGGCCGGCGTCACCATGCGCCGCACGCTGGAAATCGGCAGCCGCGAATCGATCCGCCAAGCCATCCTGTGCGAGCTGGGCATCAGCCTGATCCCGTCACGCGAGATTCCGTCCCACCCCGATCTGGCCGCCCTGGACATCCAGGACGCCGGCATCGTGATGAATGAGTACCTGTACTGCCTGCGCGAGCGCCAACCGGTGCAGCTTATCGCGCGCTTTCTGGAGATGGCGCCGGCAGCCGGCTGACCGTTGCGGTCACTGCCCGCCTCTTCCCCTTGCGGCCACTCAGGAGACAACCATGGCCTTGACCCTGCAGGAAATCGAACAGCTCTTCCTGGAACGCGGGCACCGTTCCTATCATGGCGAATCCGTCAGCCATCTGCGGCACGCGCTGCAGACGGCGACGCTGGCCGAGCAGAACGGCGCCAACGCCCATCTCATCACGGCGTGCCTGCTGCATGATCTGGGCCACCTGATTGCCGATCGTCCCGGCACGCCGACACTGCGCGGCATCGACGACAAGCACCAGTATTTCGTGCTGCCCTTCCTGCGCGGGCTGTTCAGCGCCGCCGTGCTGGATCCCATCCGCCTGCACGTCGAGGCCAAGCGCTACCTCTGCTATGTCGAGCCGCAGTACGAAGCAAGGCTGTCCGAAGATTCCCGCCGCAGCCTGGCATTGCAGGGCGGCAGTTTTGACGCCGGCCAGGCCGTGGACTTCGCCAGCATGCCCGGCGCGCCCGACGCGATACGCCTGCGGCGCTGGGACGACATGGCCAAGGTGCCGGGCCTGGCGACGCCGCCGCTCGATCACTTCCTGGAAATCGCCGAAACCGTGTCCGGACGCGTCAAGCTGGCCGCGGTCTGGTAACTGCTGGCCCGCGTCCATGAAAAAAGCCAGGGTGAATGCCCTGGCTTTTTGTCGTTCATTCGCCCTTGGCCACCGGGCGGGCGGGATCGCTGCACCATTCGCTCCAGGATCCCGGATACAGCCGCGAGCCCGGCAGGCCGGCGATTTCCATCGACAGCAGGTTGTGGCAGGCGGTGATGCCCGATCCGCACTGATGGACGATGGACGCCGGATCGCGCCCAGCCAGAAGCGTGCCGAACTCCGCGCGCAGCGCGTCGGCTGACTTGAAGCGGCCGTCCGGCTGCAGGTTTTCACCATTCGGGCGGTTCAGCGCGCCGGGGATATGGCCGGCTACCGGGTCCATGGGTTCGACCTCGCCGCGATAGCGGTTGGCGGCGCGCGCGTCGATCACGGTGAAGGATGGCTGGGCAATGTTGGACAGCACGGTCTGGGCGTCCACCGTGCCGGCCAGCCGCGCGCCCGGTTCGACCGGATTACCCGGCTGCACGGCAGGCGCCGCGTCGAGGCTGACGGGCAGGCCCGCGGCCGTCCAGGCCTGCCAGCCACCGTCCAGCACGGCAACCTGGTCATGGCCCAGCCACCGCAGCATCCACCACAGATGCGCCGCGTACATGCCGCCGCTGGCGTCGTACGCCACCACCAGCGTGCTGGGGGTCACGCCGTGCGCGGCCATCAGCGCGCCGAACTGGGCGCGGTCCGGCAGCGGATGGCGGCCGTTCTTGCCCGTGCGCGCGGCAGCCAGCTCGGTTTCGTGGTCGAGGTAACGGGCGCCGGGAATGTGGCCCGCGTCGTAGGCCTGGCGGCCCGCCGCATGGTTGGTCAGGTCGTGGCGGACGTCGAACACGCGCACGTCGGGGTTGTCCAGGCGCGCGGCCAGGTCGGCGGCGGAGATCAGGGTCGTCGTCATGCGAGGGGGCTCCTGTGAAATTCGGCGGATGCTGGCTTCAGACCGGTTTGGGATCGCGCATGGTGCGCCACACCGACAGCAGGCCCGCGAAGATAATGAGGCCCATGCCGGCCCAGGCCACGGCGTCCAGATGGTCGCCCCAGAAGCCCATGCCAATCAGCGCCGCAAAAATGATGGTGCTGTACTGCAGAGCGGCGGTCAGCAGCGCCGACCCCATGCCGAACGCCCGGGTCATGGCCAGTTGGCCAAACAGCCCCGCCACGCCGACGCCCAGCAGCGAAAGGTAACCGGTCCAGTCCGCATAGCCCCAGCCTTCGAACGCCAGTCCGGCGGCGCTGGACGCGCACACGGCGACCGAGAAGAACAGGACGGTGCGCCATTCGGGCTCGCCGATGCGGCCCAATTGGCGGATCTGCATCATCGCGATCGCGGACATGGCGCCCGCCCCCATGCCGAGCAGGGCGGCGAGCCACTGGTCTTCGTTGATGCTGGGCCGCAGCACGGCAATGACGCCCATGAACCCCAGCGCCACGGCCAGGATCCGCACCGGGTCGCGCTGCGCCCCGCCCCACCCCAGCATCCAACAGGCGATAAACAGCGGCGCCGTGTAGTTCAGGCTGGTGGCCGTGGCCAAAGGCAGGTGGGAGATGGCGAAAAAGCCCAGCCACATCGACGTGACGCCGGACAGATTGCGCCAGATGTGCAGCTTCCAGCTCGTGGGAATGATGGACTGGCGGCCGGCGCGCGCCCAGAGCAGCAGCAGGATCACCGACGGCAGGCCGCGAAAGAGCACGACCTGCGGCAGCGACGCGCCGTGTTCGGTGCCGAGCTTCACGAACGACCCCATGATGGCGAACATGGCGGACGCCACCAACATCCAAAGTGCCTGCATGCGGGTCTACGCTAAGGGAAAAGGGGGAAGGAATAAGGGAAAGCGATACTATACTCTCCGTCACCGGGAGCGGAGCCGGCGAGTCGGGGAACTGGCGAGGCCCCGCGATGTCGAATCCCGGTTATTTGCCGCTCGCAGAGGAATAAAAAAACATGAAACGCATTGTTCTGTTCGTCATTACCAACCTGGCCGTCATGCTCGTGCTGTCGGCCACGCTGCGCATCCTGGGCGTGGATCGTGTCATCACGGCCAACGGGATCAACTTCAACGCGCTCCTGATCTTCTCGGTCGTGGTCGGCTTCACCGGCGCCATCATCTCGCTCCTCATGAGCAAGCCCATGGCCAAGTGGAGCACCGGTGCGCAGGTGCTGGATCCCAACGCGCCCCGCAACCAGCGCGAAGCCTGGCTGGTCGACACGGTCCACCAACTGGCCGATCGCGCCGGCATCGGCCGCCCCGAAGTCGCCATCTACGAAGGCGCCCCCAACGCGTTCGCCACCGGCGCGTTCAAGAACGACTCGCTGGTCGCCGTGTCGACGGGCCTCTTGGAAAGCATGTCCGAAGAGGAAGTCGCAGCCGTGCTGGCGCACGAAGTCGCGCACATCGCCAACGGCGACATGGTCACCCTGACCCTGATCCAGGGCGTGGTGAACACCTTCGTCATTTTCCTGGCGCGCGTCGTCGGCTACTTCATCGACCGCGTCGTGTTCAAGAACGAACGCGGCATCGGCCCGGGGTACTTCGTCACGGTGCTGGTCTGTGAAATCATCTTCGGCGTCCTGGCTTCGATCATCGTGGCCTGGTTCTCGCGCCAGCGCGAATACCGCGCCGACGCCGGCTCGGCCCACCTGATGGGCGCCCGCGAACCGATGATCCGCGCTCTGGCCCGCCTGGGTGGCCTGGAACCGGGCGAACTGCCCAAGTCCTTCGAAGCGTCCGGCATCACCGGCAAGGGCGGCCTGGCCGCCATGTTCGCCTCGCACCCGCCGATCCCGGCCCGCATCGCCGCGCTGCAGAACGCCCGCGTGATCTGATCGGTCACCGGCCGCAAAAAAGCCCGCTTCGGCGGGCTTTTTTTGCGTGCTTATCTGACGCATTTGGCTGGATGGGTGTCTGACACCCTCTGAGATGTTGCGACAAGCCCGAGATCATCTCCCCAGGGTGTCAGACACCTTGTCACCGCATCACGCCGCTCAGCACTCGACGATATTCACCGCCAAGCCGCCCCGCGCGGTTTCCTTGTACTTGGTCTTCATGTCGGCGCCGGTTTCGCGCATGGTCTTGATGACCGAGTCCAGCGACACATAATGCTGGCCGTCGCCGCGCAGCGCCATGCGGGCGGCGTTGACGGCCTTGACCGATGCCATGGCGTTGCGCTCGATACAGGGGATCTGCACCAGTCCGCCGACCGGGTCGCAGGTCAGGCCCAGGTTGTGCTCCATGCCGATTTCGGCCGCGTTTTCCACCTGTTCCACGGACCCGCCCAGCGCCGCCGCCAGTCCGCCGGCCGCCATGGAACAGGCCACGCCGACTTCGCCCTGACAGCCCACTTCCGCGCCGGACAGCGACGCGTTGTACTTGTACAGCAGCCCGATGGCAGCCGCGGTCAGCAGGAAGTCGCGCACGCCCTCACGGTTGGCGCCCGGCACGAAACGATCGTAATAGTGCAGCACCGCCGGGATGATGCCCGCCGCGCCGTTGGTGGGCGCGGTGACCACGCGGCCGCCCGCAGCGTTTTCTTCGTTGACGGCCATCGCGTACAGGTTCACCCAATCCATGACGGAAAGCGGGTCGGACAGCGTGCGCTCGGCGCGCTGCGTCAGGTTGCGGTACAGCTCAGGCGCACGGCGGCGCACGCGCAACGGGCCCGGGAGTTCGCCGTCCGCCTCGGGATAGTTGATGCCACAGCCGCGCGCCACGCAGTCCTGCATCACCTGCCAGATCCGGTCCAGGCCGGCGTTGACTTCCGAGGCTTCGCGCCAGGTCAGCTCGTTCTGCATCATGATCTGCGCGACGGTCATTCCGTTTTCCTGGCACATGGCCAGCAGCTCCCGCCCCATGCGGAACGGATATGGCAACTGGTCGTGCGCGGCGATGACCTGGCTGTTGGACGCGCCTGCGGTGACGACGAAGCCGCCGCCCACGGAGAGGTAGCGCGCCTCGCGCAGGCTCTGGCCGTCGGCGTCGAAGGCATGGAATTTCATGCCGTTGGGATGTTCGGCCATAGCTTCGCGGCGATAGAACATCAGGTGTTCCTTTTCCACGAAGGGCAGCGGGTACTTGCCCAGCAGCGGCAATTGGCGGCTGGCGCGCACGGACGCGACCATGCCGGCGATGGCGGCCGGGTCGACCGTGTCGGGCGCCTCGCCCATCAGCCCCAGCAGCACGCCCTTGTCGGTGCCGTGTCCCTTGCCGGTGGCGCCCAGCGATCCGTACAGTTCGGCCCGCACGCTGGCGACGCGCGGAATCAGGCCGTCGCGCTCCAGGCCCTGGGCGAACAACAGCGCCGCCCGCATCGGACCCACCGTGTGTGAGCTCGACGGGCCGATGCCCACCTTGAACAGATCGAAAACAGAAACGGCCACGCCAAACCCCACGACATCCACAAATGATCAGGCAATGATACGCGCAGGCCCGCGCGCACGCAGTAATGCCCCGCCGGGCGTATCCTGTATCTTCGCGCCGGGTGTCAAAGCCCGCCGCGGCATGCGATCATTACAGAATTATTACTTGTCATAAAAAGAACGGAAAAACGCCAGGATGTCTGGACTCATTACCCTGCTTGACTTCGCCGGCTACGTGGCGCTGCTGCTCTGGGGCGTGCATATGGTGCAAACGGGCGTGCAACGCGCGTTTGGCGCCGCACTGGGCGCGGCACTGGGACGCGCCCTTGGCACACGGCTGCGGGCATTCTTCGCCGGCCTGGGCATCACGGCGGCGTTGCAGAGCAGCACCGCCACCGGCCTGATGATCACCGGCTTTGCCGCAGGCGGCGTCGTCGGATTGGTGCCCGCCCTGGCGGCCATGCTGGGCGCCAACGTCGGCACGACGTTGATCGTTCAGTTGCTGTCCTTTGACCTGACCGAACTGGCGCCGATCCTGATCCTGGCCGGCGTCTGGATGTTCCGGCGCTACCCGCCGGGCCGCACCCGCGACCTGGGCCGGGTCTTCATCGGCCTGGGCCTATTGCTGCTGTCGCTGCATCAGCTCGTCGAGCTTTTCGCCCCGTTCCAGACCGCGCCCATGCTGGGCATGATCCTGGACGCGCTGGCAACCCAGCCGGTCGCCGCAGTACTGCTGTCCGCGGCGTTCACCTGGGCGGCGCACTCCAGCGTGGCCGTGGTGGTGCTGGTGATGTCGCTGGCCAGCCACAACATGGTGGCGCCGCACGTGGCGTTTGCGCTGGTGCTGGGCGCCAACCTGGGCACGGCGATCAACCCGATGATCGAAGGCGTGACCGGCGACGATCCCGCCGCCCGCCGTCTGCCGCTGGGCAACCTGCTGACGCGGGTGCTGGGCGTGCTGGCCGGCCTGCTGCTGTTGCCGTTCCTGCAGCCCTGGATGAGCGACCTGGCGCGGGACCCCGCCCGCGCGGTCGCCAATTTCCACACCCTGTTCAATGCCGTCATCGCCCTGGCCTTCCTGCCGCTCCTGACCCCGTACGCCGCCCTCCTCACCCGCTGGCTGCCCAAGCGCGCCGACCCGAACGACCCGTCCCGGCCCCAATACCTGGACGAATGGGCGCACGACGTGCCGGCGGTCGCGCTGGGCAACGCCGCGCGCGAAGCCCTGCGGATGGCCGACATGCTGCAGACGCTGCTGCTCTACGCGCGGGCTGGCTTCAAGCGCGACAACCGCCACCGCATGGTGCAGGCGCGCCAGCTCGACGGCGCGCTGGACAAGCTGGAAAACGCCATCACGACATACCTGGCAACGCTCGACCAGGAAAACATGACCCGCGAGGACATCCAGCGGCTCGACGACATCCTGGCGTTCACCAGCAACATCGGCCATGCCGGCGATATCGCCCATCACGGGCTGCTCAGCCACGTCGCCAAGCTGCGTAAACAGGGATGGACGTTCTCGCCCGAGCAACGCGCCAGCCTGGACGACACCCTGGGCCAGCTCATCGCCAACCAGCGCACGGCCGCCGCGCTCTTCGTGAACGACGACCTGCGCCAGGCACGTTCGCTGGCCGGCGAAAAGGCGCGATTCCGCACGATCGAAACCCGGGCGGCCGACACGCACCTGCAGAAGATCAAATCGGGCGAAGTGGACGCGGCGGAAGTCGGCGCGCTGTACCTGGACATCCTGCGGGACATGAAGGGCATCAACTCGCATCTGGTGGGCGCCGCGGCGTATCCGCTCCTCGCACGCCACGGCGAGCTCCTGCCCAGCCGTTTGCGCGAAGCGGGGAATTGAGGGCCCCCACGCCGCGCGCGCTCCGCGCGCTTGCTGCCCCCCGAGGGGGCGGCCCCGCCTTCGGGCGGCCGAGCGGCGGGGCGGCTGTTGACTGCCCCCACGCCGCACGCGCTCCGCGCGCTTGCTGCCCCCCGAGGGGGCGGCCCCGCCTTCGGGCGGCCGAGCGGCGGGGCGGCTGTTGACTGCCCCCACGCCGCACGCGCTCCGCGCGCTTGCTGCTCCAGGTGTCAGACACCCATTGAGACGCCCCTCCAAGTCGACGGCTATCTCCGCCGGGTGTCTGACACCGTCCCAAGCACGCCGGTGCATGAAAAAGCCGACCCTCGGGTCGGCTTACTTTTTCATGGGACACATCCGGTGAGCCAACCTGGTGGCTCACCCTTCCCCCCTCAGAGATACCGCTTGAACCACTCCAGCATCCGCGACCACCCATCCTTCGCGGCCTCGGGCTGATAACTGGCGCGGTAATCCGCCAGGAACGCATGGTCGGCTTTGGGATACACCACGATGTCGGACAGCTTCGCGGCGGCGTTGCCGGCGGCCAGCTTCGTCTTCATGGCTTCCACGTCAGAAAGCGGAATGCTGCCGTCGCGCCCGCCGTACAGGCCCAAAACGGGGCCGTGCAGCTCATTCGTCACATCCAGCGCCACGCGCTTGATGAGCGGTCCGTGGCCCACACTGAGCTTGCCGTACCAGGCCACGCCCGCCTTCACGTCGGGGTTGTGCGCGGCGTACATCCACGTCAGGCGCCCGCCCCAGCAGAAACCCGTCACCCCCACGCGGCGCGCGTCCCCGCCATTGGCGGCAGCCCACGCCACGCTGGCGTCCAGGTCGCCGAACACCTGTTCGTCCGGCACCTTGCTGACGAGTTCGGAAATGAGCTTCGGGATATCGGTGTAGGCCGAGGCGTCGCCCTGGCGCTGATACAGATCGCACGCGACGGCCAGATAGCCGGCCTTGGCGACCCGGCGGCAGATGTCCTTGATGTGCTCATGCACGCCGAAGATCTCCTGGATCACCAGCACGATCGGCAGATCGCGCTGCCCCTCGGGCGCCGCGTAATAGGCGCTAATCGGGCCGTCGGTGACGGGAAGCTGGAAATCTCCGTGGACGAGGCCCCGCGTGTCCGTGTGGATCACGGTGGGAGCGACATTGCCGGCAGCGGTGGAAAAACTCATGGAGAACTCCTTGGTTGGGGTCGACGAAAGCCGGCCATCCCCACCGCCTTGCCAGCGCTAGTGCTGGTGGCCGTGCTCCGCATGCGGCGCGCCATGGTCAGCGTGCCCGCCATGGTCGTGGCCGTGGTGCATCAGGGTCGTCACGCTATAGATCAGCGCCACGCCCACACCGACCAGCAGCAACTGCGGGACGGCATCGGACAGGGATACCCGCTCGTGCATCTGCGGCATCAGGTCGGCCACCGAGATATACAGGAAGCTGCTGGCGGCAACCACCAGAATGTACGGCGTCCAGTCCTGCGCCTGCTGCAGCACGAAGTAGCCTATTATGCCGCCGACCGCTGAACACAAGCTGGTAAAGAGAATCAGCGCGAACGCCCGGCGCCGGCGCAGGCCCGCGTTGATCAGCACGACGAAATCGCCCAGCTTGTGCGGTATCTCGTGGATGATGATCGACGCCGCCGTCAGCACGCCCAGCAGCGGGTCGGTAAGAAACGCCGCGGCGATCAGGACGCCGTCGCACAGGTTGTGCAGCGAACTGCCGATCAGGATGAGCATCCCGCCGCGCCCCGCCTCGTGCCGGTCGTGCCCCTTGTGATGATGATGGCCGTCGCCTTCGTGGTGATGGCTGTGGCGCAGCAGCGCTATCTTTTCCAGCACGAAGAACCCGATCAGCGATGCCAGCATCAGCCCGAAAAGCACATGCGCGTTGCCGACGCCGGTTTCGAACGCTTCGGGCAGCAGGTGCAAAAGCGCGACCGACAGCAGCACGCCCACCGACAGGCTCACCATGTGATGCAGGTATTTGGCAAAGACCTTGTAAGCGAGCCAGCTCGCGATGAGGACAGCAATAAGGCCACCGGTGATGGTGGCGAGCAGGACCCAGAGCAGCAACATGGAGGGGGAGAAGATCAGGCGGGGGGAAGCGCAACATTATATTGTTGCAATCCAAAAACCGGAAATGGGCCGTCCGAAGACGGCCCCGGCGCCAATCTGTCCCTAGTGCGCCTGCTCCCAGTTCTTGCCGACGCCCACTTCCGCCACCAGCGGCACGCGCAGCGTCGCCACGTTGCACATCAGGCGCGGCAGGGCCTCCTTGACCAGCTCCAGCTCGTCGTCCGGCGCTTCCATCACCAGTTCGTCGTGCACCTGCATGATCATGCGGGTCTGCAGCTTTTCAGCGTCGAGCCAGTCCTGCACCGCCACCATGGCCATCTTGATCAGGTCGGCCGCCGTGCCCTGCATCGGCGCATTGATGGCCGCCCGTTCGGCGCCCTGCCTGCGCGGACCCGAGGCGCCGCGGATCTCCGGCAACTGCAGCCGACGTCCAAAGACGGTTTCCACGTAGCCCTGCTCGCGCGCCAGGCGCCGCGTGTCGTCCATGTACATGGCCACGCCGGGATAGCGCGCAAAGTAGCGGTCGATGTACGCCTGCGCGGCGTCGCGCGTGATGCCCAGGTTGGACGCCAAGCCAAACACGCCCATGCCGTAAATCAGGCCGAAGTTGATGGCCTTGGCGGCACGGCGCTGATCGGTGGTCACGGCGTCCAGCGGCACGCCGAACACTTCGGATGCGGTGGCCCGGTGGATGTCCTCGCCGGCTGCGAACGCGCTTTGCAGATTCGCGTCGTCCGAGACGTGCGCCATGATGCGCAGCTCGATCTGCGAGTAGTCCGCGGACAGCAGCAGGCCGCGCTCGGCAATGAACGCCTCGCGCACGCGCCGCCCTGCCTCGGTGCGGACCGGAATGTTCTGCAGGTTGGGATCCGACGACGCCAGGCGTCCCGTGATGACGGCGGCCTGCGAATAGTGCGTGTGCACCCGCCCGGTCGCCGGATTGATCATGCGCGGCAGCTTGTCCGTGTAAGTCGACTTCAGCTTGGACAGCCCCCGGTAGTCCAGCAGCACCTGCGGCAGCGGATAGTCCAGCGCCAGCTTGCTCAGCACTTCCTCGTCCGTGGACGGCGCGCCGCTCGCGGTCTTGCGCACCACCGGCAGCTGCATGCGGCCAAACAGGATCTCGCCAAGCTGCTTGGGGGAATTCAGGTTGAACGGCTGGCCGGCCAGTTCGTAGGCCTTCTGCTCGAGTTGCAGCATCTCCTGGCCCAGCTTGTTGCTCTGGCGGCCCAGTTCCGCGGCATCGACCTTCACGCCGTTGCGTTCGATGGTGGTCAGTACGCCGGACACTTGCATTTCCAGGCGATAGATGCGCTCCAGCCCTTCGTCGGCGGCGACCATCGGACGCAGCACCTGATGCAGTTGCAGCGTGAAGTCGGCGTCTTCAGCCGCGTAATGCCCGGCCTTGTCCACCGCCACTTCGTCAAAGCCGATCTGCTTGGCGCCCTTGCCGCAGAGGTCTTCGTAGGACACGCCGCTGCGTCCCAGATAACGCTGCGCCAGATCGTTCAGGCCCACGCCGCGATGCGATTCCAGCACGTAGGCCTGCAGCATGGTGTCTTCGGCGGCGCCGGCCAGGCGGATGCCCTCGTTGGCGAACACATGCGTGTCGTATTTGGCATGGTGCAGCAGCTTGGCGCGCGCCGGGTCTTCCAGCCAGGGTTTCAAACGGGCCAGCACCTCGTCCTTGGGCAACTGGACCGCGCCATCCGGTCCGCGGTGCGCGACCGGGATGTAGCAGGCCACCCCGGGCGCCACCGACATCGACAAGCCCACCAGCCGGGCCTGCATCTCGTCCAGCGACGTCGTCTCGGTGTCCAGTGCGATCAGTGAGGCTTGCTGCATCAGTTCCATCCAGGCGTCGAACGCGGCCCAGTCGGAGATGATGCGGTAATCCAGCGTGGCGGGCGCGGCGGGCGCCTCGTGCGCGATGCGCGCATCGCCCGCGGGCACGCGCTCGACATCGCCGGTCAGGTCGCGCAGCCACGTGCGGAATCCGTAGCGTTCGTACAGTTCGGTCAGCGTGGCGTCGTCGCGCGGGCGCGGCGTCAGGTCGTCGACGTTGTCGATGTGGCCGGTCAGATCGCAATCGCACTTGACCGTAAGCAGCTGACGCGTCAACGGGAAATTGGGAATGGCTTCGCGCAGGTTGTTGCCGGCCACGCCCTTGATGCCGTCGGCGCCCTCGATCAGCTTGTCAATCGAGCCAAATTCCGTAATCCATTTGGCCGCCGTCTTGGGGCCGACCTTGGTGACGCCCGGCACGTTGTCGACCGTGTCGCCCACCAGCATCAGGTAGTCGACGATACGGTCAGGGGGCACGCCGAACTTGTTCACGACGCCGGCTTCGTCCAGGACCTCGCCGCTCATTGTGTTGACGAGCGTGACGTGGCCGTTGACCAGTTGCGCCAGGTCCTTGTCACCCGTAGAGACGATGGTGTGAACGTCGTGTTGCGCGGCACGATGTGCCAAAGTGCCGATGACGTCATCCGCTTCGACGCCCTCGATCGCCAGCACCGGCCAACCCAGCGCACGCACCGCGCGATGGATGGGATCGATTTGTGCTGCTAGATCCTCAGGCATAGGGGGACGGTGCGACTTGTATTCCGGATACAGATCGTCCCGAAACGTCTTGCCGCGAGCATCGAAGATACATGCGGCATACTCTGCCTTATGGTCAGATACAAGCTTGCGCAGCATATTGACCACGCCGTAAAGCGCACCAGTCGGTTCGCCTTGCGCGTTGCGCAAATCGGGCATAGCGTGGAAAGCGCGGTACAAGTAGCTTGAACCGTCGACCAGTAATAGTGTTTTTTTCATGGTTACAAAGGCAGATATGGATACACCCGCCGGCAAACAAATTCCGCTGATTATGTCAGAGATAAGGACGGCGGCAGACAAGCTCGCTCACATCGGGCCCGCAGTCAGCGTTTTCGGTAGCGCACGAGTCAGCCGTAATTCCCCGTACTATGAAACCACCATCGCGATCTCCGCGGCGCTGGCCGAAGCTGGCTTCGCAGTCATCGCGGGCGGCGGCCCCGGCATCATGGAAGCCGCCAATAAAGGTGCATTTGAAGCAGGAGGCACGAGCATCGGGTTGAACATCAGCCTGCCGCACGAAGCCCACAACAACGAATTCCAGACCATCAGCCTGTCCTTCGAATACTTTTTCCCTCGCAAGGCGGCGTTCTTCATGCACAGCTTCGCCTACGTGGCGATGCCCGGCGGCTTTGGCACGCTGGATGAGCTCTTCGAAGCGTTGACGCTCATCCAGACGGGCAAGGTCCCGCCGGCGCCGATCGTGCTGGTCGGCAGCGAATACTGGTCGGGACTGGCCGAATGGCTGGGCGATCAGGTGCTCGGCAATGGCATGATCGCCGCCCACGACCTGGACCTTTTCATCATCGAAGACGACCCCGTCAAGGTGGTGCGCAAGGTCGTGGAATTCCACGAACGGGTGATGTCCTCCGAACAGTACGCCCCTTCCCTGCCCGCCTGACACTGCGGCCGTGCTGCGGACAGGGGTTGCCCGCGCCTGCCCGCACGCACCGCAACTTCCAGGTCAAGGCGATTCCTACATCATCGCTTTGACGATCGCCTCGCGCGCCAGCCCCACGAACTCGCTTTCGCCGGGGCGGGCAGCGAGCAACCTGAATTCCACCGATGGCAACGCGGGCAGGCCGGGCGCCTGCAGCCGCGCCATGCCCGCACCGAGCGCCGATTCGTTCAGGCAGGCAACACCCAAGCCCGCGGCCACGGCCAATTGCAACCCCGCCACGCCGGACGCCACGTGCGACACGGCATAAGGCACGCCACGGCGGGACAGCAGCCGCTCGACGTATTGGCGCAACGCACAGGTTTCCGGCAGAGCCAGCAACGGCAAGGGCTCGGCCAGCGGCGGCATCTCGCCCTCGGCGGCCATCCACAGCAGCGGTTCACGGCGCAGCAGCGCGCCGTCGGCTCGGCCGCGCGTCGCCCCCCGCTCCTGGATGACCATCGATATGCCGACGTCGATTTCGCCGCGCGCGTAAGCGGCCTCGATGGCGCCGCTTTTCATGATGGTCACGTGCAGCCGCACCTGCGGATACTGCTCGTTCAGGCGCCGCAGCAGGCGTGCGACGTCCCCGGGCCGGAAGTAATCGGTAATGCACAGCCGCAGTTCGCCCCGCAGCGCGACGCCGCGCATATCGCGATAGGCCTCGTCGCTCAGGGCCAGGATCGAACGTGCATGCGCCAGGAGGCGCTGGCCTGCCGGCGTGGCGCGCACACCGGCCTTGCCGCGCACCAGCAGCGGCTGACCCGCCCTGTCCTCCAGCTTTCGCATCTGTTCACTGACGGAGGATTGCGACAGGAACACCTTGGGCGCCGCCGCCGTCAGGCTGCCCGCGTCCAGCACCGCGACCAGCGTGCGAAGCTGGTCCAGATCAAATCCGCTCATGATTTATCCAACGGCTAGGGCGATGGATAGAATCGTAAATTCCCGCTTTTCCGATGTCAACGCGCTTTCTACACTGGCCCTGTACCTACCCACCTGGAGAGCCGTCATGCCCCACATCGTCATCCATCGTTCCGGCACACCCGATGCCGCCGTTGACCAACGCATCGTCGAATCCGTCGCCGCGCTGACCCAGTCCGTGCTCGGGAAAAAGCTGCCCGTCATCGCCATCACGCTGCAACACATTCCGCACGAACTCTGGTTCATCGGCGGGCGCCCCTTGTCCGAGCTTGGCAAGAACGCGTTCCACCTGGACATCAGCGTCACGGACGAGACCAACACCAAGGCCGAGAAGGCGCGCTTCATCAAGGACATCTACGGGGCCTTCCAGGACATCCTGGGCGAGCTGCACGAGTGCTCGTACGTGCACGTCATCGACGCGCGCGCGGCGGCTTACGGTTATGGCGGGCGTACGCAGGAGTACCGGCACCAGCACGGCGCGTTGTAGGCAGCGGCCCCTGATCCGACCTGCGATAGGTTAAGAGGCGCCGCAAGCACCGGGGACGGTGTCAGACACCCCGGGGAGCGGCGAATCAGCATGCAACGACACTTCTGTGGGTGTCAGACACCTTGCAGAACTTCGGCCAAGGTGTCTGACACCCGTCAGAAGTGACCGCCAAGCACGTCTGGCACCTTGCCAAGCAAACAAAAAGCCGCGCACCCGAAGGTGCGCGGCTTTTCAGTGATCTGGCATCAAGCGGCAGCGGCCGCCTTCAGGCTCAGACCGCGGCTTCGCGCGCGGCGCGCTTGCGCTCGTTTTCGAGCAGGTAGCGCTTGCGCAGACGGATCGACTTCGGGGTGATTTCCACCAGTTCGTCGTCGTCGATGAATTCCACGGCGTATTCCAGCGACATCTGGATCGGCGGAACCAGGCGCACGGCTTCGTCGGTGCCCGAGGCGCGCACGTTGGTCAGCTGCTTGCCCTTGATCGGGTTCACGACCAGGTCGTTGTCACGGCTGTGGATGCCGATGATCATGCCTTCGTACAGCGCATCGCCCGGATTGACGAACATGCGGCCGCGATCCTGCAGCTTCCACAGCGCGTAGGCCACGGCGTCGCCGTTGTCCTGGCTGATCAGCACGCCGTTGCGGCGTTCGCCGATGGAGCCTTCCTTGATCGGCGCGTATTCGTGGAAGATGTGGCTCATCAAGCCCGTGCCGCGCGTCAGCGTCAGGAATTCGTTCTGGAAACCGATCAGGCCGCGGGCCGGGATCAGGTATTCCAGACGCGTACGGCCACGGCCGTCCGGCTGCATGTCCTGCAGGTCGCCCTTGCGGCGGCCCAGCTCTTCCATGACGCCGCCCTGGTGGGCGTCTTCGACGTCAACGGTCAGCGATTCGAACGGCTCGCACTTCACGCCGTCGATGTCCTTGAACACCACACGCGGACGCGACACGGCCAGCTCGTAGCCTTCGCGGCGCATCGTTTCCAGCAGAATGGTCAGGTGCAGTTCACCACGGCCCGACACTTCGAAAACCGTATCGTCACCGGTGTCGCGAACGCGCAGCGCCACGTTGGACTTCAGTTCGCGGTCCAGGCGATCGCGCACTTGGCGGCTGGTCACGAACTTGCCTTCGCGGCCGGCCAGCGGCGACGTGTTCACCATGAAGTTCATGGTCAGCGTCGGTTCGTCGATGCGCAGCATCGGCAGGGGTTCCTGCGTGACCGGGTCGGTCACGGTGCAGCCAATGCCCAGGTCTTCAATGCCGTTGATCAGCACGATGTCGCCGGCTTCGGCTTCTTCCACCACGACGCGCTCCAGGCCGTGGAACTTCTGGACCTGGTTGATGCGGCCTCGGCCGCCTTGCCCATCGGGACCGAACTTGTAGGCCACTTCCATGCCGGGGCGCATACGGCCACGGTTGATGCGGCCCACGCCGATCTTGCCGACGTAGCTGTTGTAGTCCAGCGAGATGATCTGCATCTGCAGCGGACCGTTGGGATCGTCATCGCGCTGCGGCACGTGCTGCAGGATGGCTTCGAACAGCGGACGCATGTCGCCTTCGCGCACATCCGCGGTGAGGCCGGCGTAACCGGACAGGCCCGACGCGTAGACGACCGGGAAGTCCAGCTGCTCGTCGGTGGCGCCCAGCTTGTCGAACAGGTCGAACGTGGCGTTGATGACGAAATCCGGACGGGCGCCCGGGCGATCGACCTTGTTGACCACGACGATGGGCTTCAGGCCCAGAGCCAGTGCCTTGCGCGTCACGAAAATGGTCTGGGGCATCGGGCCCTCGACCGCGTCAACCAGCAGCAGCACGCCGTCAACCATGGACAGCACGCGCTCGACTTCACCGCCGAAGTCGGCGTGGCCCGGGGTGTCGACGATGTTGATGTGGGTGCCTTCGTATTCAACGGCACAGTTCTTGGCCAGAATCGTGATGCCACGTTCCTTTTCCAGGTCGTTCGAGTCCATGACCCGTTCGGTCAGCGCCTGGTTTTCGCGGAAGGTGCCGGATTGGCGCAGCAGCTGGTCGACCAGGGTGGTTTTTCCGTGGTCAACGTGGGCGATGATGGCGACGTTGCGCAAGGCGCGAGTCATAGCGAGTCCTTTAAGGTCAGGGTGGAGGGCAGCAAGCCCTCCGGCAATTCGTTCAGTGCAAGCAATGCCTGCTTGGGGTCTGGCAT